>OODU01002299.1_pt1 | contig 16643 bp, 13 predicted proteins | sample 1671171 | NCBI WGS metagenome assembly OODU01 (sample SAMN06348129, study PRJEB24527) | human gut metagenome | biome: human gut; feature: ankylosing spondylitis patient; material: feces | host: Homo sapiens | place: China | collected 2015-10
TATAGCCCGATCAAAGTCGAACTGCAATCCCTTATTTAGTTTTTTTTGAGGTGGCCGTTGTAACGCAACCTTAGGAGTACAGCGAACCATGTCGTGAACGATTCAAACCGTTCATATAGCAACTTTCCATGTTGTTCTGTTCGCGTAATCAACGAAAAACACAAGAAAACCATAGTGCAAATTGCACAAGGTGATGTGTCGTTATGCGTCTGTCAGACAGCCTAATTAGCAAATTATTAGCAAGGGTACAGTCAATAAAGGCTGACCACTACTGACATTTTACAATGGTTTGTGCAAAATGACAAGGCGAAAATATGGAGGTTATCATGGAAAATAAGCAGGAAAAGAACTTGCCAGAATCGCGTACCTACACGGTGGAGGAGATTGCAGCGATACTTGATATTGGCCGCACGGCTGCATATAAGTTTGTTAAGGAAGCAGACTTTCGGATTATCCGCATTGGCAATTCGATTCGGATTCCCAAGAAATCGTTTGAAGCATGGTGGGATAGTTTCAAGTGATAATAAGGCAAAAGCGCCACGGAAAAACGTGGCGCTTTGTTTTATGCAGCAGAAAATAATCATAAGTCCGAAGTCATTCTTAAAGATGGATGTCTTTCCAGTTGTCTGAAAGTAGTAAGAAAGTCTGCATGAGCGACTGATACATCTATAGAACGATGAAACATACTTACGTTCAACAGTCCGTTAAATCAACAATTTCCCAATCATCATCGAATGCACCATTGCTTTGACGATAAGTTTTTTCCTGCATTGCTACGCATAGCAGTTTTTGGGGCCTGCTCATACCAACATATGCAAGCTTACGGCTGTAATCATAGAGTTTTGCACTTCCGCAATGACCGACACCAAAGTAGGGAAGGATTCGTTTTAAGTCTGATGCTCCATGTCTATCGGTCTCAAGATACAGCGTTGCATCATGCGTTTCACCTTTGACTCCGTGAATGGTGTCGAATACAATTCTGCGCCCTCTGATAGGGTCAATCAGTATGTTCTTTTCAGATATACTCGGATGATCGATAACGATATGTCCATTAAGAAAATGCACTGGAAGTTTGTCGAATATATCGATTAGATTCGGATTGTTGATTCTCAATAAATCGTTTATTCTTTGCCGTACCATTTGATCTATAGAATGTCGATCAATGATTGGCATTCTCGACATCTCATATATCCATTGACGATATGGCTCACTGTATTTTTCATCGAGAGTCTTTTTCAGTGTTGACAAAGTATATTCTTTACCTGACGAGGAGTGTATTATTGAAACATGGTGGAATACTCGGCATAAGAACTTGCGGACTGTTTGTTCTGCTGTATATAATCTACCGTCTGATAGAGATTGAATAATCTCATCTACTAAAGTCCAATAGTTATTTTCATTTTTTCTGTTTGAGGAACTGTCAAACTTCGCCCAATAGCTTCCAATCTTTAGACCGGACGAATCTACTTTTTTGATAGCACCGATTGCCTTATAGATACCATTATTATCATAGAGTCCGTGAGCTTCCAATTCTGAAATAAAACCATAGATAACTCTGTCGATTGTTTCAGGGGAGAAGATGAGGAGAACAGGCTTAACACCCGTTTCTCCCGTAAGCGTTATGATGTCTGTATTGTCTTTTTTCAGTTTAGAAAGTACATTAGCAATTTCTTGGCTAAATCTGCAAGATGTCCTAATGGGGAGAAAGTTCGGTTGAGGTATCCAATCTGGCGTTGTATTTTCGTCGGAATTATAAATGGCTTGATCTGAATCGCCAATCTTGAATATCGTGCATTTAGTTGAGTCAAATATTGAGGCTATGACTTGTCGCTGAATATCGTCGCAGTCTTGGTACTCATCGACGAACACATATTGAAAACGTGATGAAAAGAGGTCAGTATACGCTGTTGGTAATTCATTAATGGCAGTTCGTGCATATGCATAGGCATCTTGATACCGTATTATTCCTTCATCATTAAGAAGTTCGGTCAACAGTTCTTTATATTGCTTGGTAGAAGCTTTTTCAGCGCCAGCCAAAGGCCTTCTCTGCTTTCCTACGCAAAGCGCTCCATCATCTCGTATATACAACGCTTGGGTGTGATTGATTCGTTCTGAGAATTGTCCGCCAGTTTCAAAATTATATTTTGTAACATAGTCAAGGGCTTTATACTTCACGTTATGCTGTATTTTGTTAAGCATATATTGTGCATAAGTCAGGCTATCAACCACTTGAATGTTTTGCCTAGAAATATTTCGCAAGTATGGCATAGTCACAAATCTGTCAATAAATGATTGGATTGTGCCTATGTACTTTGGATAAGCGAGAAGTCTATCAGCAGAATCAGAGAGGCGATTTTTGATCTCATTGACAGCAACATTTGTATGAGAAAGCACGCAGATTCCTGCGCCTTTTTCGAGCGGCATTTTATCTGCCAACAGTTTTAGCTTTGCGAGAAGAACCGTTGTTTTTCCACTACCCGGACAGGCTGCTACATCTGTTGAATGCCAACAACGTATAACTTTTATTGCATCTTCCGAGAAGTGTGCACCATGTGGCAAAAGGAGTTTCTCTACAGTTTGAATATTTTGATTGGAAATCTGCCATTCCATCATAGAATCCCCCTTATCTATATCGTTTCTCCTGCTGCATACTTGATAGCATTTGCAATGGTATTTTCAATCACACATCGCTGTGTGAATTTCATCAAGGCAAGCTGTTACTCCATTTAACGATACCTTTTGAAGAAAAGCCAAAGACCAACTTACCGAGCGACAATCTCAAGTACTACCGTCAGCGAAAACAGATGACAACAAGGCAGTTGGCGGAAAAGCTGGATATTGTGCCAGCGACTGTTTTGATGTATGAAAGCGGAAAGCATCCCATTCCGTATGATGTAGCTATCAAATTGGCAGATGTTTTGAAAATTGAAGTATCCCTGCTTTATGATGAGTTCTCTCGTTTCCTTGCTGCACCCTATACCGAGGTATTAAAGAGCGTTAGAACGGCTCTGGGACTGTCACAGAAGGCTTTTGCAGAACAAATGGGGCTTGTCCCGAGTTACTACTATAAACTTGAAGAAGGATGCCGTAGACCGTCACGAAAGGTTTATCAGAAGATATGTGCTGCGCTCGAAGCGACCGGTCGACAAACTTCACTTTTATGGGAGCAACCATTACAATGAAAGTGAAAAAACGATTGGAGGAGTGACTATGGCACAGAATTTGACTTATACCCGTTGCGGTGATTATCTCATCTCTGATATTCAGTTGAGCCACATAAGCGATAAACCGCATGGGAAATACGGCAGGATGCGCAGAGCATTTCTTGCGGAAAATAATCCAATGCTCTTGGATGACATGATTCTGACGGAAACCTTGTTCCCGCACCTGTGGGAGATCGACGAAACAGCTCACCGTAGAGTGGAACAGATAATGACTGAACTTCTGGAGAAAAATCCGGCTCCGGATAAGTCAACCCAACAGCTTGCTTGGGTGCAGCACATGAGTAGTCTAAAAGCACAGGCGGAGGAAATTGTTAATGCAGAACTGATTTTTTGCTAACAGAATATAGAATTTTTACTTAGGGCTGACTGTAACAGGTCAGCCTTATTTCTTTGATGGAACAATTCTTGAATTGTGTTTATGGCAGTCTCAGAATTGTGCTTTTGACAATTCAAGAACTGTCAAAAGCACAATGTAACTATACTGATAATAACTATACTGATTATAGTGATACTGATCTTATCCTTTCCTATCCGGAATGGAACAGGAATGATAAGATGTAATATAACTAATGTTGAGGCTGTGGTCTGCCTTTATTGTATAAAATTTTTTCACTATCTCATATAAAAGTGTGATCGATAAGCATTAGAATCAAATAATTTTGTGTTTTCAGTTGTAATTTTCATAGATCTCGTATATAATAAAAGTGTGATTATTAAGCAAAAAACTCCAATAAAAATGTGAGGAGTGATTTTATGGAACGATTTATCTTAAAAAAATTGCTGGCTTGGAGGAATTCTCCCTACCGCAAGCCTTTAATCTTGAAGGGCGTACGTCAGGTGGGTAAGACTTGGATTCTGAGAGAGTTCGGCAGACGCTATTATGAAAATACCGCCTATTTCAACTTTGACGAGAACGAGGAATACAAGCAATTCTTTGAAACTACAAAAGATGTTGACCGTATCCTGCAAAATTTGATGCTGGCAAGCGGTCAGAAGATGGTGCCAGAAAAGACCCTCATCATCTTTGACGAGGTACAGGACTGCCCGAAAGTCATTAACTCCATGAAATATTTCTGCGAGAACGCACCGCAGTACCATGTTGCCTGCGCCGGTTCTCTGTTAGGTATCGCCTTGGCGAAGCCTTCCTCTTTTCCAGTAGGCAAGGTCAACTTCATGCAGATTGACCCGATGACCTTCGCTGAGTTTCTACTTGCCAACGGCGATGAAAATTTAGCGCAGTATCTGGAACAGGTGGACACCCTTGAACCCATCCCTGACGCCTTCTTTAATCCGCTGTATGAGAAGCTGAAAATGTACTATGTCACCGGTGGTATGCCGGAGTCGGTATTGATGTGGACGGAGGCACGGGATGTTTCTGCCATGCAGGAAGCATTGTCCGGAATCATTGGAGCCTATGAGCGTGATTTTGCCAAGCATCCTAATCTCAGTGAGTTCCCGAAAATCTCAATGATTTGGAAGTCTGTTCCTTCTCAACTGGCAAGGGAGAACAAGAAGTTTATCTATAAGGTGGTCAAGGAAGGCGCACGAGCCCGTGAGTACGAGGATGCTTTGCAATGGCTGGTGGATGCCCGTCTGGTGCATAAAATTTATCGCAGCTCAGCTCCCGGCTTGCCGATTGCAGCTTACGATGACTTGTCCGCTTTCAAGATTTATTTGGTAGATGTAGGACTGCTCCGCCGTCTGGCACAGTTGGCCCCCACTGCTTTTGGCGAAGGGAACCGCCTATTTACTGAATTCAAAGGCGCATTAACCGAAAACTTTGTGTTGCAGACTTTAATTACTCAGTTTGAAGTCATGCCCCGTTATTGGAGTCAGAACAACCCACCTTACGAGGTGGATTTCCTCATTCAGAGAGAAAATGATATTTTCCCGATTGAAGTCAAATCCGAAGCCAACACAACCAGCAAGAGTATGAAGAAGTTCAAGGAACTGTTCCCTGATAAGGTCAAGCTTCGCATCCGTTTCTCATTGGACAATCTGAAACTGGACGATGATGTGCTGAACATTCCGCTATCTATGGCAGATCAGGCGAATCGATTGATTGGGTTGGCACTAGAACAGAGAGAGGTACAGTAATAGAGATATGGAGGCTATGAGATGGCTATTAGTAAAAAACTTGAAATTATATATCACAATGGTCAGCCAGACGGTATCCGCTCCATTCGCCGCCATTTATCTACTATGACCACTTATGTCATTCCTCGTCCACTACTTTCAGAATCTAAAAAATTAACTGGAATCAACCGTCCTGGTATTTACTACCTAATTAGCGAGAATGACGATAACAAGATTGCTCAAATATATATAGGTCAGACGAGAAATGGTGTTAGCCGTCTGGATGATCACAATCGTTCCAAAGACTTTTGGAACAAGGCAATCATGTTTTTGGCTGACAGCAAAACTTTTTCATTGGATATGATCAGCGGCCTTGAAGCTTATGCCATAAATAAGGCTACTGAATCCAAACGGTATAAGGTAGAAAACACAGTCAATCCCAAATACGAAATCGATGAATATGATTTGCCGTTGATCGAAGAAGTGTATGAGGAAATCAAATTCATTATGGCCACACAGGGATATAAAATGGACAACTCCAAGTCAACGCTAAATGAGGCCAACACCCTGCATACAACCAGAAACGGTGTCCAAGCATTTGGTGTTTACGACGGTGAAAAATTTGAAGTGTTAGAAGGCTCGGAGATTGATATGAGCCGTAAGTGCCATTCCGATAATATTGAAAAGCAGCGGCAAACCGCAATTAAAAACGGCAATATTGTTGATATTAGTGGCAAATACAAGCTGAACGTTTCTGTATCCTTTACATCCCCCAGCTCTGCTGCCATGTTTGTTCTTGGCGGTAGCACAAATGGCTGGGTTGAATGGAAGAACAAGAACGGAAAAACACTGGACGAATTGTTCCGCAAATAATAACATGTGTATATTTATTCGAATAGCGGAGGGCAAGAAATGGATCGCACCCTAATTAAAAAATATATAGACAACCAACCCCAAAAAGTTGTCGCAAAGATGGATCTGGGCAAGAATAAAATCGAATATCAAGGTATACTCCAAGGTCAAGTTATCAAGGAGATTAAGGGCGACGAAGAAATGTCTCGTTCTTTCATTTTGACTCGTTTGGTCAATGAATTGGGTTATGCTCCTGATCGAATTGAAATAGAACATGAGTACACCGCCGGGCGTCCACATACCAATACAAGTCGGATTGACATTGTTGTTCGAGATGCTAAGGGAAATGCATTTTTATTTATTGAATGTAAATCTCCTGATGCCTATGCTTCAGATGATAGAGACCAGATTATTGAGGAACAGTTGTACAAAGTTGCTGGAATGGAGCGAACCGAGGGTAATTCTGTTCGCTATCTGGTACTGTATACCACAGCGGAAACAATTGATAAAGTAATGGACGAGTGTATTATCATTGATACGGAAAAATTCCCTACCTTCGCCGATTGGGTACTGTCCAGAGACTTTTCGAACACACTTCCTGCCAGATATGGCAAAGCTCAGAAGACACCATATATCAAAGCATCTGCAAAGGACTTGGAAACCAATTTCTCTAACGAAATGTTAAATCAGTTGCAGACTGACCTTCATAATGTTCTTTGGGGTGGTGGTGGAACAGACGATAATGAAGTGTTTGCATCCTTGACAAACTTGATTCTCGCAAAGATCCAAGATGAAGATGAGAAGGAAGATGGAGACATATATGATTTCCAGTCCATGACTTTTGCTAAAGACGGAGATGAGGAATTTGAGACAAACGAACAACTCTTTGAGCGCATTAATGCACTTTATCGCCGTGCACTTAAATCCAAACTGTATATTCTGGACGAAAATGAACTTCAAAAATCGTATGTCATTGACAGCAAGAAGTTTTCCTTATCTAAGCTGAAATATGCTGTCCAACGAATGGAAGAACTTTCCTTTGTTGACGGCAAGAACAGCCTGAATGGAAAAGACATTCTTGGTGACTTTTTTGAGGGTATCATTCGCAGCGGTTTCAAGCAGAGCAAGGGTCAGTTCTTTACGCATATCAACATTGTCAGATTTATGCTCTATGCCCTGCAGACTGATAGGTTGGCAATTAGGCGAATAAAGGAAGATAAAGAACTTCCTTACATGATCGATCCTTCTGCAGGTAGCGGTACATTTTTGATTGAATACATGAAATTCATCACCAAAAATATGAAGTATCGTAATTGCAATGTAGATGGATATAATGCCTTGCTGGGAACAGCAAGAGCCGTTAAAGACAAAGTTCTTTCTGATTGGTTCTATCCCAACCAACGTGAAAACAAGTGGGCTCAAACCTACATTTATGGCTCGGAGATCAACTTCAATCTGGGAACCGCAGCTAAGGTTAATATGATTCTGCATGGTGATGGTTCAACTAATATTTTTGTCAAAGATGGTCTTCTGCCTTTTTCGAAATATGAAAAAGAGACTGCTCCCAACGCTTTGCATGGAAGCGACAAAAATGAGTTGTATCAGAACCGGGAGGTGAATGGACAGTTTGATCTGATTCTGACAAATCCTCCGTTTAGCGTGGAACTCGATAATGACACCAAAAAGAGCGTAAAACATGATTTCATGTTTGGCGAGAAAAAGAACTCCGAAAACCTTTTTGTTGAGCGTTGGTATCAGTTGCTGAGAGAAAATGGTCGTCTTGCTGCTGTTCTTCCTGAGAGTGTTTTTGACACAACCGAAAACAAGTATATTCGACTTTTCTTATATAAATACTTTACCATCAAGGCAGTTGTTTCCTTGCCTCAAATCTCTTTTGAGCCCTATACTTCGACAAAAACCAGTATTCTTTTTGCACAAAAGAAAACTGCTGCTGAAGTTAAAGCATGGAACGATGCTTGGGATAGCGCAAGCAAGGAGTATAGCCACCTTGTAACGCAAGCAAAAAATTTGATTGCTGTTGCTAATGGCACAAAGCAAAAAGCAAAATTGCCGTCAATCAAAAATCTGACAGCGGAACAAGAACGAAAAGTTCTGGCGAGAATGTTAAAAAATTACCTGACAGAACTTGATGACGAGTTGGATGCGAATACATTAATCAAAAAGTATACTGAGGAATTAGAAAGTATTTGTACTATTGATAAAGACACAAAAGATACTTTTGGTTTCGTTAATACTTGGTGGGTTTTTGGTGAAGTAGCCTCCGAACTGGACTATGCTGTATTTATGGCAGAGGCCGACAATATCGGATACAAGAGGACCAAAAGGGGAGAACGTCCAATGCCGAATGACCTGTACAGGACGGATTTAAATGGGAATATTCTATTTGATGACGGTATCGAAACAACAATTTTGGATGCCATGCGAAAAATAGACTGGAATTGAGGTGCTGTATGAAACTGACAAGCAACTCATTACAATCTATTTCTAACTCCAACAATTTACGCATGGGATTGTCTTACGCAAAAGAAAGCCATGCTCTGTTCTTTGAACGATTTTCCTCACATTGTGCAGAGCGGATAAAGGATGTTTTTTTTGTTGAAAAAGGGACGAGCATAACCGAAGCACAAACAGAGGACGGTGATATTCCCGTTGTTGCTGGTGGAAAAGACATGGCATACTTCCATAATGTTAGCAACAGACCCAAAGGATGTATCACAATTAGTGCTTCTGGCGCAAACTCTGGTTATGTAAATTATTGGGATGTTCCCATTTGGGCATCTGACTGCATCACTCTCAGATCGAAGAACGAGAAAAAGTATTCCACAAAGTTTCTTTATCACATTTTGCGTATTATACAAGACGACATATATCTATTGCAGAAAGGTTCCGACCAGCCTCATGTTTATGGAAGCGATGTAAAGTGTATAAAAATTCCTCCTATAAGCACGGAACAGCAAACACGGATTCTAATTGACATCAGGACTTTAGAGAAAAAAAATTTCACTTTACATGCCGAAATAAAAAGCGAATCGTCCATTATAGATTCAGTTTTTTCAAGAGAATTTGGCTGGAATTATAATAGCTTCAATGCTCAGCGAAGCAAAAAGAACTACTGGGTAAAACCTTCGAATTTTTCAAACAATATCGATTTACGTTTCAGCGCAAAGTTCCATCGCAATTCTGGAGCTTTTGTAATGGATGAGCTAAAGAAGACAACAACGAAAAAAATCAAGCACTTTTTATCTGAGCCAATTGTCCTGGGAGCCAGTGTGTCGCCAAGCGATTATGATGACGAAGGGAATTATCGTTATATTTCTATGGCTACAATAAAGAACTGGAAATTTGACTTTGATAGTGCAAATGTTGTGTCCGATGTTTATTCTGAAGTCAAATCTGCAAAAAGCGTAAAAAAGGGCGACATTATTTTAGCTCGTTCCGGTGAAGGTACTATCGGAAAAGTAGCCCTAATCCAGGATGATAATCTTAAAGGTATCTTTGCGGACTTTACAATGCGAATTCGATTCAAAGATTACAATCCCGAATTTGCATACTATTATTTTAGAACAACCTATTTTCAATATTTAATCGAAGTTTATAAAAAAGGACTTGGCAATAATACAAATATTTTTCCAATTGTTGTTCGAGAGTTTCCGCTTATAGACATTTCGGTTTCAGAACAAAATCGAATTGTTGAAGAAATTCATGTCGAGATTAGCAAGCAAGAAAAGCTAAAGGGTGATATTTCTAAACTGCAAAAGCAAATTGACCAAATTGTCGAGGAAGGTATTTCCTGACAATTCGTACTATCCTAAACCCGAATTAAAAGGAGGGAACAAGTATGAAAGCAGACCAATTGATGGTTCCAGTATACATTAATGAAAAAATAGTTCTGGATATGCTTGCAATTATTGAAGATGGTTTTTCTACGGTAAGTCAGGTAAGCTATACCGAACACAAAGACAATAGCAATTCTCAAAAGCTTGAAGCAGGAGTTTCTACCTCTGCAACACTCTTGAGCAAATTGCTCAAAATTGATCTAAAAGGCGAACTGTCCCATTCTGGCAATAGTGGAGAAAACGAAAGCGTTGCCAAGGAGAAAGTGCATACCAATGTATCTTTGCTATCCAAGTTCCGGACATTTCTTGTTGATGAAAAAATCCTGAAGTCTGGATTTGATGTTGCAAATATGAAAATCGGCGATTTTATCGAAATAGAGGGCGAACTGCAAAAGAATCCGTTGATTAACTATATGGATATATTTGTAGATCTGTTCCGGATGGCTGATATTTTTGCCGAAAAGCCTCAACTGGGTGGTAAAACACAGGCTAAAGCTCAAAAACAACAGGAAAATGAGACTGTTAAACAAATCAAGTCCTTTGCTGACGAGCTCAAGCATAGCGGTACCATAGACTTTATCTTGTCTGATACTGCGGGTACAGTCGTTCTGTCCGCTCAAGAACAGTATTTGTCAAACGATAACATTTCTGAAATCATCGGTGGTCATTTCAAAGTTCTTGGAAAAGTTATCGCAATTTGCAAGGACGAAACAGAAAACATTGACCTTTTGAGAAAGACTTCTCTGTCTATTCTTTCGATTGATCTGCTGACAGAACTGTTCTCTGGATTTCAGAATGACGAAACAAAACAATTTAATCTTCCAGAGTTGAAGACCCAGATCTCTGGCCCTGCTGTGATCGTTATTCCTGTAGCTATTTACGCATGACTTTATAATACCGCCCGTCGATCCGATGACCGACGGGTGGTATTAATATATGCTCGGGGATCCGATTTTACCTGCTCGGGGATCCGATTTTACCTAAAATCTCCCATGCAAAACGATTATAAAATTGTGTAGCCAATATTGCAGCCATTGTTCAAAGGGTATCAGGGAGATTTCCCTGGTAAGTCATTTTGCAAATTGAGCCGAAGGAGAAAATGCAAAATGAGAAAAGTGCTATAAGTTTGTCCTGCTTGCCGATTTTTTCACACAATATAACTTGTGCCCAAGTTGGGAACAAGTGCGGATTAACTTCTGCTCTAATTGGGCAGAAGTCGGAATCGGAACTTTCTCCCAATTTGTGCGGAGATGTATCAGTTTTTATTCCCAACTTGGGAATAATTTTACCCGCATATTATAGGCGTTACAAATTGGCAAGCAGTGTAAACCTGTACAGGTTTACTCATTTTCTTGATTTCCCCTCTGGGTCAATCTTCGTAAATTGCTTGTTGGGGAAGCATCCCCAATCCCTTTTGAACGCCACCTACGGTATCGGCTGCGCATTCATTCTGAATACTTTTACTTACTGACTTCTGCGCAATTTGCATAGAAGTTCAATTTTCCATAAACGAAAAAATGAAAACACGGGAGAAGTTGTACCTGATTATTTATGTGATGTGTGGCAATTCACTTCCCGACAAATTGTTGGGAAGTCTTGTGGGCACCCCGCCAACAAGTAACGAAAGTGGCAATGCTCGGATACAACTTCATCCCAAGTTGGGTGAAAACTTCGTGCCAACTTGGCACAAAGTTAAAAATAAAGGAAACAGAAAAACGAAAATCACTTCGACATAATTTGTGTCGAAGTTGAAGGGCTGGGCTTTATGCTTGTGGACAGGTTATCCACAAGACTGCTCAGGTACTTTTTGAAAATTAACTTCGTCCCAAGTTGGGATGAAGTGCTACGGTGTAACTTGCACCAAAGTAAGGCGTAGAGATTTTATTGTAAATTCTTGATGAGGTGTCCGGAATTTCGTAAATGTCAAAATGACTTCTGGATAATTTGTCCAGAGGTATCATCATGCTTCAATTAGAAAATCAAAAATATCCTTACTACAACTTACGGTAAAATGAAAATCTGCTATTAGCTGCCTGTTCTCAACTTTGGGATATGCTCTTTGGCTGCACTTGACAAGATTGCTTATTTCGACATTTCATGCTATGATAGTTACAGATGAAAATTAAATACTGCTTCATACAAGATTTTATTGATGGGCAAGCCCCATATTTATACAAACATATTTTTAGTCAGTCCGAACTGTTGGAGCTGTTACATGGAAGCATCAAGTCAGATACAGAATCTTTTGTGTCTGTTATTGTTGCATCTGTGTAGCAGCTTTTTTCATTACCTGACTTTGAACCAAGTTGGTCCGAGGTCAGAACCACAGATAGAAACGGAGGGAACTATTTGATTGCAGTAATTCACAGAGAACAAAAATTCAAAGAAACTATGGAAGCTTTTCAGCAGAAACGAGCGGAGTTTGTCGCACAGGAAATCAGAAATTTTGATGCAGAAACCTTGTATGTGTTTCTGGAATGGATTCGTGGCAATGCCCACAAACTTGATAGAATAACTGGGGTGGCGGTATGATATGAGCGGAGGTGACTATCCATGAAGAAACAGAGAAAAATTGAAAAAGATAATCGTGGTGTTGCGATATACGCCCGTAAATCCCGAATCACCAACAAGGGTGACAGTATCGGTGTTCAGTTCAAACAATGTGCGGATTACGCCAAAAAGGAATTGGGATTGGATGAGGAGTACGAATTCATACAATACGAGGACAAAGGACTCAGCGGATATTTTTCAGACAGACCGGATTTTCAGAGAATGCTGCATGATGTGCAGGACGGAAAAATCAAAGCAATCGTATGTTACAAGCTGGATCGTGTCGGCAGAAAAACAGCAGACCTAATCCGTTTGATGGATTTCTTGGAAATGTACCATGTTAATCTCTTGATTTGCTCCAATGGTATCAATACTGCCAGCGGACTATATAAAATCTTTATTCAGATATTCGCTGTCATTGCGGAATTTGAAAGAGATACTCTGACAGAAAGAATTGTAGACAATATGATGGAACTTGCAAAGGACGGACGATGGCTCGGCGGCAATACACCGATGGGATTTACTGTCCGTCGTGTAACAACCGGAAGTGGTAAGGGAAAATCAGCATACAGCTACTTAGAAAGCCTGCCAGAAGAAAAATGTATGGTTCAGCGTTTGTATGAAATCTTCAGAACCACTCGCAGCATCCAAAGTACTGCAAAACAGATGAATGAGGAAGGATTTCACACTCCTTCCGGTGCTGCATTTAACGCATCCACCACAAGACTGGTTTTGAGAAATCCTATCTATTGTACTGCAGATAAACGCAGCTATGATTATTTCATCGACCATGACGGCAATGTGTTTGGAGATATGATAGAGTTTGACGGAACTCACGGATTGTCGGCTTACAATAAAACTGATCAGGAAAAGTATGAAGACAGTGACAGCACATTTATCTCTCCGAAATATGTTCAGACCATTGAAAGCAAGCCTGTTAGCGAGTGGATTATTGCGGTTGGTAAGCACGAAGGGTTTATTCCAAGTGAACAATGGATTGAGGTGCAGGAACTTCTTGATGCGATTGCAGAGAAATACAATCGCCCTCACAGAAAGACCAACGCTCTGTTGGCGGGACTGGTGCATTGTCCTCACTGCGGCAGACGACTGAGTGTAATTTCCGAGTCTGACCGCTGGACGAATGGTAAACCTCGGTTCAAATATGTTTGTCCCGGTTATCGCAAGAAGGAATGTAATTTCAAAGCGGTAGATGGCGTTCTTCTGGACAAATTTGTGACACAGCAGTTATCCGAACTATCGGATGAAAACAGCGAGCGTTTCAGAAGTATTCTGGAAATCAAAATTGAGGAAGCACTTGAACAGTCACAGACAGTACAGGAACACAACCTCATTAAAAAGAAACGAGACAAGCTAAAAGCGGATATTGCAGCGCAGACAAGAAATCTGCGTGAAGCAGATGGCAATATCAAGCAATTTATTCAAGAGGATTTGCAAAATCTGGCTGAAGAACTGAGGGAAGCGGAGCGGCAGATTTCAAAACTGGATGAGGGCAGAAAGAACAATATGATTGCCATCCGTGACTTGGAAATGACAAAGGAAAGGCTGCTCTCCTTTGCAGAATATGCAAAGGATGCGCAGCCGGAGGTTCTGGTCACTTTGATCCAGACGATTGTAGAAAGAATTTATATTGTGGATAAGGATGACGAGCGTTACTGCCACATCTTTATCAAGGGCTGTTCCGGAGAAGATTACACCGGCTTCTTCCAGACAGCCGGTTACATAGAGCAAAAAACTACCCCTGTGTGTGATTCAGAACAGTATTGCATTCGCAATATAGCGTAAAAATGAATCGCTCTCAATCTTAGATTTTAATGCGGCTTTTTTATCTTCATCGGTGTTGAATCTATATAAGTCGAGATCAAACATCTTTTCTTGTGTCAACCCATTCGGAATGATGGATGTTTTCCAACGCAAAATCGAAGCTAAGCATTGAGCCACAATCGCTTTCAGGCCGCTCTTTCCATCGCTATTGAGCATTAAACTATAAATATGGTATGCACTTTCGGCAGAGGAAAACTTATTCCACTCTTGCGCTTCTGCTTCGGCAGCACGATTTGCTTCATCAATCTTGGCATCAGTCAACGAAATATACTCTTGTGCATTCAGAATTTTCTTTCCATAATGAACTGCCTTATGGAAATCATCTGAAAGGCAACTCATGGCAATGCAATACTCAAGTGTCCAGCGAGGTGAAGTGAATCCGTGGACGGAACCAGTTGTATACTTGATGTTTTTTTCTTCTTGAGCCTGCAAGGATTCGGTTGCTTTTTCATTGAATTCCTTGTCATGCGATGCCGGATTGGTGTTATATACCGGTTTTACATCACAATCTGTTACTACAGAAACTGGTATTCCAATATCGCCACCATCTTTTCTCACCATAATCCTACTATATCTAAGAAAAGCTGTGCTTCCAACATTTACAATGGATATACCATATTTTTCTAATGGATAGCCGAGAATGTCTGCAAGGACGGGTATCAAAATATTCTCTGCATCACCCTCGACCATTATAATACCCTTAGAAAAAACAGATTGGCCTTTGTTGAGTCGAGAAAACGCTGGAGAAACAGGTAATCCCCTTTTTGTAATCCGGTTTGCCCTTCCGCTAAATCATATCCAGTAGCATTTTTCATTAAAATCAAATTTTTGAGGTTGATTTTTGATGCCAAAATGGGGCTATGTGTAGATATAATGATTTGAACATTATTTTCATTATACTCGTTCTGAAGATAACTGATTAGTCGGAGTTGTGCTTGGGGATGCAAATGAGCTTCTAATTCCTCAATTAAAGCCAACTTTAGACCACCATCTGTATCATCTTTAAGAAGCAATAACTCTGCTGCGATGAACAGTAGATTCAATTCGCCCAGTCCGGGGTTTATTTCTGGTGCATTTAACGACAGTGATTCCAGTATAGCTTTGAGCTGGATATCCGAAGTTTTCAATTCTGCATTACTGGCCTGATTTTTATCGTTAAACGATGCTAAATTATCACGAATTGTCTGAAGAATACGGTTTCCATCTGAATCACCGATAAAATAGTCTTCGATTTGTTTATTCGCGATCTGGAAAATGTCAAGAATAGTATGTTCTTTCTTATCTTTGAAAACAGGGTGATTTAGAAGTATTTGCGAGATTCTAGAACCACGCCCAGAACTCATTTCTCGTTCGGCATCACGGAGAGGTTTCAGATAAACGGCTTTCAGCAATTCTCTTACTTTTCCATCGATTGAAATCCCGTCATCTATATCACCGACACGCAATTCCTGATAAATCTTGTGATTTTCTTTCCATGCGCGATAGTGAAGCTCAAGCGTATATTCAATCTCATTTTCGGCCTTGTTAAATGAAAGGTATTCAATAAAGTTTTTTGCTTCATTCTGTGTGAATTCTGAAATCGTGCAATCAATCTTAAACTCTGAACATGCTTCTCCGACAATAGGTTTATAAAAATCTTCATCTAATGGTCGGATATACTCATTGCTTTGAGTCAGTAAAACTAATTTTAATGCATCGATTACAGCGGTTTTCCTGAGTCATTCTCACCAATTAGCGCGTTGAGGCCTTTGTGAAAAGTGATTTTTAAGCCGGGAGCACCATCTATAGACTGAAACTGACGGAAGTTATAAACCTTTAATTCAGATATAATCATATTTTACGCTCACTTTCAATTACAAATTTGTAATATAACGTAATATGCTATTTCACACTGCAATGTTTTTTCACATTATAGTAGCGTTATTTATTAAGGTGGGAATGCTCGCCTCTAAATATATAACGACTACGGATAAAGGTATCATTGGATGTTAAGAGTGATTGGTAGTATGGGAGAACCCCTTTGGATATGGGGATGGAACAATATTTTAGTATGGGATACGGAAATAGTCAAGATAGGCTTTGTACTTATCCTGTGCGGTTAAGCAGGTATCCGTAAGATATCCCTTTTCGTTATACCATTCCTTGAGACCGCGATAATAAAACATCTTGAGGTTTTCTTCTATGATAAACGGAACGATGTTGTATTTGAGACATTCCTTGAACATGATAAGCCGTCCAACGC
>OODU01002331.1_pt1 | contig 16462 bp, 10 predicted proteins | sample 1671171 | NCBI WGS metagenome assembly OODU01 (sample SAMN06348129, study PRJEB24527) | human gut metagenome | biome: human gut; feature: ankylosing spondylitis patient; material: feces | host: Homo sapiens | place: China | collected 2015-10
TGCATTTTCTAATGCAGGGGCTGCCACATGTATGGGACTTCAGTTGTTCTGTCTGGGTACTACATTACAATTGAAGGATATGCCGGCAGTTCTGAAAAGAGGAGGTACATTATTATTATCCAAGTTTCTGATTGGCGCAATTCTTGGAATCGTTGTGGGAAAAGTATTTGGACAGGCTGGATTCTGGGGACTTACGGCATTATCAATTGTTGCCGGAGTTACGAACAGTAATGGTTCTTTATATTTATCTCTTGTAAAGACATATGGAGATGAAGCAGATGCTGCGACAGTAGCTTTGCTGGCATTGAATGATGGTCCGTTTTTTACTCTGCTGGCATTGGGAGCTTCCGGAATGGCAAGCATTCCTATGATGTCTCTTGTAGCAGTGATCGTACCGATGGTCTTAGGGATGATCATTGGAAATGTAGACAAATCAATGATGGAGTTTTTTGCACCTATGGCAGATATACTGATACCATTTGTCGGATTGACACTTGGAGCAGGTATTAACCTGAAAGACGTGGTTAAAGGAGGACCACAGGGAATCCTGTTAGGTCTGATCACAGTATTTGTCGGTGGATTTTTCACATTGCTTTTCGACAGACTTATATGCAAACAGCCGGGATATGCAGCATTTGCAGTTGCGTCTACGGCGGGAAATTCCGTTGCGGTACCGGCAGCGGTTGTGTTAATCGATAAGACGTGGGCTCCATATCAGGCGGTTGCGACAACACAGTTGGCAGCATCTGTTGTGGTCACAGCTATACTGGTACCGATTGTGACAAGTATCTGGGCAAAGAAATATGGATGTCCGCAATTATCTTCAAAATAAAAGGATATAAAAAAGTGCAGGAAAGCGGTAAAGTCCGAGTCTGCACTTTTTAACATATTGAATTTATTATATAGTCATAGAATCTGCATGAAAAGCAGCCTCAAAAGAAGCTTCTTTCGAGTGGTAGAGATGTTCTTCCATTGCTTTTGAAGCGAGTGTCCAATCCTGTTTCAGGCAGTATTCTACAATTTTCAGATGTTCTTGCTGCGAAGCTAACAGACGGTTGCGGCTCTTTCTTCCGGAATAGATACGAAGCCGTGTATTCTGCTGGGCTATCCTCTCATATGTGCTGATCAGATAATCATTACCTGTTGCATCGATAAACATTTGGTGGAATTGTTTGTCTGTTTCATAATATTCGTTCAGGTCAGAAACATTCGTGGTGTCTCGTTGAAAGATTCGAAAATAATTTTGATAGATTTCATCGGAGATTTTATTTCCGTAGTGCAGGATTGAAAAAGGCTCGATCAGAGTACGTGCCTCGTGAACCATATTGATCTCGCGTATGGTTAACGGAGCGACCATAATTCCTTTTTTGGGAAGGATTGTTACTAATCCTTCCTGTTCCAGACGGCCCAGAGCATCTCTGATAGGAGTCCGGCTTGCCTGGACATCTTCTTTGAGCATTTCTTCGTTGAGCAGAGCGCTAGGAGCATATTCGCAATTGATGATCTTGTCCTTGATAATATTATAAGCGTGTTGTTTTAACGTTTCTTTTTTCATAATCAGTCTACTTTCTTTTTTATTATTGAGAATATTATTGTATTCAATATTGTATATTATATTCTATAATTTTATGTTAGTCTATCAAAAAATTCAGGGTTTGGTAAATTAAGAGAGAAAAAATCTATTGTTATTATCAATAAAAGTATAAAAGAAGATTTGAGCAAAATAGACAAAAAAACAAGAAAGAATAAATATACCTTGACAAAGAATATCGTGAATGCTATGTTGTATACAACAAAGAATACATCAGAAAATACAACAAAATGGAGGAAGAGAAAATGAAAACAATTTTAATTGAAGAACCAGGAAAAGTCGTAATTGAAGAACATGAAAAACCGGTCCGCAAACCAGGAGAGGTACTTTTGAAAATTTTATATGGAGGAATTTGCGGAAGTGACCTTGGTACATACAGAGGAACTTTTGCATATGCATCATACCCAAGAGTTCCGGGACATGAGTTTTCGGGAGAGATTGTTGAGATTGATGAAAATGACAGAGGATTAAAGCCAGGCATGATCGTTACCGTTAACCCATACTTTAATGATGGTACCTGTTATTCCTGCCAGAGAGGACTTCTGAATTGCTGTGAACACAACGAGACAATGGGTGCACAGAGAGATGGCGCATTTTCAGAGTATGTCAGCGTTCCGATCGAACGTGTATATGATGGAAAAGGGCTGCCGGCAAAAACACTTGCATTAATCGAACCATTCTGTATTAGCTGGCATGGTGTATCGAGAGCAAACGTAAAAGAAGGAGATAAAGTTCTGGTCGTAGGTGCCGGCACGATTGGTGTACTTGCAGCAAATGCAGCAAAAGCAAGAGGAGCCGAGGTTTATATAGCAGACATAGCAAAAGAAAAACTGGATTATGCGGTAGATACATTTCAGTTAAAAGGTTCAATTCTGAATACTTCAAAAGAAAAATTGGAAGAAGAAGTGCAGAGAATTACGAATGGGAATGGATTCGACGTGACAATTGAAGCGGTTGGACTTCCGTCTACATTCCAGAATTGTATCGATTGCGCAGCATATGGAGGAAGAGTGGTTCTGATCGGTGTAGGTAAGAAGAATCTGGACTTTAACTTCACGATTATCCAGAAAAAAGAATTGAATATCTTTGGATCAAGAAATGCTTTAAAGAAAGATTTCCTGGAACTGATCGATCTGGTAAAAGCAGGAAAAGTCGATTTGGAGAAGATTGTGACAAATACTTATAAACTGGACGAAGCAGACAAGGCATTTAAGGAATTTTCAGAAAATGCGGGATCCATGTTAAAGGTTGTGATCGATTTTACAAAATAAAAAGGTAAGGGGGACGAAAGAATGCCCGGAAAGAAAGAATATATAAGAATAAATCCGGCGGATTCCGTTGCAGTTGCATTGCAGCCACTTGCGAAAGGAACCGATATTATCCTGGATGATGTCCAGTTTGCACTTCTGGAAGACATTCCACAGGGACATAAATTTGCATTGCATACGATAGAAGAAGGAGAGCCCGTTATAAAATACGGGAATCCGATTGGCCATGCAAAAGTGAATATTCCGCAAGGAAGCTGGGTTCATGTACATAATATGAAAACGGGGCTTGGAGACCTGATTGCCTACACCTATCATCCGGAAAAAAAGGATATAAAAAAAAGAAAACCGGATGAATTCATGGGATTCCGAAGAGTGGACGGAAGTGTAGGGGTGAGAAACGAGATATGGGTCATCCCGACAGTAGGATGTGTTAACAGTGTTGCGGAAAAAATAGCAGAATTATCCCGAAAATATTGTCAAGGCAGTGTTGACACAGTAGTTGCATTTCCACATCCATACGGGTGTTCACAGATGGGAGAAGACCAGGAAAATTCAAGAAAAATCCTGGCTGATCTGATCAATCATCCAAATGCAGGAGGGGTATTGGTTCTGGGACTTGGATGTGAAAACAGCGGTATAGATATTCTGAAGCAGTATATTGGTGATTACGATGGAGAACGCATAAAGTTCTTAAATGCACAGGACTGTGACGATGAACTGGAAGAAGGCGTTCGTGCTGTGAGAGAATTATCGGCGTATGCAGGAACATTTAAGAGAGAACCAATCCCATGCAGCGAACTGATCATCGGTATGAAGTGCGGGGGATCAGATGGGTTATCAGGCATTACTGCAAATCCTACGGTTGGAGGTTTCTCTGACCTGCTGATATCCAGAGGAGGGACAACGATTCTTACAGAGGTTCCGGAGATGTTTGGAGCGGAGACGTTGCTTATGAACCGGTGTGAGAATGAACAGTTGTTTGACCAGACGGTGCATCTGATCAATGATTTTAAGAATTATTTTACCTCGCATAATCAGACGATATATGAAAATCCGTCACCGGGAAATAAAAAGGGAGGCATCTCAACGCTGGAAGACAAGTCACTGGGATGCGTGCAGAAATCGGGAACTGCACCGGTAAAAGGTGTCCTTGCTTATGGTGAACGTGTGAAAAATAAAGGTTTGAATCTTTTAAGTGCACCAGGGAATGACCTGGTTGCCTCAACTGCATGTGCTGCGTCGGGGGCACATATTGTTCTGTTTACTACAGGACGTGGAACACCATTTGCGTCTCCTGTACCGACAGTTAAGATATCATCAAACGATCGGCTGTATAACAAGAAGAATAACTGGATTGATTTTAACTGTGGGGAACTGGTAAAGGAAAAAAGTGTAGAGGAATTATCACAAAAGCTTTATGAATATGTTCTGAAGGTTGCAAGCGGGGAAAAAGTTAAAGCCGAGGAAGCAGGATTCCATGATATGGCAATCTTCAAACAGGGAGTAACGCTTTAAATTGCCATGCATTCGGAAGAAGCTGCGAGTGGCAGGTTCAGGAGATTACGGAAAGAAAGGAACGGATATTTATAATGAAGAAATTAAACTATGAAGTATTAAAAGAAAACGGTTATAAAGGATATGTGTTAAAAGATGCACCGGAAAAAGTGCTGCAGTTTGGAGAAGGCAATTTCATGCGCGCATTTGTGGATTATTTTGTCGATGTAATGAATGAAAAGGCAGGATTTAACGGAAAAGTCGTCCTGGTTCAGCCGATCCGGAATGTGGAAGGAGGATTCCGACTGAATGACAGAATTAACGAGCAGGAAGGACTTTATACATTATTCCTTCGTGGATTTCAGGATGGAAAGAAAGTGAATGACAAGAGAGTAATCTCCAGTGTAAGCAGATGTCTGAATGCTTATGAAGACTACGAAGAGGTCATGAAATGCGCAGAAAATCCAGAACTTAGATTTATCTTGTGTAATACAACAGAAGCGGGAATCCGTTATGACGCAGAATGTAAATTTGAAGACAAACCAGGAGAATCTTATCCGGCAAAACTGACACAGTTTATGTATCACAGATTTGAAACATTTGGAAAAGAGGAAGGAAAAGGATTTATCATACTTTCCTGCGAGCTTATTGATGATAACGGAAAAGAACTGGAAAAATGTGTGCTGAAATATGCAAAACAGTGGAATCTTGGAGAAGAATTTATTGCATGGATTCAGAAAGAAAATGTATTCTGTTCTACACTTGTCGACAGAATTGTTACAGGATATCCAAGAAATGAGGCATCTGCAATCTGTGAAGAACTTGGATATGAAGATAATGTTCTGGATACAGGAGAAATCTTTGGATTCTGGGTAATTGAAGGACCACAGTCTATCAAAAAAGAATTTCCAATCGAAGAAGCAGGTCTTCCGATCCTTATCACAGATAATCATAAACCATATAAACAACGTAAAGTCCGCATCCTGAATGGTGCACACACATCCTTTGTACTGGGAGCATATCTTGCCGGAAAAGATATCGTAAGAGATTGTATGAATGATGAGGTTATCTGTGGATTCATGAATAAGACAATCTATGATGAGATTATTCCAACACTTGATTTGCCGAAAGAGGAATTACTTGATTTTGCGGCTGCGGTGACAGAACGTTTTAAAAATCCTTTTATCGACCATGCATTGCTGGCAATTTCTCTCAATTCGACATCAAAATGGAAGGCAAGGGTTATGCCGTCTCTGAAAGAATATGTAAAGCGTAAAGGAGCACTTCCGAAATGTATTACAGCTTCCTTTGCATTCTACATCGCATTCTTTAGCGGACACACACTGACAGATGAGGGACTTATCGCAGAGAGAGAAGGAAACACATATACTGTAAAGGATGATAAAGTAGTGCTTCAGTTCTATTATAAACACAGAGAAGATTCAGCAGAGAAAATGGTACACGCAGTATGTAAGAATACAGAATTCTGGGAAGAAGATCTTACGGAAATCGAAGGATTTGAAGCAGCAGTATGCGGATATCTGGAGCAGATTCAGAAAGAAGGAAGTTATTCTGTCATGAAATCTCTTATTTCGATTGACTAAGGAGCTATGAAATGAATAAAGTATTGAAAAAATTAGAGCAATTTGGAATTGTGCCGGTGGTTGTGCTGGAGGACGCCAAAGATGCTGTTTTGTTGGCGAAAGCTTTGTGCGACGGTGGACTGGCATGTGCGGAGGTGACATTCCGCACAGCTGCCGCCGAAGAATCTATTCGTATTATGTCCCAGAAGTTTCCGGAGATGGTCGTAGGGGCCGGAACCGTTCTGACAGTAGAACAGGTTGACCGTGCGGTGAAAGCCGGAGCGCAGTTTATTGTAAGCCCGGGATTCAACCCTGTTGTAGTAAAATATTGTATCGATCATGAGATTCCGATTACTCCGGGTGTTGTCACACCGAGTGAAATGGAACAGGCAATTGCGATGGGACTTGAAGTTGTCAAGTTCTTCCCGGCAGAACCATCAGGTGGTCTTGGTATGATAAAAGCAGTTGCGGCACCATATACGACAATGAAATTCATGCCGACTGGCGGAATCAACCCTGAAAACATTGTACCGTATCTTCAATATGACAAAATACTTGCATGTGGCGGAAGCTGGATGGTAAAGGGAAATCTTGTGGCAAGAGGTGCTTTTGATCAGATTACAGAGCTGACCCGCGAAGCGGTTTCACTGGTTCATTCTGCCAGGGAGGTGAAGTAATGGCTAAGGTTGTTACAATGGGCGAGATCATGCTCAGATTATCACCGCCGGGTTATCAACGTTTTGCACAGGCCTCGGAGTTTGAAATCAATTATGGTGGTGCCGAGGCCAATGTGGCTGTCTCTCTAGCCCAATTAGGCCATGATGTGACATATATCTCCAAAATTCCTTCTAACGCAATTGGAGAGGCAGCCATTGCAACTTTAAAAAAATCAGGCGTAGATTGCCGTTATATTGCACGGGGCGGGAAAAGGCTTGGAATTTACTTTCTGGAAAACGGGGCCTCGGTGCGTCCTTCGAGCGTTGTCTATGACAGAGCGGATTCGTCTATTACTCAGGCATCAGCAGAAGAATTTGATTTTGATCAGATCTTTGATGGCGCAGAGCTCTTTCATGTATCCGGAATTACGCCGGTGTTAAGTGAAGAGACGGCAAGACTTACCAGGATTGCTTTGCAAAAGGCAAAGGAACACGATGTGACAACATCGTTCGACTTAAACTACCGTGCGAAATTGTGGACAGAAGATGTGAAAGGAAAGCAGAAGATGCTTTCAGAGCTGATGCCGTATGTAGATATCTGTTTCGGAAATGCAAGAGATGCTGCAAAGTGCCTGGGATATGCAGAAAAAGATAAGAATTTTATCGATGGGGACTACAGTATCTGTGTAGATGAAAAACATATGGAAAATGTAAGAGAGCGATATGGATTTACTAACCTTATCACAACACTTAGAAAAAGCATCAGTGCTTCGGATAATGGCTGGTCAGGTGCTGTATGCAGTGAATCTGGATTATATCAGGGAAGTGGGTACAATCTGCATATTGTAGACCGTGTTGGAGGAGGAGATTCTTTTGCGGCAGGGTTCTTACACGGAATTTTAACACACATGGAACCGGACCGGGCACTGGAATTTGCCCTTGCAGCGGCCGCCATCAAACATACAATACCGGGCGATCTGAATTATATTTCGGAAGAAGAAGTATTAACGCTTATGAATAGTGACGGAAGCGGGAGAGTAAATCGGTAGGGACGGTGTTTTTAACTTTTTTATTGTCCTCGGTAGTTAACAAGAGACTTATCTAAAAGGATAGGTCTCTTGTTGCAGTGCACCTTGCGGCGCACGTTTCTAATGGGTGAAAGTCCCTAATCCGCCCTAGTAGTGGGAAGGATACAGCCAAGACCAAGGGTGTCCTATTCATAGCAGCGATTATGATTAACGTGAGGGGAATCTGGAGGAAGGTGGGGGCAAATCTCCGGTCTGACGAACAGAAATCACATCAGGCTATAGTTAAGGATAAGGTTGCTGCACAAGCTAAAGTCCAATAACTACTCGGAATTAGCTATAGTAAATGTGGCAGATAGATGGAGAGAAAGAAACGTGTGGTACCAAGGGAGGTCTCGTCAGCGGATGCAGATGTATGTTCATTATTATGAACGAGAGCTTATAAATGAGGGAGATAATCCACTAATTGGTATTGTGTTATGTGCGGACAAAAGCGAATCTGTGGTCAAATATACGTTGCCAGAAAATGAAACACAGATTTTTGCCTCAAAATGCAAATTGTATTTACCAAGTGAGGAAGAATTGCTACGAGAATTAAATCAGGAATATCAAGCGTTGGAAGCTGGTAAAACGGACGAAGAGAATAGCGGTGATATGAAACTAATATTTTGTGGGAAAAGGGTTGCACGAACAGTATTCGTACAGCAGAAATATTTCTCATATTTCCGCATTTTGTGGGGATATGTTTTGATCTGGTATGCATGTCAAGACGGTTGTTCTTTTGTCCCAACAAAAACCAGATGACACGATAGAGATCGACTTAGACCTGGACGAGCTGGATGCCACCAGTGCCGAGTTGAAAGCAACCTATCAGGAAATCAAAGATTATGTGCTGAAAGAATTTGGCTTGAAGGTTTCAAGTTTATATATTTCTCAGGTAAAACGCAAATGTGGAATTGAAGTGGGAGAAAACTATAATCTTCCAAAATCAGAAAATGCAAGAGTTCCACAATGCCCGAAAGAGAAAGAAGATGCTATCAAGGCTGCCCTGAAATATTTTGCGATGATCTAAGGACATCGCTGATTTCAAGGAGGAATAACACATGAAAAGCACATTTGAAAAAATGGGTGGAACCTACACACTTGGCGCAGACGGAATTTACTATCCGAATCTTGTCAGTACAGATGAAGAACCGCATTATGGGAAATATGGAATGATGCGGAAAACATATCTGAAAGAGCATCGTCCGGCAATGTATTCACTGTATATGTTGGAAGACAGATTGACAGAACATCTGAATGCGGTGGACGATGAAGTGCAGGAGAGAATGGATATTCTGGTGCGTCAGATGATGGAGAGGCAGGGCATTACAGAAGAATTGAAAGCTTGTGATCAGATGGAATGGGTCAGAGCGGTAAATAATATCCGAAATGCAGCAGAAGAGATTGTGTTAAAAGAATTAGTGTATATTTAAAGCGTGGAAAGCTCCTTCGGGAGCTTTTCAGTGTTTGTAAGAGCTTATATAGAAAATGGGGTAAGAAGATGGTATGATATTGATAATAAGGGAAGAATTGAAAAGTTAATTTACTTAGTGTTAAGGTGAGGAGGTCATTAAATGCAGAGTCCAATCCATGAAGGATATGAATATCAGGATTATTTTACTGTTTCGATAATCCTACAACTAATGCTTAAACAGACAGATGCTGAAATAATTATTGATCGTAAGGATTTTAGTGGAGATAAATTTGATGATCTAAAGGTGAAGACACCTAATGGTACTACTGAATTTCAGATTAAGTATTCTGATGATGAATATTCCCATAAACTTGCTAAAGATGACTTCGCAAATGGAAATGGACATGATACGGCATTATGCGATCTTTTTGCTTCTTGGAAAACGAGAAAAGAATCTGAAAATGATACTCAGATAAAATTGTGCCTTGCGTGGAATAGGCCCGATGATGATGATCCGATTGTAGAGTTTTTGAAACCTATTCAAGAACAGGCTTTGCCTTTTTCAATTGTTGCATATTCGTTTGATGGCGAGGTGTTTTGGCCAGTGGGAAATCTACCGCCAAAAACATGGAGAAAGTTTAATTTGGCGGTTAAGTCAGGGCTCATCGATAGAGAAGCCTTTTTATCATTTTGCAATGAACTTACGATTATTCTGGAAATGCCAAAGGCAAGTCTTGATTTAAAAAATCCTGGCGGAATAGAAAATGTAATTATTCGGCAAGCTGAGAAATTGGGCGTAGGAATATATCCAAATGATAATCTAAACTTAGAAGAAGTTATTTATAAGCTTGCTACGGAAGTGAAGCGTTCCAGAGCGATGGGGAATAGACTTTATATCAATACGTTAATGGGACGCCTTGGATTTATAAGGGATTATGGGAAATTCGACCAGAGATTCCCGGTAGATTCAGCGCATAAGGTTATGCTTGACGATGAGATTGAAAGTCTGCACAGAGCAATTCGTGATTCAAAACGTGTTATTATTACTGGTAATCCTGGTTCTGGAAAGTCTTGGCTTGTCGATGAATACATAGATAAACTTGAGAATGATGACAGTAAAGTTATTCATTATAATTGCTTTCAGTCATTGCAGGACACAAATAGTCTAGAGAGAATACGTGTAACTTCTTTATATGGTAATCTAGTTTCACAGATTGTGGAACAATATCCAGAATTAGTAGAGCATAAGAATACAATGTTGGGTGCTGATAAAGCAGAGCTTGAAAATCTGCTTCGACTTATTGGAGGGGAATTTTATTTAGTAGTAGATGGTCTAGATCATATCTCCAGAGAATATGATCTGCATAAAGATCTTATTTCACGTTCAGAAACTGAAATTATTTCGGAATTGTTGGAAATTCATTTTCCTGATAACTGCTATGTCACAATAGCATCGCAACCAATAGACGCACTGGATGAATTCAAAGCCAATAGTTACTGTATATTTAAAATTGAACCATGGGGTATTAAGCAAGTGAAATCCTTGATGGCGACCTTTCAGATTGCTGATGATACTATTAAAGGAGATGATTCATCAATAAGTGAATATCTACTTAAGAAATCTCAGGGAAATGCGCTTTACCTCAATTATATCTTGCGTCAGTTACGAAACTCAAATGTAAATAAAGAATTAATTGACGGAATACCAGATTACGATATCAGTTTATCTGAGTATTATTCCTATTTGTATAAAAAGATTCATAATAATCGCACAGTTAATGCACTTTGCGGGGCAGATTTTTATCTTAGTCTAAATGATTTAATGGAGATTACTGGAGATGGAGAGTTTGTAGAGCAAGATATATCGATGCTTCATCCATTATTGGCGGAAAACGTGTTAAGTGGTGGTTTTTCAATTTATCATGAAAGTTTTCGCCGGTTTGTATTATCTTCATTAGAAAATAGAAAAGTTGATATAGAGAAAAATGTTTATGGTATTCTTACTGATTGGCTACAGGAGAAACCGTTTTTTAAATTTGACAAGTCGTTTTATTATCTTTCGGAACTATTGTATAAGATCAAGAAGGATGCTGAAAATATTGCCTTGATTGACAAAAAATTTGTTCTTAATGCAGTTGCAGAGGGGTATTCTAGAAAACGCATAAGAATGAATCTGAATTGTATTATTCGAAGTGCGGCTAGAATCAGAAATTTAGTTGCGTTGATAACAGCGAGTGAATTATTGGCAATGCTCGATGATATGAACGAATTCGAAAGTACTGGGGAAGAATATTTTCAGGCACTCTGTGATATTAAGGGTGCTTCTAAACTAAATCAGTTAATGCAGATTGATGGAAAACCCAGCTTTGATATGAATACAGGCAAAATTGCGTGTTATATTTCTTCGAAAGCTGGTATTACACCTTGGTGGAAATTGTATTTAGATATAGAGGCTAAGCAGTACAAGATTGAGGAACTTAAATATTATTATAGATATTATCTTGATGAACAAGGAGTTAGTATCATTCCTAAACTTATGGAGGCAATAGAAAAAGAAAAAGCTTCAATAAGAAACCAATGTATTGAGATTGCGTATGGTGAGCTAAAGGACTATATAGAATTTGATGAAATTGCTTCAATTGCGGAAGAGCAACAACTAATTTATTGGAAAAACTATCTTTCATATATTGAGACAGGATATTATCCGCAAAGTGAAATTTCCTTTGAGGTTGCAATTGGAAAATGGGAAAAAATCAAAACATTGAGGATGCCAGGAGAAAAAGATATAAGAATTTTTATAGAATTATTCTCACAAATATATTATCTCGCTGAGCAGGGGGATAGGAAAGTTATAGAGACAGTCTGTTCGGATTGCGAAAATATTAACTGGTTCTATAATTGGATCATCTATTCTGTAAAGATGGCAGAATTATGTGCACACACAGAACAAATGAATTCTAAAATAATCTGTGAATCAGTGATTACTAATTTGGAATTATTGTTACAGGATACGGAAGTTTTCAAGGGAGAACCACGTACTTGTGATTTGTATTTTCTTCAGAATGAGTTAACAAGGTCATATGAACAGGCAATAGAACTGATTGTTCAAAATGGTACTGTTGATGATCTGGAAAAAGCATTGAGTATTCTCGAACGGCTTGATGATGAAACGGGAACAAGTTTGGATCATACCATGGGAGGTCCATTAACTGATGCTGAATTTTTGGAGGTAATATCTCGCTTTTTGACTATTAATAATTATGAAATTGTAAAACCTTATTTATTAAGGACTCAAGAGAAAATAGAAAAAAATGAGGTATATGATTGCATAGCTGCGGCAAAGTTGCGTTTTGTTAGTCTTATTTCAAAGTATAATCAAACTGAGGCGTTAGAATGTTTTGATATTTCTACACGTTATCTTGTTGCATATGGATATCATAAAGATATAATTCTGTTACAGATTATGGATTCTTATAACGTTTTTTTTGAATCTGTTTCAGGAAATCCAGAGGAGGAACGGGATACAATAACAAAAATGACAATAGCTCTTTGGAATCATACTGATGGAAGAGAAACAAAGCACTTCTTAAACCGCTGGTTTGATAAATTGCTCAAAACAGATTCGAGGTATGCACTTGCATTTCTGTTTGAGTTACAAATTAAGTTTGGAAAAAGCTGGGTTGTGGAAGGTATGTTGCGTTCTGCTATAGAAAAATATTGCAATGATTTGGGCTTTTTGGATATTGTAATTGGACTGATTGAGTCGCTTCCAAATGATACAAGCCCGAGAATAATTGATGCATCCACATCTATATTCAGAACATTAGAGCAGATGTGCACAGGAGCAGATGTTGATGAAAGATTACTAATCAAGTCTCGGATGAAAGAATTTGTTATCAATATCGTTTCAAGATACAATATCCTTGATAATCCTTGGCCGGACAATGATTCGTGGAAAGATGGAAGCATTAAAGAATTTTTATTAACAGTTGAGGCAGCAGGATTTGATGTTTCACAGTATATAGAATATTTCCATATAAAGAAAACTAACGATATGGAAAACAAAGAAGATAAGAAAACAATTGATGTTTTTGAAGCCACTCAAACATGTTTTGAAGCCTTAACTCCAGAGGACGCAAAGAAATGGTTTGAAACACATGATTTAATTGAACGAGACGTACAAGATATCTGTGGATTCCTTAAAAATTATCAGAATGATAAAGGCACTTTACTTGAATTACTAAGATTCATAATTACTAAATCTGGTGGCTGGAGTTATAGTCAGAAGCGTAAGGATATTATTCTGCAAATCATTGGGCGGCTGGAACTGGACGATGAAGAAATGTCAGAAGTTCATATGTTGATGTACCTTTACTCATATGAATGGGGAAGTTCGTTAATTGATAAGGATGAATTTCTCAATAGTATACGACTTAGTTCTGATGTGGGGCGTAATACGTTTTATAGTGAATTACCTGAAGTTATTATTTCACATTCGGGCAGAATTACAAAAGGCCTTTTGGACGCACTTTTTGCATTTGAGTATGATAAAGATATTATTGTCGAGATTTGGAGAAATGTATTTGATATTATGAAACTTCGTTTTCCGAATCTTGATCAGTATACTAGTGATAATATTTTTGAAGAAACGGATGAACTGTTAGAGCTACGAAATTGCTTATTAATGCGGTTTATTGATGGAGGTAAGGAATCGTTTCTGGCAACGTATGCTTATTTGGCGAATGCTGCTGAAAAAGAGAAATTTTCAGAATTTACAGAATCAATAGTGTTTTGTCTAGAACATTATGAACAATATAATCTTGTGACACAAATAGCAATTGCAGATTTAGTAAGGTGTTACGGTTGGTGTCTGAAGGATATGAATATAGATCGGATGATAAGTGCAATTAATGTTGTTTATCCAACTGGAAATTTGCTTCTAGACGTCATATTTTCCGAATTTACAGTGTATAATAGTTATCTTTTGATGTGTTCTGATAAACATGCACCTGATTATATGGAACAGGAAGATGTTGAGTTTTACTTGGCAGAACAACTATATGATCTTGGAAAAGAAGAGGTTCAAGAAGGAACCGATGAATATGCTGAGAATTCAGTATATAGAGATCCAATTATGCAGGTACTTGATACTTCTGGTATTAATTATATAGAAATTTATAAAAAATTGCATGCGTCAAGGAGATTGAACGATAAAATGCAAGATTTTGTTGGAGGGGCAAGTAAGATTCTTGAAACCAATACTGTGTACAAGTCATATGTAATTCAATATGCGCTCCATGCAATTATTGAAAAAGCTTTTATTGACAGAGAACCCGAGTTGCTTCCACAGACTTTGTTCCGATTGATACCTGATTATCAGGGAATGTATAAATTATTTAAGTGCCGAGATATGCAACCACAAAATCATCTATATGACAAGAATAATTCATGCGAGCCTTTTCTCATAAATAATAAAGATGAATATATTCTAATTGGATGCTCTGAGATAAAAAAACATATCGATTATCACCAGACATCTTTGATATTTGCATATCAAGGAATAGTAGGAGAAGCTGGTGATGAACATCAAATTCCATTCCAACAATATTTAGCCACAGCGGTTGAGGAAGGAGAAATTTATACGATTTTAGATAATCCGGAATCATTGATTGATTTTATTAGAACGCTAGATCGAGAACTAGAAGATGAAGACTATCTATGGCCTGGAACGTCGGTTTCTAAATTACTTGATGTTCATATTGAATTTGATTTTTTAAATGGAAGATATATTGCAATCAATCAGGAAAAGGATGTTGTTTTTATTATGAAAAAATGGTCATCGAGTTACAAAGGTGACAGCGAGTATCATGGAAATGCCATTCCATTATATAGTGGTACTAAGTTGTATATAAAAAAAGAGTATATTGGGATATTGGAGCAACAATTTGGAACACTGATGATGAAAACTTGTGTGCAATCATATACGCAGGATTATTGATTGAAACTGGGCGTATGGAATTGATGAATCCATACGCCGTTTTGAAATGAAATACAGACTTTAGAAAATGCTTTATTTTGGGGAAAATGTTTTGCAAGATTATAGTTGTTTAAAGTGATTATAATTCCATACCATGTGCCCTTTCCTTAGTCCGAACAGGCTGATTTTGTCGCATCTCCTGTTTCCTCTGATATTCAAGTTCCCATGCACGATGGGAGAAAACATCAGGATCCTCCACATTGAGATAATCCACCTCATTGGCGGCAATATCACGACGGTGATAGTCGTAATATTTACCGAAAGTACCTTTGAGTTGTTCAATCAGCTTATCCCGAAAATCAGGACGTATCTGGATTCTGGTATCCAGCAATTCTGTGTACTGTTCTGGTTCAGGACGAAATTTTTCTTCCCGGAAAGCGGCGGCATCTTTTTCAAGCTGTTTTTTGAGCGAGATGTCCTGAGAATCCAGGATATCAAGATTGTTATTCATCTGGTCATATTTCTTGGATAGATTTGTCATATCTTTATCGGTAGAGCATTGTGCCTGGAAGATTAGCTGCTCTTTCCTTGATTTCAGTTCTTCAATTTCTTCGGTAACAGTGGTAAGCTGCTGATTCAATTTTATATGCTGGATGGGATTCAAAATACTGGTTTTCTCTTTTTTCACATTCAGTTCTTTCCGCTCTGTAACTTTAGCTTTGAGTTTCTTTTTAACGGTGTTGTATTTATTCAGTATTGGATTAAAATGATTCATCCAGTCATGGATCACTTCTTTTTGCATCTCATTGTGGAGCAAATGATATTGTGTAAAAATCATGTGATTTCGGATTGCTTCCAATGTTTCTGCAATTATTGGAATAGACTTTTCTACAGCTTCAGCCAGTTTTGCTACTTTTGCTTTTAATTCTCGGAGCATTTTGTTATCCGCACGAATCTGACGGTTGATTTCACAGCGGTCTGCTATCATGCCTTTCTTTTCCATATTCTGGGCAATGTAGCCTTCATGGATGGTTGGCTGTTCGGTGATTCCCTGATCTGCAAAGCTGCGGTGATCAATGGTAGCATTTATCTGATTACGTGCAAGCATTTTATTTACGGCATCTGCCCAGTTTGCCCGCCAGATACAAAGTTGTTCATCACTGTTCCATTGTTCGGAAATAGGATTCTGTCTGCCATATCGGCTGCTCTTGGGGTGTTTATCAATCCGTTCATATCCTTTTTCCTGTGCAACAGAGGAAGTCAGATATTCTTTCTTTTTCCCAACTTTATAGCGATATTGCTTTTCCCATCCCTGTTTCTGAGCAGTTTTAAATTCAGAAGCAGTAAAGCCTTTTTCTTGCCCGTCTTTTATACAGAGATATTCTTTTTCCTTTTTATACTGCCATGTTCCA
>OODU01002334.1_pt1 | contig 16434 bp, 17 predicted proteins | sample 1671171 | NCBI WGS metagenome assembly OODU01 (sample SAMN06348129, study PRJEB24527) | human gut metagenome | biome: human gut; feature: ankylosing spondylitis patient; material: feces | host: Homo sapiens | place: China | collected 2015-10
TTCACCTTCGCAGGCGAGGATCCGGTAAAGATGCTCGAGAAGTTCGCTGACCGCGTTGGCCACGTTCATCTGAAGAATATGCGTATGCCGCTGGTTGAGAAGGCTCGCGCTGAGCACTGGTCCTTCCTGGACGCTGTCCGCGCCGGCGCTTTCACCGTACCGGGCGATCCGGACGGCTGCGTAGAGTTCGACAAGGTATTCGACCTGCTTGACAAGGCTGGTTACTCCGGCTGGATCATGGTCGAGGCTGAGCAGGACCCGGCTAAGGCTAACCCGTTTGAGTACGCTAAGATGGGCCGTGAGTACATCACCAAGCACACCGGTCTCGGCGGCGAGGTTGTCCTCAAGTAATTTCATATTACTGCAATACAGGGGCGGCGCAAGCCGCCCTTTTTGCGCGAAAAAATACCCCGATGCGTCTGCTGCACCGGGGTATTCGTGTGTTTTCAGGGAAAATCAGCACTCGCACTTCCAGAAGAACGCCGAGCAGGGAGGCAGCTCGCTTCCGCCGCCGAAGTCGTGCATTTTTCCGGTGATGAGGTCTACTGCGCGGCCGCAGCGGGCGTCGAAATGCGCGGTATAGGGCTGGTCGTCGATATTGACCGCGATGAGCACGCGCTCGCCGTCCGCGCAGCGCTCCCAGATGCACTGCTTGTTGGTGAGGACGAGCTGCTTGAAGTCGCCGTAGCACAGAGCGCGGCTTCCGCGGTGCGCCTTCGCCATGGCGGCGATGGCGTCGGTCAGCTCGTTCCACTCGGGCGCGTCGAACGAGGGCCTCAGCGCGTCGTCGCCCTGCTGCTTGGTGCCCTCGGCGCCCCACTCACTGCCGTAATAGATGCACGGAATGCCCGGCATGCCGAACAGCAGCGCGTAGATAAGCGGCAGATGGCGGCGGTTCTGGAGGATGGACGCGACGCGCGTCACATCATGGTTGTCAACGAACGAGAGCAGATGCTTGCCGCGGTACAGCGTCCAGTTTTCCGGGCCGAACTGCCGCAGCAGGGAATGGGTGATCTCGAACAGGTTGTAGCTGTTCATCGAGGAATACAGACCTTTGTAGCACTCATAGTTCGTGCAGGAATGCAGCATATTGTCCCCGACGAACTGGTTGTAGTCGCCGTGGAGCAGCTCGCCGACGAGGAAGAAATCCGAGCCGAACGAGTCGCAGAACGCGCGGAGCTGACGGAGAAAATCCTTGTCGAGGCAGTAGGCGACGTCGAGCCGCAGACCGTCGATGCCGAATTCGTCCTTCCACAGGCGGATGCAGTCGAAGATGTGATGCACGACCGCCGGATTGCGCAGGTTGAGCTTGACAAGCTCAAAGTGCCCCTCCCAGCCCTCGTACCAGAAGCCGTCGTTGTAGTTTGAGTTGCCCTCGAACGAGATGTGGAACCAGTCCTTGTAGGGGGAGTCCCATTTCTTCTCCTGAACGTCCTTGAACGCCCAGAAGCCGCGTCCGACATGGTTGAACACGCCGTCGAGAACGACCTTGATGCCGTGCTCGTGCAGCGTGCGGCAGACGTCCGCGAAGTCCGCGTTCGTGCCCAGACGGCAGTCCACCCTGCGGTAGTCGCGGGTGTCGTAGCCGTGGTTGTCGGACTCGAAAATCGGGGAGAAGTACACAGCGTTGCAGCCGAGACGCGCGATATGCTCCGCCCAGTCGGCCACCTTGCGGATGCGCGGCACGGTTACGCCGTCGTTCGAGCGCGGTGCGCCGCAGAAGCCGATGGGATAGATCTGATAAAATACACTGTCAAAAGCCCACATAATTTTTTCTCCTTTGCAACAGGGGGTACTATCAGTATAATGAATATCACCAAGAAATGCAATAGGTTGACATGAAAAATTGTGCAGAATGATTGAAGCGCATGAAAACTGAAAAAAGGCTTGCAATCGGCACGCAGGTATGGTATGATTATTCGGTAATTATGAGACGGGCATTCCTCTGCTCATTTGACGAAAAATGGGGCAAGAATGTCTAAGACGAAAGGATGACAGAAAAATGGATCTCGTAAAAGTACTGTCCGAGCAGCAGCTCAAGAGCGATCTGCCGGCTCTCAAGATCGGCGATACCGTAAAGGTACACGCAAAGATCAAGGAGGGCAACCGCGAGCGTATTCAGGTATTCGAGGGCATCATCATTGCCAAGAAGCACGCTGGTGTTAACCAGACCGTAACCGTTCGCCGCATCTCTTACGGCGTAGGCGTTGAGAAGACCTTCCCGGTACATTCCCCGAACGTTGCTAAGTTCGAGGTTGTCCGCAACGGTAAGGTTCGCCGTGCCAAGCTGTACTACCTGCGCGGCCGCGTAGGCAAGGCTGCAAAGGTTGCAGAAAAGATCTAACAGACAAAAGCATCGCAGAAACGGGGAGCAGAAGCACGCTCTCCGTTTTTGTTTTTTCGCGCGGCGGGCAATCGGCACTTGCGTCCTCCGCCCGCTGCGGCTATAATGATTTTGTATGTGAATTATGGAAGGGGAGCAAACATCATGCAGAAAACCCGCAAAGAAAACACCGAAGAGTTTCAGCCGCGCTTTTCGAGCGAGCTGTTCAGCTGGGGCGAGTCGCTCATGGGCGTGCTGATCGCCTTTGTCGTTATTTTTACCTTTGTCGTGCGCCTGTTCGGCGTGGACGGCATGTCCATGTATCCGACGCTTGAGGACCGCAGCATCATGCTCGTCAGCAACCTCGGCTACACCCCGGCGAAGGGCGACATCGTCGTGCTGCGCAAGGACGGCTTTTACAGCAACCAGCCGATCGTCAAGCGCATCATCGCGACCGGCGGTGACACGGTGGACATCGACCCCGTAACCGGCGATGTGAGCGTCAACGGCGAGGTGCTCGACGAGCCGTACATCGCGGAGAAAATCGACACGCTCACGCGCATGGGCGACCTGTCCTATCCGCAGACCATCCCGGAGGGCTGCGTTTTCGTGATGGGCGACAACCGCAACAACTCGACAGACAGCCGCGACAGCCGTCTCGGCATCGTAGACGAACGCTACATCCTTGGCCATGTGCTGCGTGTGGTGTTCCCGTTCAGTGAATTTGGATCGGTGGAGTAAGATATGAATATTCAGTGGTATCCCGGACATATGACAAAGACCCGCCGGCAGATGGCGGAGTATATCAAGCAGGTGGACGCGGTGTGCGAGGTCGTGGACGCACGCATTCCGCAGGTGTCGCGCAACCCCGACATGGACGAAATCGCGGCGGGCCGTCCGCGCATGATGATCCTCAACCGCATCGACCTTGCCGACCCCAACAAGACGGCGGTCTGGGCGAAGTATTTCCGCGACCAGGGCATGGCGGTCATTCAGACCGACAGCCGCGCCGGTACGGGCACGCAGGCGTTCTCGAATGCGGTGCGCACGCTGCTCGCGGATAAGATCGCGCAGTGGAACGAAAAGGGCCTTGTCGGCAAGTCGGTCCGCGTCATGGTCGTGGGCATTCCGAACGTCGGCAAGTCCACCTTCATCAACCGCATTCTGGGCCGCAAGTCCGCCAAGGCGGCAGACCGTCCGGGCGTGACGCGCGGCAGCCAGTGGTTCCGCGTCGAGAGCGGCATCGACCTGCTCGACACGCCGGGCATTCTCTGGCCGAAGTTCGACGACGAGCGCGTGGGCATCCTGCTCGCGTGCACGGGCGCCATCAAGGACGACATCCTCGATGTCGAGACCCTCGGCTGCAAGCTGATGGAGCTGCTCAGCGTACAGGCGCCCCAGACCATCATCGACCGTTACAGCATCGAAATCCCCGAGGAGGAATGCGATTTCCTCGGCTACGAGCTGCTTCAGCAGGCCGGAAAGCGGCGCGGCTTTCTGCTGCGCGGCGGCGAAATCGACACCGAGCGCATGGCGCGTATCCTGCTCGACGAGTTCCGCGGCGGCGTACTCGGCCGCATCACGCTCGAAATGCCAGAAACGGCGGCGGAGTAAGGAGAAGGCGGCATGAACTGGGATTACGAAGAAAAAGCGTGGGCGAACGGCTATGAGGCGGTCTGCGGCGTAGATGAAGCCGGACGCGGCCCGGTCGCAGGCCCGGTGTGCGCGGCGGCGGTCATTCTGCCGGGCGGTATCGTCATCGAGGGTCTGAACGACTCGAAAAAGCTGAGCGAAAAGAAGCGCGAGAAGCTGTTCGACGAAATCACGGAAAACGCGCTCGCGTGGTCGGTCTCGCTCGTAGACGAGCGGGTGATCGATGAGATAAACATTTTACAGGCGACCTTCCGTGCGATGCGGCAGGCGGTGGACGGTCTGACCAGACCTGCGGACTTCGTCTACGTGGACGGCAACCGCTCGCAGGGGCTTGACCTGCCGCACGAGTGCGTGGTGTCGGGCGACGCGAAAATCCCGTCCGTTGCGGCGGCGTCCATCATCGCGAAGGTCACCCGTGACCGCCTGATGCGGCAGTTCGCGGAGCAGTATCCGCAGTACGGCTTTGAAAAGCACAAGGGCTACGAAACCAAGGCGCACGACGAGGCGCTTCTCGCGCACGGCCCGTGCCCCATTCACCGCATGAGCTTTTTGAAGAAATTTTATGAGAAGCACCCGGAAGCGCCGCGATGAAGGGCGCGTGGGGAGAGAAAGCGGCACGGGAGTGGCTCGAAAAACAGGGCTGGCGCACGGTGCAGGCGAATTTCCGCACGCGCTTCGGCGAAATCGACCTCATCGCGGAGAACGAGCGGTTTCTCGTTTTCTTTGAGGTCAAGACGCGGAAAAACGCCCGGTTCGCTTCGGCGTGCGAGTCGGTGACACCGGCGAAGCAGGCGCGGCTTCTCGCCGCCGCCGAGGCGTGGCTCCAGCAGAACCCCACCGGAAAGCAGCCGCGCTTTGATGTCATTGAGGTCTACGGCGAGGAGGGCGCGGGTCTGCCGCGCATCCGGCAGATTGAGAATGCGTTTGGAGGATGAGAATGAAACTGTTTGATCTTCACTGCGATACGCTGTACGAATGCTGCGAGACCGGAAAGCATCTGCGCGAGAACGACCTGCACATCAACCGGCAGGCGGCGCTGAAATACGAGCATTACGTGCAGTTTTTTGCACTGTTCTGCGGCGCATATCCGCCGGAGTCGCAGAAAAGCGGGAGGCACTGTCTGCTCGACACGCCGAAGGACGAGCGCCTTGCGCGGCTGCTCGCGACAGCGGAAGCCGAGTTCCGGGCGAACGAGGACTGGCTGACGCTGTGCCGCAGCGGCGCGGAGATTCGGGCGGCGGCGGAAAACGGCAAGGCGGCGGCGCTGCTCTCCATCGAGGGCGCGGAGCTGCTGCCCGAGCGGGAGGACGCGCTCGATGAAGCGTATGACGCAGGCGTGCGGCTCGTGACGCTTACGTGGAACTACCGCAGCCGCTACGGCTGCTCGTCCGCCATCGACCAGAACGAGGGCCTGACCGAGGAGGGACGGCGGCTCGTGCGCGCGCTCGATGAAAAGGGAATGCTCATCGACGTTTCCCATCTGTCCGACCGCGGCTTCTGGGACGTCTGCGAGGAGACGGCGCGGCCGTTTGTTGCGACCCACAGCGACAGCCGGGCGCTCTGCCGCAGCTCGCGCAACCTTACGGACGCCGAGTTCGCGGAAATCGCGCAGCGCGGCGGTCTTGTCGGCATCAACCTGTATACGCCCTTTCTCGTGCGCCAGAGCGACTCTGTTATCGACGACGCCATCGACCACATTGAGCGCTTTGTCGGCATGTACGGCGAGAAAACCGTGGCGCTCGGCTGCGACTTTGACGGCTGCGACCAGCTGCCCGCCGGTATCGAGGGACTGGGCGATATGTACCGTCTCGCAGACCGTATGCTCGCCCTCGGATACCGGGAAGAAACCGTGCGTGCGCTCTGTTATGACAACGCTTTCGCGTTTATACAGAAAATGCTGTGATAATCGGCTGTATTTTTTCGCATTTCGCTATTGCCGAACCATACTGGTTTGCTATACAATAATAAGGTATGGATTTTCCATGCGGCGATCAACAACACGTAGTATACAATACCACTGCGGAGGTTATGATAAATGGATTATGTAAGCACAAGAAACAGGGAGCGCAAGGTTTCCGCGGCTTATGCCATCGCCAACGGCATCGCGCCGGACGGCGGTCTTTACTGCCCGACTTTGTTTCCGGCTCTCACTGAAGCAGACTGGAAAACACTCGCAGAGAGCGACTACAAGGGTCGCTCGGCACTCATCCTTGGCAAGTTCCTGACCGACTTTACGGCGGAGGAGCTGGCGGACTTCGCAGCGAAGGCTTACGCTGACGAGAAGTTCGGCGGCGCGGACACCGCTCCGGTCGTGAAGCTCACCGAGGGCAAGAACCTGCTCGAGCTGTGGCACGGCCCGACCTGCGCGTTCAAGGATATGGCGCTCCAGATGCTGCCGCACCTGCTGACCGCGTCCCTGCGCAAGACCGGCGAGAGCCGCACCGCGTGCATTCTGGTCGCGACCTCGGGTGACACCGGCAAGGCCGCGCTCGACGGCTTCCACGATGTTCCGGGCACCAAGATCATGGTCTACTATCCGGTAGACGGCGTTTCCCCGATGCAGAAGCTCCAGATGGCAACGCAGGAGGGCGCAAACGTTGAGGTCATCGCCATCCACGGCAACTTCGATGACGCGCAGAGCGCAGTCAAGCGCATCTTCACCGATGAGGCCACCCGCGCTTCCCTCGACAAGGACGGCATGATGCTGTCCTCCGCGAATTCCATCAACTGGGGCCGCCTCGCGCCGCAGATCGCGTACTACGTTTCCGCGTACTGCGACATGGTAAAGGCCGGCACCATCAAGCAGGGCGACAAGATCAATGTCTGTGTCCCGACCGGCAACTTTGGCAACATCCTCGCCGCTTACATCGCAAAGCAGATGGGCCTGCCGGTGAACAAGTTCATCTGCGCGTCCAACCGCAACAACGTCCTGACCGACTTCTTCAAGAAGGATGGCGAGTACGACCGCAACCGCGATTTCTATACCACGACATCCCCCTCGATGGATATTCTGATCTCGTCCAACCTTGAGCGCCTGCTGTTCTTCGCGTCCGGCTTCGACGACAAGATGGTATCCGAGCTGATGACCAAGCTGAACACCGAGGGCCGCTACAAGGTCGCCTCCGAGGTGTTCGCGAAAATCAACGCCGACTTCGACGCCGGCTGCTGTGACGACGAGCACGCCGCGGAGACTATCCACAAGCTGTGGACGGAGGAGAAGTACCTGTGCGATACGCACACGGCGGTCGCTGTCCGCGTTTATGAGGACTATCGCGCACGCACGGGCGACCAGACACCGACCGTTATCGCTTCCACCGCATCGCCCTTCAAGTTCTGCCGCGCCGTCATCGAGGCGCTTGGCGGCACGCTCGAAAAGGACGACGTGACCCAGCTCGATGTGCTGACCGGACTGACGGGTGTACCGGCACCCGCGCCGCTCGCGGCACTGGCGGGCAAAACGCCGCGCTTTGACCGCGTGGTAGACAAGGCGGACATTCTCTCGACTGTCGCCCTGCTCAAGGACCTGTAATGGCGCTTTACACGCTGGCCGACCTGCACCTCGCGACCGATGTGGCCAAGCCGATGGATATTTTCGGCGGCCGCTGGGAGGGGCACACGGACAAGATTATCAAAAACTGGCGCGCACTTATCGCGCCGGAGGATACGGTGGTACTGGGCGGCGATATTTCGTGGGGCATCAGCCTCGCGGAGGCAAGGGGCGACTTCGCCCTTATCGACTCCCTGCCGGGAAGAAAGATCATTTTGAAGGGAAATCACGACCTCTGGTGGGTGACGGCCTCCAAAATGCACCGTTTTCTGGACGAGAACGGCTTTACAAGCATTGATTTCCTGCATAATAACTGCTTTTTCTATGAAAATACCGCGCTGTGCGGCACGCGCGGCTGGCCCTTTGAGGAGGACTTCGCCGACCCGCACAACGAAAAAATCTTCAAGCGCGAGCTGCTGCGGCTTGAGGCGTCGCTGAAGCTCGGCGCCGCGAAGCAGCCGGACGAGATCATCTGCTTTTTGCACTATCCGCCGCTGTACTCGACCTACCGCTGCGAGGCTATCGTCGAATTGCTCAAAAAATACGGCGTAAAACGCTGTGTTTATGGGCATCTGCACGGAAACAGCCTCCGGTACGCGGTAACGGGCGAGGCGGACGGCATCGAGTGGACGCTCGTTTCGGGTGATTATGTGGATTTTACTCCGGTTTTTCTGAAAAAATAGAAAAAAGTATGGAAATTGCAGAAGAAATCTGATAAAATAATTTAGATACAATCGCAAGTATTAAGTAAGGAGATTGGCAACATGGAACTGAAAAACACCGAAAAGCAGGAGCACAGCGTAGTAGCTCTCACTATCGAGATCACCAAGGCTGAGCTTGAGGCTGCAAAGGACAAGGCATTCAAGAAGAGCGGCAAGAACATCACCGTTCCGGGCTTCCGCAAGGGCAAGGCTCCGCGCAAGATGATCGAGAAGCTGTACGGCGAAGGCGTATTCTTCGAAGAAGCATTCAATATTCTCTACCCGGAAGCAATGGAAATGGCTGTCGAGAAGAGCGGCATCAAGCCGGTCGGCCGTGCAGACGTTGACCTCGGCGACCCGGCAGAAGAGGGCGGCCTGACCATCATCGCCAAGGTTCCGGTTGAGCCGGAAGTTGAGCTGGGCGAGTACAAGGGCATCGAGGCTGAGAAGGAGACCGTAAAGGTACTTCAGGCTGACGTAAAGGCTGAGCTGAACCGCATGGCACAGCGTTTTGCCCGCACCGAGACCGTAGACCGCAAGGCTAAGAAGAACGATACCGTTGATATCGACTTCGAGGGCTTCGTTGACGGCGTTGCATTCGAGGGCGGCAAGGCTGAGCATCACGAGCTGACTCTTGGCTCCGGCGCATTCATCCCGGGCTTCGAGGACCAGCTGATCGGCTGCAAGGCAGGCGACGAGAAGGACGTAGTCGTAACCTTCCCGGAGGAGTACCACGCTAAGGAGCTGGCCGGCAAGGAAGCTACCTTCAAGTGCAAGGTACACAAGGTCGAGGAGACCATTCTCCCGGCTATCGACGACGAGTTCGCAAAGGACGTTTCCGACACCTGCGAGACCCTCGACGACCTCAAGAAGGAGATCACCGAGCGCCTGAAGAACGAGCGTCAGGAAGCAGCAGACGCTGCATTCGAGGAGAAGCTGCTCGACGTTGTTCTCGAGGGCATGAAGGCTGACATCCCGCAGGCGATGATCGAGTCCCAGATCGACTCCATCGTTCAGGACTTCGGCTACCGCCTCCAGATGCAGGGCATGGGCCTTGAGCAGTACCTCAAGATGACCGGCACCGAGATGGGCGCATTCCGCGCAATGTTCAAGGCTCAGGCTGAGCGCCAGGTCAAGACCCGTCTGGCTCTCCAGAAGGTCGCGGACCTCGAGAACATCGCCGTTACCGAGCAGGAGATCGCTGACGAGTACGCGAAGATGGCTGAGCAGTACAAGATGGACGTTGAGAAGATCAAGACTATCGTTGCTCAGGACGCTCTGTCCGGCGACCTGCGCATCTCCAACGCGCTTGAGTTCATCAAGGCGAACGCTAAGGTCAAGAAGGCTTCCAAGAAGAAGGCTGAGGAGACCGAGGAGACTGCTGAGTAATTTCTCCATATGTTTATCCATGGAACCGGCCGCAAGGTCGGTTCCATCCGCATGAATGAAAAACGGGGCGGTTCGACATAAGACGCGCCGCCCTGTGTACGCAAAAAACCAAAGCGACCCTTTTACGAAAGGAGTTTTTTCCAATGAGCTTAGTCCCTATGGTAATCGAGCAGACCGGCCGCGGTGAGCGTTCGTTCGACATCTACTCCCGTCTGCTGAACGACCGCATCATCATGCTGTGCGAGGAGGTCAACGACACCACCGCATCGCTCGTTGTTGCGCAGCTTCTCTATCTGGAAGCGCAGGACCCGGACAAGGACATTTCTCTGTATATCAACAGCCCCGGCGGCTCCGTCACCGCAGGCATGGCGATCTACGACACCATGAACTATATCAAGTGCGATGTATCGACCATCTGCATCGGCATGGCGGCCTCGATGGGCGCGTTCCTGCTCTCCTCGGGCGCAAAGGGCAAGCGCTATGCGCTGCCGAACGCCGAGATCATGATCCATCAGCCGAGCGCCGGCACCCAGGGTCAGATCACCGACATGGCGCTTCATCTCAAGCGCCTCGAAATCATCAAGGAGCGCATGACCCGCATCCTCGCAGAGAACACCGGCAAGCCGTTTGACGTCGTTCACAGCGACTGCGAGCGCGACAACTTCATGACCGCGCAGGAAGCTGTTGAGTACGGCCTTATCGACAAGGTTTTCGATAAGCATTGATGAATTTCCTTTGGACAGAGGTGCAGTATGCCGAATTATAATGATGAGAAGCCGCTCAAGTGTTCCTTCTGCGGCAAACCCCAGAACCGCGTCCGCAAGCTGATTGCGGGACCGGGCGTGTATATCTGCGACGAGTGCATTGGCGTTTGCACCAGCATTCTGGAAGATGAACTGGACTTCGCGCCCGAGGCGCACGGTGCGACGATGGCCGCGGGCCGTCCGGAGCATCTGCCGACACCGCAGGAGCTGAAGAACGTGCTCGACCAGTACGTTATCGGTCAGGACCGCGCCAAGATTGCGCTGTCCGTTGCGGTTTACAACCACTACAAGCGTATCTACAACCCGGACGCCGACGTGGAGCTTCAGAAGTCCAACATTCTGATGCTCGGTCCGTCCGGCTCGGGCAAGACCCTGCTCGCGCAGACGCTCGCCAAGACGCTTCAGGTTCCGTTCGCCATCGCGGACGCGACCACGCTCACCGAGGCGGGCTACGTCGGCGAGGACGTCGAGAACATCCTGCTCCGTCTTATTCAGGCGGCGGATTTCGACATCGAGCTGGCCGAGCACGGCATCATCTATGTCGATGAGATCGACAAGATTGCCCGCAAGAGCGAAAATCCCTCCATCACCCGCGACGTTTCGGGCGAGGGCGTTCAGCAGGCGCTGCTCAAGATGCTTGAGGGCACGACCGCGAACGTTCCGCCGCAGGGCGGCCGCAAGCATCCGCATCAGGAGTTTATCCAGATCGACACGACCAACATCCTGTTTATCTGCGGCGGCGCCTTTGACGGCATCGAGGGCATTATCCAGAAGCGCACCGGCCGTCAGGGCATGGGCTTCGGCTCGGAGATCACCGCCAAGGAGGAGTCGCAGACCGACCGCCTGCTCGCGCAGATCGAGCCGCACGACCTGATGAAGTACGGCCTGATTCCCGAGCTCATCGGCCGTCTGCCGGCCGTCGTTTCGCTCGACACGCTCGACAAGGAGGCGCTCGTCCGCATCCTTCAGGAGCCGAAGAACGCGCTCGTCAAGCAGTATCAGACCATGCTCAAGATGGACGGCGTAGACCTGTCGTTCGAGCCGGAGGCGCTGACCCGCGTCGCGGAGATCGCACTCGACCGCAAGACCGGCGCACGCGGCCTGCGCGGCGTGCTCGAAAGCGTCATGACCGACATCATGTTCCGCATTCCGTCGGACAAGACCGTGACCTCGGTCACTATCACGCCGGCGGTCATCGACGGCACGGGCGAGCCGATCGTCGAACACGGCGAGAAGCCGGAAAACAATCCGGAGCCGCCGAAAAAGCGCACGCGCCGCACGACCAAAAGTGCATAACACGCAGTGAAAATCACGCGGACAGGGGAAACGGCTCCTGCCCGCGTCTTTTTATCCCGGTTTGATGAACAAAGTGTAAAAACTGCGAAAATGCCGCTAATATGGCGTCTTTCGGTAAAAATACCGGACAGAACCGCTTTACAAACAAGGGAAAAAATACTATACTGTCTTTATATACAAATTTCCCTGCAAGGAGACAGACTATGACAGAACAGAATGGAACGGCTCTCAGCCGCCTGCCGGTGCTTCCGCTGCGCGGCCTTGTAGCGTTCCCGAATATGATCATCCACTTCGATGTGGGACGCCTGCTGTCCATCCGAGCGCTGGAAGCGGCGATGAAAAACGGTCAGACGCTCTTTCTGAGCGCACAGCGTGACCTGAAAACCGACAACCCGTCGCCGAGCGACCTGTATCAGGTCGGCACCATCTGCCAGGTGAAGCAGATTCTTCGCCTGCCGGGCGACAACATCCGCGTGCTCGTCGAGGGCAAGCAGCGTGCGCTCGCGCATCAGTTCTTCGCGGCGCAGGACGAAAAGAGCTGCATCTATGCCGAGGTCGAGCCGCTTGAGGATTACGTGTTCGGCGTGACCGAGCGCCGCGCACAGGCGCTTGTCCGCACGGCGCAGGAGCGCTTCACCGAGTACGCCGACAACGCGCCGCGCATTTCGCCCGACGTGGAGCTGACGGTGGCCGAGGGCGGCGACGCCGGCTTCCTCGCGGACTACATCGCGCAGAACATCAGCGTTGAGGTGAGCGTCAAGCAGGACATCCTCGAAGAGCTCAGCATCACGCGCCGTCTGACCATGGTCATCCGCCTGCTCGGCGAGGAGACCGAGGTGCTGAGGCTCGAAAACGAAATTCAGGACGAAGTCAAGTCCCAGATGGACAAGAACCAGCGGGAATACTACCTGCGCGAGCAGATCAAGGTCATCCAGACCGAGCTCGGCGAGCAGGACGCGGCGGCCGAGGCGGAAGCCTACCGCACACGCATCCTTGACCTCAAGCTGCCGCAGGAGTGCGAGGAGAAGCTCATCCGCGAGGTAGACCGCTTCGCAAAGCTCGGCGGCTCGAACGCGGAGCAGGGCGTTGTGCGCACCTACCTCGATACCGTGCTCGACCTGCCGTGGCGCAGCAAGAGCGAGGAACGCCTTGACCTCGAAGAGGCGCAGCGCGTCCTTGACCGTGACCACTACGGCATGAAGAAGGTCAAGGAGCGCATCATGGAGTTTCTCGCCGTGCGCAGCCTTGCGCCCAACCTGAAGGGTCAGGTGCTCTGCCTCGCAGGCCCTCCGGGCGTCGGCAAGACCTCGATTGCGAAATCCATCGCGGAGGCCATGGGACGCAATTACGCCCGCATGAGCCTTGGCGGCGTGCGCGACGAGGCCGACATCCGCGGCCACAGAAAAACCTACATCGGCGCAATGCCCGGCCGCATCATGGATGCGCTCCGCCGCGCCGGTACGTCCAATCCGCTCATCCTGCTCGATGAGATCGACAAGATGGGCAACGACTTCCGCGGCGACCCGGCGTCCGCCATGCTCGAAGTGCTCGACACCGAGCAGAACGCCGCGTTCCGCGACCATTACATCGAGCTGCCGTTTGACCTGTCGGACGTGCTGTTCATCACGACCGCGAACGACCTCTCGACCGTGCCGCGCCCGCTGCTCGACCGCATGGAGGTCATCGAGCTTCCAAGCTACACCGAGGAGGAAAAGCGCCAGATTGCGCTGCATCATCTGCTGCCGCGCCAGATGGAGCGTCACGGCCTTAAAAAGGGTCAGCTCGTCATTTCCGAAGAAATGCTCGCGAAGGTCATCACGGGTTACACCCGCGAGGCCGGCGTGCGTCGTCTGGAGCAGGTGCTCGCCAAGCTCTGTCGCAAGGCGGCCCGCCATATCGCGGACGGCGGCAGACGCCTCACTGTTTCGAATAAGAACCTCGAGGACCTGCTCGGTGTTGCACCCTTCAAGAAGGACGTTGTGACCGGAAAGGACGAGGTCGGCATCGTCAACGGCCTCGCGTGGACGAGCGTCGGCGGCGAAATGCTTGAGGCCGAGGTGGCAGTCGTCCCCGGCACGGGCAAAATCGAAGTCACCGGCAACCTCGGCACAGTCATGCAGGAAAGCGCCAAGGCGGCGGTCACGTTTGTGCGTTCGCGCGCCGAACAGCTGAACATCGACCCGATGTTCTATAAGAACAACGACCTGCACATCCACTTCCCTGAGGCGGCTATCCCGAAGGACGGCCCGTCCGCCGGCGTGACTATTACGACCGCTATCATCTCCGCGCTGACCGAGGCGCCGGTGCGCCATGACGTTGCCATGACGGGCGAGGTAACGCTGCGCGGCCGCGTGCTGCCGATCGGCGGTCTGCGCGAAAAGACCATGGCAGCCTACCGCGCGGGCATCAAGACGATTGTTATCCCCAAGGACAACGAGAGCGACCTTCAGGACATCGAGCCGATCGTCCGCGAGAACGTCGCCTTCGTCCCGGCGGAGCATATGGATACGGTCATGGAAACGGCGATCGACTTTTCACGCCGTCCCAAGAAGAAGAAAACAGCGCGTCGCGTGCCTCCCAAGGCCGACGCTGAGACAACGGCGGTGGTACAATGAGTAACGAAAAAAAGGCCCCCAATCTCCATAACGTGGAGTTTCTGCGCTCGGCGGTCAAGGAAAGCGATTTTCCGTTTGACGGTCTGCCGCAGATTGTTTTCGCGGGCAAATCCAACGTAGGCAAAAGCTCGGTCATCAACAAGCTGCTCAACCGCAAGAATTTTGCGCGTGTGAGCGCTCAGCCGGGCAAGACCATTCATATCAACTATTTCACGATCGACAGGCAGCTGTATTTCGTTGACCTGCCGGGTTACGGCTATGCCCGCGTATCCAAGGCCGAGCAGCAGCGCTGGGGCGCTCTGATGGAGACCTATTTTGCGATGGGTCTGCTGACGCTCGGCATTCAGATCGTGGACATCCGTCACAAGCCGACCCGCGACGATATGACGATGGCGGAGTGGTTCCGCGCGTCCGGCAAGCCGTGGATCATCATCGCGAACAAGCTGGATAAGATCAAGAAGAGCCAGCTTGAGGGCAATATCGCGGAGATCCGCCAGACGCTTCTCCTGCCCGAGGAGGTTCCGGTCATTCCGTTCTCTGCCGAAAAGGGCATGGGCCGCGACGAGGTGCTCGCGATGATTTTTGACCATGCAGCAGGAAAGGACAAGGCATAATGGACTTTCTTCGCCGTTTTATGGCCGGACGCTACGGCAGCGACCAGCTGAACAATGCGTTTCTGCTGCTCGCGTGCGTGCTCATGGTGATTGAGTGGGTGCTCGGATGGCGCTGGATGAGCGTGTTCATTCTTGCGCTGCTGCTTCTGTGCTATTTCCGTATGTTTTCGCGCAATATTCAGGCGCGTTATTCGGAGAACCAGAAGTTCCTCCGGTACTGGGGGCCGCTTTCCCGCCGCCTGCACAACGCCGTGCTGCGCTTCCGCGACCGTAAGACCCATCGGTACTTCAAATGCCCGAACTGTCATAAGCGCCTGCGCGTGCCGAAGGGCAGGGGCAAAATCACGATCACCTGTCCGCACTGCCGCACGCAGTTTGTCCGGAAAAGCTGAAAAAAGGAAGAAGCCTTCGGAAAGCGACAGAAATGCGTTTTTGGACGCGATAACGGGAAGGGACGCCCCGGGAAAGACGCAATTTGCAGGAATAAATGCCAAATATCTCTTGCAATTTCTGCAAAATGCCGTATAATAAGAGTAACATAAAACTCAGGGGGCGAGTCCGATGGCCGTAGACCAGTTAACAGCAAAGATTTATAACAAACTCAGCAAAGCCAACCTCGCAGGAGCAGAAGGCAAGGTTGCCATTCAGTTCAATCTCACCGGAAAGGTAACGGGCGTTTTTTACGTTGAAATCCTCAACGGCGTTCCGTCCGTCATGCCGTATGAATACATCGACCATGACGCGATCGTATCCGGTTCGCTGACCAACATCGAAAAGGTAATCAACGGCAAGCTGGTGCCGCAGGTCGCGGTCGCCGAGGGCAAGATTAAGATCGAAGGCAACTTCGACAAGGTCATGCTGCTGGCCGAGCTGATGAAGTAAGCATAGAAACATGGAGAGGACCCGCCGCGCAAACGGCGGGCCTTTTGTATAAAAGGAGAGATAATAATGAAAAATCCGCGCAGAAAGAAGAAAAATTCCAGTGTAGTGCTTGATGTAGTTGCGTGCGCTCTGTCCGCCGTCAGCGTCGGCCTTTCGGTCGCGGCATTCGTAATCAGCCTCGCAAAGAAGAAAATCGCAGAAAAATGAAAAAAGTTGTTGACAGGAGGGGAGTCTCTGTGGTATCCTATTAAAGCTGTCGCCGAGAGGCGCGGCAATCGAACTGAAAAGATTTGAAAAGAACGAAAAAAGTTCTTGACAAAGGCTAACGAGTTTGATATAATAAACAAGCTGTTTCGAAAGAGACAACGGTCAGAAAAGTTTGAGTTTTGAAAGAAATGCTTCAAAAACTTCGAAAAAAGTTTCGAAAAAGTTCTTGACAAATGAAAAACAGTCTGATATAATAAATAAGCTGTCAATGAGACGGCATCCGAAACCTTCGGAGGACAAAATGCTAACGCATTTTGCGCACCTTGGTCGATTTCCTGGTGAAATCGACACGCGATGCAATTTTTTGCTGAAGGCAAAGGAAAATTGCACCTTGTAAATTAAACAACGATGTGCTTAAAACTTTGTTCAAATTGAACGAGGTT
>OODU01002335.1_pt1 | contig 16430 bp, 12 predicted proteins | sample 1671171 | NCBI WGS metagenome assembly OODU01 (sample SAMN06348129, study PRJEB24527) | human gut metagenome | biome: human gut; feature: ankylosing spondylitis patient; material: feces | host: Homo sapiens | place: China | collected 2015-10
TTTAAGTATGGGCTCCGCTGTTATACTTTTTTTAATATTTGCTATTAGTAGCGGTGTAGCAACTATTATAGAAAGTGTTTATAATACTCAAACTGCATGGGCTATAGTTTATGGTGCTGGGTGGTTTGCTTTAGTTCAGCTTTTGCTTGGCGCAAATCTTGCATACAATATAGTTAGATACAAGCTTTTAAATTTGAAAAAACTACCTGCGCTTATATTCCATGTTAGTTTTATTTTTATACTTTTAGGCGCTGCTCTTACTAGATATATCGGTTTTGAAGGCCAAATGCATATAAGAGAAAGCGGCGAGAGTAATGAAATTTCAACTTCTCAAAGCTATATTCAGCTAAAAAGTTTTGATGAGGGAAAAACTTATATAGCTTCAGAGCCAAAATATATCTCAAGCGCTTGGGGAAATAGTTTTAAATTATCTCTTGATGTAGACAATAAACCAGCTATTTTAACCTATAAAAGTTTTATGCCAAATGCTACCTCGGCATGGGTTCAAAGTGATAAAGGTGAGCCTGTTTTGGAGCTTATATTTTCTAATGATACAAATAGTAGATCAGTTACTTTAAAAGAAAATGAAAGTATCGAAGTAGGCGATATCAGTTTTACATTTAATGATACTCCAAAGCAATCTAAATTTATAAATATAGTTTTAAAAGACGGTAAGTTTTTTATTAAAACGAATCAAAATATAGATTATATGCAAATGAGCGATATGAGTAGAGGCTCTATACCAAAAGATAAAATAGTACCTTTTGAGGGATTAAGATTGTATAGTATCGACGGTATAAATTTTGCTCCTAAAACCATGCTTGCTTCAGCCATAAAAGGAGTTAGACAAGTAAGTGATAATGAGCGCGGCTCAGACGCTATCATAGCTACTTTAAGTTATAATGGAGATAGTAAAGAAATATCTATGCTTAATTTTATGCCAGGCGATACCGTAGTTGTAGGCGGTAAGAATTTTGAGGCTACTTGGTCTCCTATGATGATAAAACTTCCGTTTTCTCTTTATCTTAAAGATTTTGAATTAAAAAGATATCCAGGTTCAAACTCTCCTATGAGTTATAGTAGCGATGTTATAGTTAAAGATGGGGATTTAAATATGGATTATAAAATTTATATGAACCACGTTTTAGATCATAGTGGGTATAGATTTTTTCAAAGCAGTTATGATATGGATGAGTTAGGAACTATTCTTTCAGTAAATAAAGACCCGGGTAAAATTCCAACTTACATAGGATATTTTTTACTAGGTTTAGGATTATTTTTAAATATTTTAAATCCGTATTCAAGATTTAGAAAATTAGCTAAATTAGTTAATGAAGCAAATATTAAAAATGCCGCTGTATTCTTGATAGCCTGTAGCGTAATATTTGGAGTTAGTGATCTGCAAGCTTATAATTCGCTTCCTACTATATCTAAAGAACATGCACAAAATATCTCAACTATAGTTGTTCAAAGTGCCGATGGTAGAATGAAACCTTTTGATACGGTTAGTCATGAAGTATTAAATAAACTATACAGAAGTGATAATTACAATTCTATGAACGCAAATTCTGTTTTTTTGTCTATGATGGTAAATTCGTCTTATTGGAGAAATGTACCTATTATCAAAATAACAGATAAAGAGCTGAAAAAAGTATTAGAAATGCCTATAAATCAAAAATATGCAAGTTTTAACGATTTCTTTACTAAAGATAGCAGTGACAATATGGAGTATAAGCTGATAAAATACAGCGAACTAGCAAATAGAAAATCTCCTGGAGCTAGAAATCAGTTTGATAAAGATGTTATAAAAGCGGATGAAAAATTAAATATACTTTATATGGTATTTATGGGCGAGTTATTTAGAGTAATACCTAAAAAAGATGATGTAAATAATACATGGTTTTCTCCGGCTGGAGCTATAATGAGTTTCTCTCCTAGCGAAGCAAGGGAAGTGACTACTTTATTGCAAAATTACTTTGATGGAGTGGCTATAGCGCAAGATAGCGGAAATTGGGAAAAAGCGGATAAAACTTTAAACGATATAAAAGATTATCAAAAGAAGTATGGCGCGGCTGTTATGCCGAATCAGAAGAAAATAGAACTTGAACTTGCTTTCAATAAATACAAGATATTCCAAAATTTAACGCCCGTATATCTTTTAGCCGGTTTTGCTCTTCTTATAGTTGTATTCACAAGAATGATAAGACCAAAAATTAAGATAAATTCAGTATTCAAGATAGTTTATATTATAAATATTTTAGCTTTTGCGGCTCATACTATAGGTCTTGGACTTAGATGGTATATAGCTGAGCATGCTCCATGGAGCGATAGCTATGAAAGTATGGTGTTTATAGCTTGGTCATTAGCATTTAGCGGTATGGTTTTTGCTAGAAGTTCTGCTATATCTTTGGCTTTGACTTCTATTTTAGCGGGTGTAACTCTATTTGTTGCTCACTTAAGCTGGATAGATCCTCAGATCACTACTTTAGTTCCTGTGCTTCAAAGCTACTGGCTTACTATACATGTTAGCGTTATAACTGCTAGTTATGGATTTTTAGGTCTTTGTTCGCTTCTTGGATTATTTACTCTTGTTCTATTTGCCTTACAAGGTAAAAAAGAAAATAGTGAACTTTCAAGAAATATCTTAGAGGCTACTAGGATAAATGAGATGGCGATGATACTTGGATTAAGCCTTCTTGTGTTTGGTAACTTTTTAGGCGGAGTTTGGGCAAATGAAAGCTGGGGTAGATATTGGGGTTGGGATAGTAAAGAGACTTGGGCTTTGGTTAGTATATTAGTTTACGCTGCCATCGTTCATATGAGATTTGTCCCTAAAGTAAACTCTCAGTATGCATTTGCAGTGGCATCTATGTTTGGATATTTGTCTATTATTATGACTTATTTTGGCGTAAATTTCTATTTGTCTGGTATGCATAGTTATGCTGCAGGAGATCCAGTTCCAGTTCCAAATTTTGTTTGGGTAGCATTTGCTGTAATGATAGTTATAAGTTTATTAGCTTATAGAAATAAAAAGTATAGTAAGAATTTATAAAGTTCTTACTATCTTACTTGAAGCCCATTTTGGGCTTTTTTAAAATTTTACAAAAAAGGTATTAGCTTGAATGAAAAATTGATATCTGGAATTATAGCTTTAATTATCATTGCTTTAATTATTATTTTTATATTAGTTATAGTTATGGTTGCAAAAAACAAACCAAAAGCAAAAACTGTACATATAGCTATAAATAAAGATAGCAAAGGTCTTGATATAGAAGATCTTATATCTATTGTTTCAGATAAAAAATCTACAAAAGAGGATATTTTCAAAGCGTCTCAATACTTCATTAAAAACTTTAAAATACCTCCTAAGCTAGACGGCAAAGCTCCTCCAGAATCAAAGATATATCTGCGTTTTATAGCACTTGTTGCAGCACATAAAAACTCAGATGCTAAAATAATAGCATATATAGACAACGAGATTAAAAAATCAAACTCTAAATACGGAAATGAGATTGATAAATATGAAAGAAACGGTATAGCAAGGCGAACTAGATTTTAAGTAATACCCAGTAGCAAATGGCGCTCATTAATCCGGCAAACGCTCCTGCTATCATATCATCACCCATAACGCCAAGACCGCCTTTTACGTTTTTATCGACTCTTCCTATTATGCTAGGCTTTGTTATGTCAAGTATTCTAAAAAATATAACCGATAAAATTATGGCCAACCAACTAGCAGAACTTATGCTGATAGCTAACCAAACACCTGCTACTTCATCTATAACTATATGGCTTTGATCGTGCTCTTTGGTTGTTTCTTCGTATTTATTTATTATATTTATAGAAGCTAAAAATAGTAAAATAGAAGCTAAAAATAGAGTTTGTGCGCCTAAATATTTCAGTATTAAAACTGCAATAACCGCGCCTGCTATACTTCCCCAAGTTCCTGGAGCCGGCTTCATAAGTCCAACGTAAAAAAATGTTAAAAATAGCTTTTGCACTAAAATATCCTTATTTTAATTTAAGTTAAAGATGTTGTTTGATAGAGCCTCATAAGCTCTTCATAAAACTCTCTTTGGCTATGACTCTCTAATATACCGGAATTTGGAAACAGATCATCATAAATTTTTTGTAGGTTTTTAAATTTATTTGGAAAAAGTTCGCTTAAAATCATAGATGAAATCTCTTTTCTCATAAGAATAGCAGGAGGTATGATACCTTCAAATAGTAGTTCTTTAAGGGTTTGAGGATGATATTTTATATGATGATGCTGTCCGTGAGGGCAGGTTTTAATGCTCACTATAGTGCGGCACTGATTACAATAAACTAGCTCAGGCATAATGATAATATCGATATTTAGATCTTTTGCATATTTGTCTAATACCGTGTTTGCTTGATTATCATTATAAAACATTCCTATTCCGCCGTGATTTTGTCCTACTACAAGTTTTGTAGCACCGAAATTATGTGCAGCCAAGCACTCTAAAACAGGATTTATATGATCACTAAACAGATATGTATTTTCAAAAGGAACTATAATAACTCTTTCTCTGGGTAAAAAATTATCTCTAAATAGTTCAAGTGTTCTTTTTCTAAGATCGAAACTGAGTCGTCTATCGCTTCCAAATGTTCGTATAAGAAATAAAATTGTGATATCTGCTTTGTCTATGGTCATCCTCACAAGTCTTTCATGAAGTCTGTGAAATGGATCTGCTGTGAGCATAAGAGCGGTTACTTTTTTGATATTTTTTTGTTTGATTATATTATGAATGTTCTGTTTTATCTGTCTTAAATCATCTTCGTATATCACAAACTCGCCACTTACCGCAAACTCACCGGCTCTTTGGTTTTCTGGTAGTTCGATATCTCTTGCTCTAAATATGCTGTGAGTAATATTGCTCAGTTTAAATATCGATGAAACAATGATATGGCCTATTATTTGGTTATCTTTTAAAATATCTATTCTATCGCCTTTTTTGGCATTTTTTATGGTTTCTTGATTTCTTTTTCCATATGGCGCAAACGTATATGCGTAAGGCATCGGTTCGCCTTCAAAGTATCCGCTTTCTTCAGATATTTTTGCTTCTTTTTCATTCATAAGTCTTGTAAATTTACTTAGAATTTGATTTTGGATTAATACCAGCGTTCCATACGCTTCTTGATTTATTAAAATCGTACTATTTTTTCTTTGTGAGATCATGCTTTTTTCTCTTCTCCCAGAGTGATTTTCTAGAAATACCAAGTCTTTTAGAAAGTTCGGTATCTGGAAATGTGTCTTGATAGCAAAGTATCATATGTTTTACATATTCATCTATTGTCAAAATCTCATCGGCTTGCAAACCTTTATCGTTTGTATTTATGATAACTTTATCTAAATTTAAAATATTCAGATCCACGTTTGAAGATATGACTACATTTTGATTTGATATTAAGTTTAAAAACTCGTCTCTACTATCTGCTTTTAATTTATCAAATTCCGTTATATATATAAATGAGTTCGGTTTTAAATTTTTTATTATATCTGCAGTATTTTCACTATCTAAGTCTATGATTTCATAAGCCAAATTTAACTCTTTTGCATAATTAAAAACAAAGCTATCCGCATATTGATTTTTGTCCGTTACTATCAAAAACGGCATTCTTAGCTTTTTGAAGTCGTATTTTGGTGTTTTGTATGTTTTAACAAACGACTCTATAAGACTTTGATATGTTTTGTTTAGTATTTCATATTTTTTGTATGATTCAAATAGCTTTATTTTTCTTACTAACTCTTCTATCATAAATGGTTTTTGTATATAATCATCAGCCCCGGCTTTTATCGGATTAGATACTGTATCGTTGCTAATGTAACTTATAAGAAGTATTATTATAGATCTTGAGTGTTTTTTAATAACTTGATAAAAATCTTGTCCGATAAGTCCCGTAGAGAGTAACACAACATCGAATTTATCGTCTTTTAGCGCATCTGTTGTGCAAGACGCAATCTCACAGCTATATCCAAAGTCGGCTAGTTTGCTAGATATGCTTTGAGCTAGGTATATTTCGTTTTCTATGATTAAAACTTTCATAAAACGTTCCGCCAGTTAAAGTATTTTAAATTTACAATCGCATTTGCAGCTATTCCCTCGTTTCTTCCTATAAATCCAAGATGTTCTGTTGTTGTAGCTTTTATATTTACTTTATGCAAAGGAATGCCTAATATATCGGCAACTATTTTTGCCATAGCATCTTTGTATGGTGATATTTTCGGACTTTGTGCTATTATGGTGATATCTGCGTTTATGATATCAAAACCTATGCTTCTTATTAAATTTACGCTATTTTGCAAAAGTATTTTTGAATCTATGTCTTTAAATTTAGAGTCGTTATCTGGATAAAGCTCACCTATATCAGGAGCGCTAGCAGCTCCAAGAAGCGCATCACAAAGCGCGTGTAAAGCAACGTCTCCATCGCTGTGAGCTATAAAAGCTTTTGAATACGGTATTTTGACACCGCAAAGAGTTATAAAATCACCTTCTTTAAAAGCATGCACGTCAAAACCGTTTCCGCAAAATATGTCATTTGATGGAGAATTCAAGTTTAGGCGTTTTAAGTCATCTTTATAAGTAAGTTTTTTTGCTCTTTCATCACCTTCTATATACCAGACTGTTCCCCCTATAGCTTTTATAGCAGAGCTGTCATCTGTAAAAATATTATCTGTTTTTAATGCTTTTTTAAGCATATTTGTGCGTGATAGTTGAGGAGTCTGAATCAGTTTTAATTCATCTCTGTTTATGTATTCGTTTTGATATATTACGCTATCAGAAATTTTAAGGGCTGGAACTATGCAATCTGCATTATGAGCCGATTCTATAAGTTTAGTTATAAGCTCTTTTGGTATATCCGCTCTTGCTATATCGCTTACCATTACGAACTCGCTATTTATATTGGAAATAGCATTTCTAAGGCTATCGTGCCTTGTTTCCCCGCCTTTTATAAATTTAAAATGACTACCGAATTTGCACATATATTCACATTCATTTGAGACAACTATGACATCTTTAAATAAGTAGTTTGAACTAATATTTTTTGTGGCATAAAGCCAAAGTGGATCATCGCCGGTTCTTAGCCACTGTTTTTTTGATTGCAAACCAAAACGAGTGGAATTTCCGGCGCCAAGCATAATCAAAGAGAGATCAAGCAAAGCTTTTCCTTTAGTAAAGTGTTACGAAATTATACACTTTTTTATCTTACATTTCAATTATTTTATTTTCAAATTTAAAATTGTAAGTTAAATTGCTTTTCAATTATATTTCAGTACAATAGCAAAATCTAAAAATAAGCAAGGAAAAAATATGAGAAAAGATTGGTGCGAAGCCCGTAAAAACGACCCTACGCCAACTCAAATGTATTATGCTAAAAATGGAGTTATAACTCCTGAGATGGAGTATGTAGCAAAAGTAGAGATGCTAAAACCTGAGTATATTAGACAATTAGTTGCAGAAGGAAAACTCATTATCCCTGCTAATATAAATCATACAAATCAAATTCCAATGGCAATAGGTAGAGCCGTAAAATGTAAAATTAATGCAAATATCGGCTCAAGCGCACTTGCTAGCGATATAAACGAGGAGATAGAAAAGCTTAAAGTATGTTTAAAATACGGAGCGGATACTGTTATGGATCTAAGCACCGGCGGAGATTTAGATGAGATAAGACGCGCTATTATAGCAAACTCAACCGTGCCTATCGGAACTGTGCCTATATATCAGATAATTCATGATATAAAAGATCTTGATAATCTAACTCCTCAAATTATGCTTGAATGTATAGAAAAACAAGCTAAGCAAGGCGTTAGTTATTTTACTATCCATGCCGGATTTTTACTTAAATTTATGCCTTTAGTAGCAAAAAGAAAAATGGGGATAGTTAGTCGCGGTGGAAGTCTTATGGCTAGTTGGATGATGAAGCATCATAAAGAAAACCCATTTTACGAAGCTTTCGATGAGATATGCGATATTTGTGCTAAATATGACGCTTCGCTAAGTCTTGGAGATAGTTTAAGACCCGGCTGTTTGCATGATGCTAGCGATGAAGCTCAGATGAGTGAGCTTGCTGTTTTAGGTGAACTTACTAAACGAGCATGGGAGAAAAACGTTCAAGTTATGGTAGAAGGCCCAGGTCATGTTCCATTTAATCAGATCGAGTTTAATATGAAAGAAGAGAAACGCCTTTGTCACGACGCGCCGTTTTATATACTTGGACCGCTTCCTACTGATATCGGAGCAGGTTATGATCATATCACGAGTGCGATAGGCGGAACGATGGCTGCATTTCATGGAGCTAGTATGCTTTGTTATGTTACTCCAAAAGAGCATCTTGGATTGCCGAATGCAAAAGATGTAAGAGATGGTATAATATCACATAAAATAGCAGCTCACGCAGCAGATATTGCTCTTGGTAGAGTAGGAGCTATAGAGCGAGATCATGCTATGAGTGATGCTAGATATAAATTTGATTGGAACAAGCAGTTTGAGCTTGCTCTTGATCCTGATAAAGCAAGAGAACTTCATGATGAGAGTTTGCCTCAAGACGTATTTAAAGAAGCTGAGTTTTGCTCTATGTGTGGACCTAAGTTTTGTGCTTATAAAATTAGTCAAGAAATAGCAAAAATAGAGTGCAGTGACTATCCAAAGGAGAAAAAATGACAAATGAACAAATTTTAGAAGAGTTAAAAAAAGTAATATATCCTGGATTTAAAAAAAGTATAGTTGAGTTTGGCTTTGTAAAAGAAGTTGATCCGGATATCGTAGTTGAGATAGTTTCTGCTAAGCCAGAAATCGCAACTAAAGTAAAGCAAGATATAGAATCTTTAAATTTAGATAGAGAAATTATTATTCAAACACCAAAACTAGAAGAAGAAAAAAGTAATTCTAGAAGCGGTAAAAATATAGCGCCTCAGATTAAAAATTTTGTTATGGTAAGCAGCGGTAAAGGCGGTGTAGGTAAATCAACAACAACTTTAAATTTAGCTATCTCTTTAGCTAAACAAGGTAAAAAAGTAGGACTTTTAGATGCAGATATTTATGGTCCAAATATACCTAGAATGCTTGGATGTCAAAATGAACAGCCAAGTGTAGTTGGCCAAAGATTAAAACCTATACTGACTCACGGTATAGAGATGATGAGTATGGGAATTCTTATTGAGGCTGGGCAAGGACTTATGTGGCGTGGAGCTATGATAATGAAAGCTATAACTCAGCTTCTAAATGAAGTTATGTGGAGCGATCTTGATGTTTTGTTTTTGGATATGCCTCCAGGAACGGGAGATGCGCAGATAACTTTAGCTCAAAGTGTTCCTGTAACTGCTGGAATATGCGTAAGTACTCCGCAAGCCGTTGCTCTTGACGACTCAGCAAGAAGTCTTGATATGTTTGAAAAGCTTCATATACCAGTAGCGGGAATTGTTGAAAATATGAGCGGATTTATCTGCCCTGATAACGGTAAAGAGTATGATATATTTGGTAAAGGCGGAACTAGTGAGTTGGCTAGTCAGTATGATACTGAGATTTTAGCTCAGATACCTATAGAGCCATCGATAAGAGTAGGCGGAGATAGCGGAAAACCGGTAAGTTTTTATGAGCCAAACTCAGTTTGCGCAAAAAGATATGAAGAAGCAGCCGCAAAACTTTGGAAAAAAATCGAGTCCATAAATGCAGATGGTGGAGCCGATAATTCTGCTATTCAACCAGATAATAGCGGTAAAGCAGCTTGTCATTAAACGGCATTTTATTTTGAGTAATTTTAAGGAAATTGTAAATTATAAATTTGGTTCAAAATCCTTAAAATTACCTATAATGATACTTTGAAAGTACTATTCAAATTTATTTATATTGTAAATACCGACCACGACAGTTAAAAAATCAAAATAATTTATTAAATTTAGTTCTAATATACTTTTAGCTATAATCAGCCAAAAATTACAAATTTAAAGGGGCATTATGAGTATCAAAAATCAAGATGAGCTTAAAAAATTTACAGATGAGATTCGCTCTAAAAGTGGCTATAAAGATCCGTTTGCTTTTGCCATCGGTAGAGTACAAAAAGGCAAGGGCGGCAAGACAATAAGCGTAAATTACTCTGTTGTAAATTTCAAAGAAAATTACGGAAGTGCCGCAGTTTTAACATGGGCTATAGAAAAAAATGGTCTTAAAATAGACTTTAGCGATACCGAGTTTACTGTGCCACTTACAGCTCCTGCTATCAGCGATGCATTAGAAGTTTTTGACTTTTTAGTGCCGCAGAGCGAGGGCGATAAACATAGAAATATCCAAAATTTACTAGTTTTAGATGAAATTTTAAATGAAGAAAACGGCTCAGAAAGCGAGTTTGTAGTAACGTTTATATATGAGGATGCAGCGCCAAAAAGCGTAGAAAGTGTATATTTAAAACTGTATCTTTTATCTCTAAACAAGGTTGAAATTAGAAGTATAAATTTAAACGGTGCATTTGGAATACTTCCAAATTTAGCATGGGACGCGCATTCTCAGCCTTATGAATTAGACTATTTAAGAGAAAATGAAATTTGGTTAAAGATGAAAGGTTGGTATCCAAATATAATAAGCGTAGATAAATTTCCTCGCTACTTAAGCCATATTATCCCGGCGGATAACACTAGGATTTTAGATAGTGCAAAAGTACGTATGGGAGCTCAGTTAGCACCAGGAACAACGGTTATGCCAGGAGCTGCGTATATAAATTTTAACTCAGGAACGACTGGAGCAGTTATGGTTGAAGGCAGGGTTAGTAGCTGCGTTAGCGTAGGTGAGGGAAGCGATGTCGGCGGCGGCGCGTCTATTTTAGGCGTGTTAAGCGGAACAAACGGAAATGCTATAAGCGTCGGTAAAAAATGTCTGCTTGGTGCAAATTCAGTTACTGGAGTACCACTTGGCGATGATTGTATAGTGGACGCCGGAGTTGCTATTTTAGAAGGAACTAAGGTATTTATAGACGAGAAAAACAGATACGAGTTGGCTAAAATAAACCCTGATTTTAAATTTGAAAAAGAAATTTATAAAGCGTTAGAGTTATCCGGTTTAAATGGGCTTCATTATCGTCAAAATAGCCAAAACGGTCAGATCACAGCAAGTATCAGCAAAAGAGCTATCAAGCTAAATGCTGACTTGCATTAAAGCGAGGCGAATATGTTGGAAGTTAAAAGTTTGACTCAGAGATTTGGTCAACAACTACTTTTTGAAGATGTAAATTTAAAGTTCAATGCGCACAACCGTTACGGACTTATCGGTGCAAACGGTGCCGGAAAATCAACATTTCTTAAAATTTTAAGTGGCGAAACTGATTATACAAGCGGTGAAATTGTTATAGAAAACGGTAAAAAAGTAGGCGTACTGGGCCAAGATCAGTTTGCTTTTGAGAGTTTTACTCTAAAAGATGCCGTACTATATGGCAATAAAAGACTTTATGATGCAGTGAAGGAAAAAGAAAAACTCTATATGAGCGAGGAATTTAGCGATGAGGTAAATGAACGTTTAAGTGAACTTGAAATTATCTCAGCTGAGGAAGATCCTACTTATGAGTATGAAACGAGGATAGAAAAGATTTTGAGTTCATTAGGACTGTATAATTGTGATAAGCTTATGAGTGAAGTGGAAAGCTCGGATAAATTTAAAGTGCTTTTGGCTCAAGTTTTATTTCCTAAGCCAGATATTTTGTTTCTTGATGAACCGACAAATAACCTTGATTTGGATGCTATTTCATGGTTGGAGCGAGAGCTTATAAACCATGAAGGAACACTTGTAGTTATCAGTCATGATAGACACTTTTTAAATAGAGTTTGTACACATATTTTAGATGTCGATTTCAAACAAATTCGTGAGTTTGTAGGTAATTACGACGATTGGTATATTGCTGCAAATTTGATGAGTCGACAAGCAGAGATGGAGCGTTCTAAGTTGCTTAAAGAAAAAGAAGAGTTGGAAAAATTTATCGCTCGTTTTAGTGCGAATGCCAGCAAGGCAAAACAAGCAACTAGTCGTTCTAAACACCTAGAAAAGCTTCAGATAGGCGAGATAAAAACGTCAAGTAGAAGAGACCCTAGTATACTGTTTCGTACAAATCGCGAAATAGGAAATGAGCTGATAGAGCTTTCAAATTTAAATAAAAGTTTTGAAGATAAGATAATCTTAAAAGATTTTAATTTTAAAATGAATAAAGGTGATAAAGTAGCCATTATCGGAAGCAACGGTGTGGGAAAATCCACTCTTTGTAAAATTATAATGGGAGAACTTGCTGCCCAAAGCGGCAAAGTGCATATTGGCGCTACTATAGAGCTTGGGTATTTTGCTCAAGATAGTTCAAATAAGATCACCGGAAATTTAAAACTATACGAGTGGCTGCAAGATGCGAAAAACAAAGATCTTGATGAGATTAGAAAATGTCTTGGCAGAATGCTTTTTAGCGGTTTAGAACAAGAAAAGGAAGTCGGTAGTTTAAGCGGTGGCGAAAAACACAGACTCATGCTTTCTAAGCTTATGTTGCAAAGGGCAAATGTATTAGTACTTGATGAACCAAATAACCATCTTGATCTTGAAGCCATTATCGCTCTTGGCGAATCACTTTATAATTTTAGTGGAGCTTGTATCTGTGTAAGCCATGATAGAGAGCTTATAGATGCATTTGCAAATAGAATTTTGCATATAAAAGGCAATGGCGATATAGTTGATTTTAAAGGGACTTATGAAGAGTATCGTTTAAGTTTAGAATCTTAAATAAACCTTTGTTTAGTGAAGATTTTTAAATTTAACGGAAATTTAAAAAAGCTTTATACGATAAGGCTGGAAACTCCAGCCTTATAAATGAAAATTATTTTACAGTTGCAAGTTTGCGTCTCATATATGCTATTTTGCTTTGAAGTGGAAGGTGCTTAGGACAGTTGTCTTCACAACCTAGTAAGCTCATACAACCAAACACGCCATTATCATCACCTACTAGCTCATAGAAGTCATCATCGCTTCTGTTGTCTAGCGGATCAACTTTAAATCTAGCTACGCGGTTAAGCCCCACTGCACCGATAAAATCAGGTCTCATAAGTGCAGTTCCGCAGCTCGCTACGCATATACCGCACTCTATACAGCGATCAAGTTCAAAAGTTTCTTGAGCAGCTTCTGGATCAACCTTCTCTTCCATTTTGCTGATATCGGTTTCTTTGTTTGTGTGTATCCAGCTTTCTACTTTTTTACTCATAGCATTCATCCAGTTTCCAGTATCGACGCTAAGATCTTTTAGTAGTTTAAATGCCGGCATAGGCATAAGCTCTATAACGCCGCTTGGATAGTCTTTTGTAAGAGTTCTACAAGCAAGTTGAGGTCGACCGTTTACGACCATACCGCAGCTTCCGCAGATACCTGCACGACATACGAAGTCAAAGCTAAGACCCGGATCAAATTTTTCTCTGATTTGGTTTAGCGCGATAAAAAGCGTCATACCGTCTGTTTCTTCTAGCTCATACTCAGCAAAGTGCGGTTTGCTGACTTTGCTTAGCGGATTATACTTAAATGCTCTTATTTTTATTTTCCTACTCATAGCCAATTCCTGCTCTTTCATTTAATGCTTTATATTTTGGTTGAAGCTCATAATGCATAAGAGCCTCTTGAATCTCATGTCTTGATTTTCCCTCAGCTTCTAGTTTTGCTCTTAGGCTATCTACTTCTTCTTGACGTTTTGCCGATAACGGATTTTCTATGATATTGCCTTTTGCACCGTATCCACGGAATGCAGGTGGCATCTCCATTTTCATGATATCAAGCTCTTCGTACTCGACCGTAGGCATAGTATCGCCTTCTTTCCAACTAGTTAGAGTTCTTTTACACCAATTAAGATCATCACGTTTTGGATAGTCTTCTCTATAATGAGCACCACGACTTTCAGTTCTAAGAAGTGCGCCGTACGCAACGCAAAGCGCAAGTTTAAGCATCATAGGAACACGGTAAGCTTCTTCAAGCTCAGGATTGCCAAATAACTCTTTGTTGCTTAGTTTTACGTTTGTTGATTCTTTGTAAAGCTCTTCAAGCTCTTTTACAGCTTTTGCAAGTCCGTCGCCTGTTCTAAAGATAGCAACGTGTTCCCACATTATATCTTTCATTTTATTTTTGATTTCAAATACGTTGTATTTTCCGTCTTTATTTAAAAGCTCTTTTAAGTAGCTTTCTGTTTTGTTTACAAATTTTTCTAATGTTTGAGTTTGTATATCTATCTCATTTTCATCGCAATACTGAGCAAAATAATCCCCGACTATCATACCGCTAACTACGGTTTCAGCAACGCTGTTTCCGCCAAGTCTGTTAAATCCGTGCATATCCCAGCAAGCCGCTTCACCGCAACTAAATAGACCTTTTAGAGTTTGACTCTCACCATTTGGTTTTACTCGGATACCGCCCATAGAGTAGTGTTGCATAGGAAGGATCGGAGCCCAGCCTTTTGGACCTTCATCGGCAGGATCTATACCGTTGAAAATTTGGCAAATTTCTTGAACGTCACGTAAGTTTTTCTCGATATGCTCACGTCCAAGTATGCTGATATCTAGCCATACGTGTTCACCATAAGGGCTTTTTACGCCTTTACCGTTTCTGATGTGCTCCATTATACGGCGGCTAACAACGTCACGGCTAGCAAGTTCTTTTTTCTCAGGCTCGTAATCAGGCATAAAGCGATATCCATCGACATCTCTTAATAGTCCGCCATCGCCTCTACAACCTTCAGTCAAAAGGATACCAGATGGGACGATAGGAGTCGGGTGGAACTGAACTGCTTCCATATTTCCTAGTTTTGCAACACCTGTTTCAAGAGCGATAGCAGCACCGATACCTTCGCATATAACCGCGTTTGTAGTGTGTTTATAAATTCTGCCGTAGCCACCGGTTGCTATAAGAGTTCCTTTTGCAACATAAGCAGTTATCTCTCCTGTCACAAGATCGCGAACTATAGCACCATAACAACGGTTGTTTTCATGGATCAGAGCTATAGCTTCTTTTCTATCATGAACTTCAACATTATGTTTTAAAGCTTCATTTGCAACGCCAAATAACATTGTATGTCCGGTAGCGTCAGCAGTAAAACATGTTCTCCATTTTTTAGTACCACCGAAATCACGACTATGGATAAGCCCATGAACTTCATCTTTTTCATCAATAGTTGTTTTTTGTGCGTTTATAATAGCACTTCTTTTGCCTTTTGTGATTCTAGTCCACGGCACTCCCCAGCTAGCAAGTTCACGTATAGCTTTTGGAGCTGTTTGAACAAACATTCTAGCAACTTCTTGATCGCAGCCCCAGTCGCTACCTTTTACGGTATCTGCAAAGTGAACATCCTCGTTGTCCCCCTCACTCATTTTTGAGTTGCCAAGACTCGCTTGCATACCGCCTTGAGCGGCTGCCGAGTGACTTCTTTTTACAGGACAAAGACTTAAAACTACCGTACTAAGTCCTTTTTCTCCGGCTGCAACAGCAGCTCTAAGACCAGCTAAACCGCCGCCGATTACTAGTGCATCATAATATTTTACATTCATACTCTTACTCCGTTGCTAGGTATTTGAAAAACTTGCGCTGTTTTCCAATTTCCAGTTGTGTAGTTGTTATAGCCTATTTTTAAGAAAGCTGCTAAACTAAGTAGCCCAAGGACTATGAAAAATACGCTTAAGATCCATTTTACTTTTTTAAGTTTTTTTCTAGACTCTTTTGCGTTGTTTCCTTCAAACCAACCCCATTTTACACATAGTCTATATAGACCTATGCTTCCATGAAGTTCAACAGCAAAAAGCAGTACTAAATAAAACAACCACATAAAGTGACTAAACACTCTTTGTGAGCTAAGATCCGCACTGAGTTTGTCAGAGTTTGTAATGATTATGATAAGGTGGGCAGATGCTAGGAAGAACATTATAAAACCTGTACAGGCTTGTATCCACCAAAGCGTCGTATCTTCATGTTTCATACGTACAGTATGAGCACGATAAATTTGCCACTGTCTAAAGTTTATCGGCATTTTTCTCATACCAAGTGCAGCGTGTATAAAAAATATAACAAATACACCAGCTGCTATGAAGCTAGTAACATAGCTCATATTTGGAGAATCAGAGATAAATCTTAGCTCTAATAAGTGAACGATAGTGTTAAACGCATTATCACTAATCAGTATTGTAGATACAAAAAGCATATGTAACCACATAAAAAGCCCAAGAAATAATCCCGTGCCACTTTGGATAAGGTCGAGTCTGGCAGGAATTCTACTTTTTTTGCCACTCTCGCTTATACCAAGAAACCCTTCGATTTGCTTACTCATAAGCTCCCCTTTTGGAAAAAATTATCTAATCGCGATAATTATACTCTATGCAAACTTGAAGTAAAATTAAATATTTATTTAATTTATCTATTAAA
>OODU01002347.1_pt1 | contig 16388 bp, 14 predicted proteins | sample 1671171 | NCBI WGS metagenome assembly OODU01 (sample SAMN06348129, study PRJEB24527) | human gut metagenome | biome: human gut; feature: ankylosing spondylitis patient; material: feces | host: Homo sapiens | place: China | collected 2015-10
AAGGAAAAGCGCCTGCACCTGCTCAAGGGTCTTGCTGCCATCCTGCTGGACATTGACAAGGCAATCAAAATTATCCGAGCCACCGAGGCAGAGACAGAAGCGAGGAAGAAAGAGAATAAAACCAATGAAACTCAGCCTGTAGTATCATCTGTACCGCAACCACGCAGTCAGAAGCAGGTATTGATACAGAATACCCCGACCGAATCGCGGCGTATTACAACGCCTAATCAATCTAAGGTACAGGTGCGTACTATTGCGGCAGCGCCGCAGTTGACTGCGAAAGAAGCTAAAAAGGCGGCTAAAGAGAAAGAAAAAGAAGCGAAAAAGAAGTCTAAAGAAAAAAATAAAACTAAGCAGCAAAAAAACGAGACTCCAATAATCAACAGAAATAATGATAAAGCAGGCAGTTCTGCCACCGCTCAAGGAACTTTGCCTAAGACGGTTGTAAGTCCTGCCTTGCCGGTCGGTTATCAGGAAATTGGTATTTTTGGAGAAGCGGTCGCCAGTAAATCTCAGGCTGTGGCTTTGCTAAAACAAAATAATCCGGATTTAAAATTGACCTGCAGTGCAGAAGAAATTGTTGATTTATACTGGCAGGAAGCCAGTCGCGAAGGAGTGCGCCAAGATCTTGCTTTTGCCCAGGCTCTTGTAGAAACAGGTTTTTTCCGTTTTGGCGGCGATGTGAAGCCGGAACAGAATAATTTCTGTGGACTTGGTACTACAGGCGGCGGTGTAAAAGGGGCACATTTTAAGACTCCTGAAATTGGTGTACGTGCACATATTCAGCATTTATTAGCCTATACTACGCAGAAGCATCCTTCGACGAAGATCGTTGATCCGCGTTATGATTTGGCTCATGCTATCAGATTAGAGCGTGGATTGTGTGATACCTGGTATAAGTTGAACGGTACCTGGGCCATGAGCCCTAATTATAGTGAAAAAATTATGGGAGTATGGCAGAGAATGCTGGGAATAGAAGCTGTAGAAACAAAATCTGAAAAATATAAAAATGAGCATGATAAAAAAGATAACAAGGTGAAAGAGGAAGTAAATACGACAGAAGATCAGCATAAAATGCGTGAACTTGTTGATGAACTGTTGAAGAAAAATAAATAATGTAAGTGCACAGTCAGGTGACTGTGCATTTTGCGTTTCTAAAATTTGAAGAGGTGAACATTTTATGCATATCGTTTTAGTAGAACCAGAAATTCCGGGTAATACGGGAAATATTGCACGTTTATGTGCAGCGACAGGTTGTCATTTGCATTTAGTGCGGCCGTTAGGATTTTCGGTCGAAGATAAATATTTAAAACGTGCTGGATTGGATTATTGGGACCTGGTAGATGTGCACTACTATGACAGCGTTTATGAAGTGCTGGAAAAGTATAAGGATAATGCTAAGTTTTTGCTGACAACAAAAGCACATAAGCGGTATACTGAAGTATGCTACGAAAAGGATAGCCTGTTGATTTTTGGTAAGGAAACGGCAGGATTACCTGAGAAACTGCGTATGGAATACGAAGACTGCTGTGTGCGTATCCCGATGATTGCTGAAGCAAGATCGCTTAACTTATCAAATTCAGTTGCTATCGTTGCTTATGAAGCTTTGCGGCAGCAGGATGATTTTGCCGGCTTGACAGTTTAATTATTTTGGAGGTGGGCTATGTTTGTTTTAAAAGAGTTTGAATTTGATGCGGCTCATTATTTACCAGAATATAATGGTAAATGCGAAAGACTGCATGGGCATACTTATAAATTAGTCGTGAAAGTAGAGGGAACTCCTGATAAGGAAGGCATGGTAATCGACTTTATCCGTCTTAAGAATATTGTCAAGGAAGAGGTTTTAAGTAAATTGGATCATGCCTGTCTTAATGATATTTTAAAGCAGCCTTCAGCAGAAAATATTTCTGTTTGGGTGTGGCAACGTTTACAAAAAATGCTGCAGGGGCCCAACTATAAGCTTTATGAAGTTGAAGTCTGGGAAACTAAAACCAGCGGCTGTATTTACCGAGGTGATCTATAATGAAGGATGTACAGGGTGAATTAGATCGTCGTAATATACCGTTGAAGCATGTTGGCATCAAAGATCTGCGCTGGCCGATAGCATTGAAAGATAAAGAAAGGGGAACGCAGAACACGGTCGCTACAGTAAGCCTGGCGGTTGATCTTCCTCATGATCTGCGCGGAACGCATATGAGTCGGTTTGTAGAGTGCCTGCAAACGCTAGGACCAGTGACATTAGGTTCTTTAGAAAATATTCTTGACCATTTGAAGGACCGGCTGCAGGCAGAAAAGGCTTTTCTGCAATTAAATTTTCCATATTTTATTTATAAAACGGCTCCTGTCAGCGGTCAGAGAGCACCGCTGGATATCGATTGTGTTTATACGGCTGAAAAGGATGAGCAGTTTTCATTGCGCATTTCTGCGGAGATTCCTATTCAAACCTTGTGCCCATGCTCGAAAGAGATCAGCGCTTATGGCGCTCATAACCAAAGAGCTTTGGCTAAATTGGAAATTAGATCTGCTGAAATGGTTTGGCTGGAAGAACTGGCTGCTATTGCTGATGCAGGAGCAAGCGCGCCTGTTTACGGTCTTTTGAAACGTCCTGATGAAAAGTTTGTAACTGAGCAGGCCTATGATAATCCGCGTTTTGTTGAAGACGCGGTCCGCGAAATTGCTTTGCGTCTGGAAGCCGATAAACGCATAATATGGTATAAAGCAACTGTGGAAAGCATTGAAAGTATCCATAATCATAACGCTTTTGCTTGTGTCGAAAAGGGTTGGAAGGACGTGGGGATATGATTCTGAAGCTGGAACCGCAAACACTGGCCAATGAATTCAGTCAATTGGGTATTCATCCTGCCAGTGAAGCGATTTTTTTGCATAAAAGTGAAATTGTTCCCTTAAAAATTTTGGATATCCGTACTCCTGCTGCCAATATTATCAAACAGGAAATGCTGGCTTGTGGTGGAGATTGTGCAATTCCAGCCGGGTGTGTAGTTTGTGCTGAAGAACGGGTAGATGTAATTCTTCTGGGAACATATAAACATTATGCTAGGCTGCTGGAAAAATTAACGCAGATGCCTTATTTTGGTATGGCAGGAATAAAAAGTGAATTGATGGCTATATTAGATGCGCCGATTCCTCAAACTATTTTATCTGACGGCAGGACACTGAATTATGATAAAATGTTGGTGATGGGTATTTTAAATATTACACCAGACTCGTTTTACGCAGGTTCGCGTGTGCCGCAGTTGGAACAGGTAGTGGAAAAGGCAGGCGAAATGCTTAGACAAGGGGCGGCTGTTTTAGACATTGGCGGGGAATCTACCCGCCCTGGCAGTGATGCCGTAACTGCAGACGAGGAACAAAAGCGCATTGTTCCTGTTATCAAGGCATTGAAAGAGCGTTATCCGGCTTGTGTTATTTCTATCGATACTTATCGTGCCTCGACGGCAGAGGCGGCTTTAGCAGCCGGCGCAGATATCATTAACGATGTTACTGCGATGGAAGGTGATGCTGCTATGTCTGACTTAGTTGTCGGCAGTAAAGTACCGATTATTTTAATGCACATGCGAGGCACGCCTAAAAATATGCAGCAAAACTGCGAGTATAAAAATGTAGTAACAGAGGTTGCAGCTTATTTGCTGCAACGGGCTAAAATCCTGGAAAACCGTGGCGTGGCAAAAGAAAAAATAATTTTTGATCCCGGCATTGGTTTTGCTAAAAATATTGAACAAAATCTGCAATTGATGCAGGGGCTGAAATCACTGACAGGTTTAGGCTATCCTGTATTGCTTGCTGCTTCACGCAAAAGTACTATTGGAAGTGTACTCGGCGGAATTCCAGCAGAAGAACGCCTGGAAGGTACGATTGCTGCCAGTTGTCAGGCTGTGTATGCAGGAGCTCAAATGGTACGAGTGCATGATGTACAGGAAAATCTGCGGGCTATAAGGATGCTGGAGGCAATTTTATGTCCATCGCATATATAGCTTTAGGCAGTAATTTAGGTGATAAGGAAGCTAATCTCAGACAGGCTTTAAAAATGCTGTTGGTCAAAGGACTGCAAATAAGGTCTGTATCAAGCTTTTTAAAAACTGAACCTTATGGTGTGACAGATCAACCTGAATTTATTAACGCTGTTGCTTGTGTGAAAACTGATTTAGCACCAGAAAAGTTGCTGAAGCTGCTTTTGGATACTGAACTGGAAATGGGTCGGGTGCGATTACGGCATTGGGGTGAAAGAAATATAGATTTAGATTTACTTTTGTATGATGATCTGATCTATTATAGTGAAAAACTGGTGCTGCCGCATCCTGATATGCAAAACAGACTTTTTGTACTGCAGCCGCTGTCAGAAATTGCTGCAGATAAAATACACCCTGTTTATAAAAAAAGTATTCAGAACCTTCTAAAATCTTTGACAGACGGAGATGAATGAGATGAATTGCTGCGCTAATTTAAGTAACCTGGTGATCTACCGAGCTCTGTTATCCGACCCGATCGTAAATGCTCTGCGCAGGCCTAAAGAATTTTTTGCGCCGGAACTGGAAGGTTTGCTGCTGGTTGCTGCTGAAGAAAAAGGCCTGACAGGGATTATTCCTTTGGAGTATTTGCTGTCGGCAATCGTGCATGAGCAGAATGTGTTTTCTGCTGTTGCCGAAAAAAATGACGGTAAAATTGGTGAAGGACTGGCAAGAGCTGCAGCGCATGATATTGTAATTATGCGCGAGTTCGTCGATGATGTTTTTAATCGTTATAAAAACCATCCACTGCTGGGAAACTATACGCCGACAGTGTTCAGGCCTTTGCCGGGACGCAGTAAGCTGGAAAAAATTTTACTGCATGCTGAAGGTGATGCAAACGGGCGGCAAGCGGTAGAAATTTTATGCAGTTATTATAATGACTATGGTTATGGCGCAATGCTGGACAACGGTGCCTTTGCCTGGAATGGCGAACTGGAATGCCTGTCTGGTACTAAAAACTATTCTGATATGACTTTTGATAAGCTGTATGGTTATGATTATCAGAAAGAAGAATTGATACGCAATACGGAAGCTTTTTTAGAAGGAAAGCCTGCTAATAATGTATTGCTTTTTGGCGATCGTGGTACTGGCAAATCATCATCTATCAAAGCTCTCGGCAATGCATTTTTTGAAAAAGGTCTGCGGATGGTTGAAGTAAAACGCCATGACTTTGCCGGATTGCCAAAGGTGATGCAGGAATTGAGCCGTTGGGGCAAAAAATTTATCGTTGTTTTAGATGATTTGTCTTTTGAAGAATTTGAAGTGGAATACAAAGCGTTAAAATCCATTTTAGATGGTGGGCTTGAAGTAAAACCTGATAATGTGTTGTTCTATGCTACTTCCAATCGCCGTAATATTATCAAGGAAGTGTGGCAGGATCAGAATATGAACGAGCTGCATAGCCGCGACAGTATTAACGAAAAAATTTCTCTGGCTGACCGTTTCGGTATAAAATTATTTTTTGATTCGATGGATCAGGAGCAGTATTTCCGTTTGTTGGAAAATAAAGCTGAAGCCGAAGGGCTGGATATTCCAAAAGAAGATCTGCGTGCTGCTGCGGTAAAGTGGGAAATGAGTCACACCGGGCGCAACGGCAGGATTGCGCGACAGTTGTTAGACTATCTGCACGGCAGATCTTAGGAGTATATAAAAATGATTGAACTCAGTAAAGATAAGATTATTGAACGTTTTCGAAGCTACGTCGCTTTGGATACGGCTTCTGATGATAAATCAGAAACTTCGCCCAGTACGGCAAAGCAGTTAAAGCTGGCAAAACTACTGAAGTCTGAACTTTCAGGTTTGGGTTTGGATGACGTAGCACTTACAGAATATGGTTACGTACTGGCTGCATTGCCGGCTAATACGAATGAAAAACTGCCTGTTATCGGGTTGCTTGCTCATATGGATACCAGTAATGAAGCATCGGGAGCGAATATCAAAATGCAGGTGCATTCTGCCTATGACGGCAGTGAGCTGGACCTTGGCAAAGGGGTTAAATTGAGCCCGAAGGAGTTTCCAGAATTAAAAAATTATCTGGGACAGGAAATTATAACCTCGGACGGTACGACTTTGCTGGGAGCCGACGACAAGGCTGGAGTATGCGCTATTGTTTCAGCCTGTGAGTATTTACTTGCACATCCGGAAATCAAGCATGGCAAGATACTTTTGGCGTTTACCCCTGACGAAGAAATAGGACGGGGAACGGAGCATTTTCCTCTGACAGATTTTAGTGCTGATTTTGCCTACACAGTTGACGGCGGCGCTGTTGGTGAATTGAATTATGAAACCTTTAATGCCTGCAATGCCACGGTGACATTTTATGGAGTTTCGGTACATCCTGGTTCTGCTAAAAATAAGATGCGCAACGCTGTGACGATGGCAGCCAAGTGGCAGATGCTGCTGCCTGCCGGCGAGCGTCCTGAATATACTGAGCTGTATGAAGGGTTTTATCACAGTCTGCGTATCAATGGCGGTACGGATAAAGTTGAGCTGGAAATGATTTTGCGCGATCATGACAGGAAGAAGCTGGAAGATCGTAAAAAACTGCTGCTGCATATGGTGGATTGTCTGAATGCTGAATACGGCGCGGGCAGCGTTGTTTGTAAAATGGAAGATGTCTATTGTAATATGAAGGAATATATTATGCCTGTTTATGAAATAATTGAACGGGCTGAAAATGCAATGCGTGCAGCTGGAATCGAGCCGCATCTAGTACCGGTACGAGGTGGTACTGACGGTGCAAGGCTTTCAGAAATGGGGTTGCCATGTCCCAATATCTTTACCGGCGGGCATAATTTCCACGGGCGTTTTGAATATTTGCCGGTGCCTTCCCTGCTAAAATGTGTGGAAGTGCTGGTTAAACTGGTGCAAAAGTAGGCGGAATGATGGGCGCAGAGAAATAAAACAGAAAAACTGACATTTGCAGCTTTGCTGACGGCAGTATTTGCCGTTACGGCGCTGCTCTTTAAAGGTTTTGTTATTATACCTATACCATCAATAACGGAATTAAGGCCTGTTAATGCATTTCCTTTGATTTTTGGTCTGTTGTTTGGCAATTAGGAGCTGTTGCCTCGGCTTTCTGTATTCTTTTTCTTCAACTATTCCAATGAAATCGGTCAGTTGGCGATTTTGATACCCATGAGTATTTTAGCAGTAGCGATGCTGCTGAGCATGGCAAAATAATAAAACTCCCGTCTTGAATAAAGACGGGAGTTTTATTATTTATTTACGCTTCATATTTTGCAGCAGGGCTTTATCTGCATCGCTGACACGGAAGGATTCACGACATTTCTGAAGGGCTTTGTTGTAAGTAAAGTCATCAAGTTCATTATTTTGAAAAAGTTCCATTGTTTTAGCTCGCTGCTTGACAAAGCACAGCGATAAAGCCCAGGCTACGGCCATTTTTACGTAATAACCTTCGTGTCGTACATTGTTCAATTCTTTCAGTGTATTGTCGATATATGTGTCATCATTGTAATAATTCATCAGCATTACAACAGCAAACCGCAGTTCATATTCTCTGGGAGAAGCAAGATATTGCTGCAGAAATTCGCGTCCCTGAGCCTGATTTTTTTTGAAAACTTTCAAACCGCCGCAGGTAACATCACAAACAGCCCAATTGTCGATGCGGGGAACAAAAATATTGAGATTTTCCAGCAGTTCAGTAAAATCAATTTTCAGTAAACCTAAAATCATACCGCATAAGGTTGCTTCTTCACTGTAGACAAAAGGTTCGTATAAGGCTTTCTGCAGATAAGTAGGGTAATCTCCATCCCGGAGGATTTCATTTGTCAGTTTTCTCAATACAGGGATACGGATGCCGATGATGTTATCGATACCGGGACAAAGGGCACTGTGAAATTTCTGATATTTGGTGTCCTGCAGGCTCAGCAGGTGTTCTCGTAATGCTTGCATGGTCAAACTTTTCCTTTCAACAGGCTTGATATGTTATAATTATAACGTATTTTTAAAAGCTTTGTAAATCTAGGAGGGTCTATGCTCAATATTGGTTGTCATTTATCGTCGGCAAAAGGCTATTTGCATATGGGAGAGGAGGCACTGGCTCTTGGTGCCAACACCTTTCAGTTTTTTACACGTAATCCACGCGGAGGCAGAGCCAAAGCGATCGATACAGAGGATATCAGGGCTTTACTGGCGCTGATGCGGGAGAATTCTTTTGCGCCGCTCCTGGCACATGCGCCTTATACACTCAATGCCTGTTCGGCAGATTCTAAAATAAGGGATTTTGCACGTATGGTAATGACTGAGGATTTGCAGTTGCTGGAGCTGCTGCCTGGTACAAGATATAATTTCCATCCTGGCAGTCATGTAAAACAGGGAGCAGAGCAGGGAATAATCATGATAGCAGAATTGCTGAATGAAATCCTGCGTCCTCAGCAGCAGACAATGGTGCTGCTGGAGACTATGGCTGGTAAAGGCAGTGAAGTTGGGCGAAACTTTACGGAACTGCGTTCGATTATCGACAGAGTGGAGCTGCAGGGAAAACTGGGGGTATGTCTGGATACCTGTCATGTTTTTGACGGCGGCTATGATATAGTTAATGATTTGGAAAGTGTTTTGGAGGAATTTGATAAAATTATTGGTTTGAAACGTCTTTTAGCTGTTCATATCAATGACAGCCTGAATATTTTGGGCAGCCATAAGGACCGGCATGCAAAAATAGGTCAGGGGAACATTGGATTGGAAGCGCTCAGCGCTGTCACTAATCATCCTCAGCTGAAAGACTTGCCCTTTTATTTAGAAACACCGAATGAATTGCCTGGATATAAAGTTGAGATAGCTTTATTGAGATCATTGTACAAGTGGTAATAAAAAACAGTCTGACGTTTAAACGTCAGACTGTTTTTTATTAAGAAGATCATTTTGCAGCAGCAACAGCCTTGTTGATGTCGGCAATAAGCGCTTCAACATCAATGCCGTGAGCGCCTGCTCCCTGGCCGATGGTTTCGTAATGAGCTGCCATGCAGCCAACACAGCCCAGACCATATTTAGCAAACACTTCCAAAATTTCAGGATGTTGTTGAACAGCATCGATGATGCCGGTATCTTTAGTAATGATATCCATGGATAAACCTCCTTTAACAGGTACTTTGATTTGTCAGAGAGACTTGTCTGTGTTAAAATTACAACAGATGCCTGTATGACTTCATGTATGGATATATTATAGCACAGAAAGTATAAAAATAAAGCTGTTAGTTGTGGCAGAATTGCAAAAGAAATGTGAGGGATGGATGATGGAAATGGAAGAGCATGCAGAAGAATATGAAACAAGTTTGAAAAGAGTACAGGAAAGCCTGCAGGCTTATCCGGAACTGGAAATAAAAATATTGCCGGGATCAACACATACTGCGGAATTGGCGGCTCAGGCTTTGGGCACAACGCCGGGACAGATAGCCAAAACCTTGTGTTTTTTAGCTGATGGCAAGCCGATTTTGATTGTTGCCTGCGGCGATAAGAAAATAGACACAAAAAAATGGGGCCGTGCCATCGAAGCGAAAAAAATCAAAATGGCAGATGCGGAAACTGTAATGCAAATCACAGGTTTTGCGCCCGGAGGAGTATGTCCGTTTGCCTTGCGTCAGCAGGTTTCAGTTTATCTGGATAATAGTTTGAAAGAGTATGACATTACTTTTATTGCTGCAGGGACACCTCATTCAGCTTTGCCGATCAGTGCTGAAATGCTGGAAAAGGTAACTGGAGGTAGTTGGGTAGATGCAACTAAATAATAGCTGATTATTTTGGCAGAAGGTGAAAAAGTTCGCTTTTCTGCCATTTTATTTAAACTGTAAAATGAAGAAACTGTATAGATTTGTGGTATAATTTAGTTGTTGAAAATTTAATTTAGGAGAATTTTATGAGCGTTGATAATAAATTTTTAGTGCGTGATAAAATAACTTTAAAAGTAACAGGATTAGGAAGCAGCGGTGAAGGTGTGGGCAAGACTGATGGATTTACGGTCTTTGCACATGGCGCCTTAGCAGATGAGACAGTAGAAGTAGAGCTGGAACAGGTGAAGAAAAATTATGCGTCAGGGAAAGTAACGGCCATTCTGGAAGCATCACCTGAGCGGGTAGAACCATTATGTCCTGTTTATGAAGCCTGCGGCGGTTGTCAGCTGCAGCATTTAAACTATACGGGGCAATTAAAGGCTAAAGAACAGCAGGTTCGCGATGCGCTTTTTCGGATCGGGCATTTACAGGAAGTCAAAGTTCTGCCGATCATCGGTGAAGAAGATCCATGGCATTATCGTAACAAAATGCAGTTCCCGGTTGCATTTGAAAATGGAATTTTGGAAATCGGATGTTATGCTGCGGCTACACATAAAGTAGTCGGCGTTGAAAACTGTCTGATCCAGAAGCAGCGTAACAATGACATTATTGCTGTTGTCCGTCAATGGATGCGGCAGTATGAAATCTCTGCTTATGATGAAAAAACAGGTAAGGGCGTAGTCCGCCATGTTATGGGCAGGGTTGGTGTTAACACTGGTGAGGTTATGGCAGTTATCATTACTGCCGGTTACGATATTCCACATGGCAAAGAGCTGGTCAAAATGCTGCGTGATGCTGTTCCGGGCTTGAAAAGTGTAGTGCAGAATATCAACAAAAAACAGACCAATATCGTGATGGGTAATAAAACACGCTTATTATATGGTAAAACGACGATCAAAGACCGTTTGGGAACTTTAAAATTCAATATTTCTGCGCAGTCGTTTTTTCAGGTAAACAGTGCCCAGGCTGAAAAGCTTTATAACAAAGCGATTGAATTTGCGGCTTTGAGCGGTGGTGAAACCGTTGTTGACTGTTACTGCGGAACCGGTACAATTTCTCTGTATTTGGCAAAACATGCCCAAAAAGTTTATGGAATTGAGATTATAGCTTCTGCTATTGAAGATGCAAAACGTAATGCTGAAGATAATCGCTGTGATAATGCTGAATTTATTTTAGGGGATGCTGCTGTTAAAATGCAGGAACTGGTAGAACAGGGTGTGCGTCCCGAAGTTGTGCTGCTTGATCCGCCTCGTGCTGGCTGCGAAGAAAAAGTGCTGGCTGCTATTGCGCAGGTCATGCCACAGCGTATAGTTTATGTTTCCTGTAATCCGGCTTCGCTTGCCCGCGATTTGGCTTATCTGGAACAGAACGGTTATCAGGCTGAAGTTGCCCAGCCGGTAGATATGTTCCCGATGACGCATCACGTTGAGACGGTCGTATTGCTGTCAAGGGTTGAGAAATGAGAGTATAAAAGTGCCTGATATAAAGGGATTTCCGTGATTTTGAACTCATATTTAACCTGGGTTCTAGGTCACGGATATTTTTATTGTAAGAACATATCTAAAACCATAAAAACACAAGGTTGTGTGGACATTATTACTTTATGGCAACCGAGTTGACGAAATTACTGCCATAAATGTGGCGAGTGGACGGTATTATTGACAAGGGTGTGGTGAGCTTATTATATGTTGACTTAGATATAACTTGATATCAGACTAAAAATATGCTAAAATCAGACTAAATAAAGTCTGAGGAGGAAATTATGGACAACGAATTAATTTATCTTGATACTTATCTTTTACAACAGGATATGCGAGTGCGTATGCCTAAAAGCATATTGGAGAATCTTGGAGCTGTAAAGGGTAAAACCAAATTCGATGTTTATTTAGATAAAGGTGATAATTCATTGACACTAAAAATAAACACTTCAGACAATGAAAAAGGTAATAAGGGAGATAGTGATGGATACTAAATATAAAGCAATTAGTTTGTTTTCATCGTCGGGCATAGGCGATTTAGGATTACATGTTAATGGTATTAATACTGTGGTGGCATGTGAGTTGTTGGAGGAAAGAATGAAGTTATTCCAAAATAATAATCCTGATACCAAATGCTTCTGCGGAGATATATGGACTTTAGAAGATGAAATTGTAAATTATTACAAAGAAAAATACGGTGACTCACCGTTTATAATATTAGCAACTCCTCCATGTCAAGGAATGTCACCTAATGGAATGGGAAAAATGCTTAGTGATTATCGAAAAGGATTAAGACCTAAGTACGATGAAAGGAATAGATTGATTATTCCAGCTATCCGAATAATAAAAAGGCTTCAACCACAATGGGTAATATTTGAAAATGTTTCCAATATGGGGAACACACTAATTTACGATGAGAATGACGAACTTGTTAACATTATAGAGTATATTCACCGAGAGTTAGGAACAGATTATGTTGGCGAACCGAAAGTCATTGATTGTGCTGATTATGGAGTGCCACAACATAGAATACGTTTATTAACTGTTTTATCAAGAACGAAACAAGGCAAAGAGTATTTTAGAAAGAATGAAACATTTCTCCCACAAAGAACGCATTCCCAAGATGGCGATATGTTTACGAAACCATGGATTACGTTACGAGAGGCAATATGTGGTGATCTGCAAGCATTAAGGGCGGAAAAAGGACAAAATGTGGATAAAAAGAATTCATTACATAAGGTCCCATTGCTTGACGAGAAAAAACTATGGTGGTTAGATAATACTCCAGAAGGAGCCACTGCATTTAACAATCAGTGTGTGAATCCTTTATGCGGATATCAAGGGAATACATTACATGGCGCAAAGCACAATGAAGAGGGTATCAATAAGTTTAATGAGGATACACCACTACATTGTGAAAAATGCGGACAACTACTTCCTAGACCATGTGTTATAGAAAAAGGCACTGGTGAAAGACGTATAATGAAAGGATTTGTCAGTGCATACAAACGAATGCGTTGGGATGAACCCGCAAGCACTATTACGCAGAATTTTCAATATGCTTGCTCTGACAATAAAGTTCATCCTACGCAGACAAGAGTTCTTTCTCTTTGGGAAGCAATGATTCTTCATACTATAGCCGATTATCCTTATTCATTTGAGATAAATAATAAGCAGGTTAACGATGGATTAATAAGAGATACAATCGGTGAGAGGGTGCCACCAAAAATTATAGATTTATTATGTAAGAATATTCTTGAAATTAAAAAATCAAAAGGTCCCATTGCTGCAATAGAAATTATCGCAGTAATGGGACTTTTTATAAAAGCCGCATATAGTTATTTAACTTTATGCCCAATCCACTTTTTCTTTGCTAAAGCAGTTATGTATTTTTCGTCATTAATTATGGTAATCCAGCCAGCACACATTTTAGAAACACCGGCACTTGTCATAATGGAAACGCTGGTTGTTCTGCCTCCGCCTTCTGTTGGCTGTACAATTCTTCCCCAATCATCAGTGACTAAATCGTTTCTATAGAAAGCAGCAATAATTGTGGGAACTTCATTTATAAAATCCCATAAGATCCCAATTAAATTATTTGTCTCACGGTGATGTGCTTTCCAATCAAATGAGTTTACTAAGTCTATTCGTTGTTCACCTATTAAAGGCTTTGGAACACGACTAGCTGGAGGTGTACTTCCACAGGTGGCTTTAACCTCTACCCCGCCATATTTAAATGGACTGAATAAAGATTTATCGCGGGGATACATTCTGCCATTTGAGACCGTATAGAGCGTTTCAAAGTATTGTTTTCTTTCATCTGTATTTGTAAGTAAAAGATCAGGATAGCCGTCTTGGTGCAAATTAGATTGCAAATTGCCATCTGAATAACGATGGAGACTTTTTCCAAGGTATTCACCCACAATGCCACTTAAATTACGCATTCCCATTGCCTCAAATATATTAATATCAAAAGCTCTGGTTTGCTCATCTAAAGACTGGAGTGCCTCATTTGAAAAGTTAATTGCATCCACAACCTGTTTGTTAGTTAGGATTAATTCATCATTGATAAAAACTCTTTCTATGTTAGAAATAACATAATTGTACTTCATAAAATACCTCCTATTTATTTAAGTGTAATTCTTTCTTAGTGAAACCCATATCTAATGCACGATAAAGATACCTCGCTACAATTGAAGAATAGAACTTTCACTTTTTGCATTTATATGATATTGCTTTACACTGCAATCTTCGGTTTTTGCAGGAATGCTACATCATAAAAGGGCGAAACATTCTGGCGATTAAACGAAAATTAAGATATCTTCGCTGACCAATTTCCGATTCCACGGATTTCAGTCAGCTTTTTATTAGGGCTGTATCTGACAATTAGTCGTCAATAGTTTCTAAAATGTCTTCCAAACGACAATCCAAAGCCCCACAAATTTTAAGAAGGACATCGGTAGTGATATTTTCACCTTTCCCTAACTTTGCAATGGAGGCGGCACTTACACCGCTTAATTCTTTTAAATCCTGTTTATTCATGTTTTTGTCGATTAGCATCTTCCAAAGTTTGTTGTAACTGATACGCATTTTGTGACCTCCTTGATTTTTCTGTTGGATTTATCAATTCAAATATTTTTTCAAGAGTTCAACATCTTTACTTATATCTCGCGGCTTAATTCTTTTGATTACCTTTTCTTCAACCTCGGGAGTCCAATAAATTCTTAATTTTTCTCTAGCTCGTGTAATGGCAGTGTAGAATATATTGTGTGTTACGAGTTCTTCTACCTCATCAGTAATAACTATCTTTACAGAGTTGTATTCCAATCCCTGAGCCTTATGAATGGATACTGCGTATGCAACTTGAAATGGGACTACTGTTCTGGAACCATGGTCGGCCCCATCTTCATCTGCACTTTTTAATTTGTGCACATAAAATCTAATAACTGATTTTTCTTCTCCCTCAAAACATTCAAGTAATTGAAAGTCACAAAACATAGAATCACTTTCATCAATTTCTTTTGGAACCTCAACATCAAACTGAATGCGTTCTTCGAGAGACCCTGCATCTATTATCTCTATTCCTTGGATTACGCCTTTCATGTTGTTGTGTATAATGGGGTAAAATCTATCTGACTCAAGAAAGAGAATAGGGTCTCCAACTTTATACTGCTGAATGTCCCATTGGACAGCAGGGTTGGGATTGCTCTCTTGTAAAAATCTGTTGATGTTGTTGATGCCGTATAAACCATCATAGTTCAAGCAAAGAATAGCCTCGTCCTTTTCAAGAGAAGATAACAAGGAAGCATCTACTTTCAATGAATAACTTTCTCTTTCGATGGTTTCTTTTGCAGTTTCCTCCATGTGTCTTACTTTATCCCAAAGTTCAAGTAAGTGCGGATCCTGTGTTCGATGAGGCTTGGTGAGTTCAAAGACAGCACATTCAGGCAAGAAGGATTTTAGCACAGAAAACCAGTTGCCAAATTGGATAGCATCAATCTGATAAGTATCTCCAACTAGCAGCAACATTTTGAAGCTGGCCTTTTCTAATACAGCAACCATGTCACGATTACTTACAGTGCTACATTCATCGATAACTAAAAGTTCGTACTCTGTGCTGCTTGATTCTTGATTCAAAAAGCTTGCAATAGTTGAAAAAGTTTTATTTTCAGCATCAATTTTTTGCATCAAGTTTTCTTTCGCTGGGTTCGTTTGTGTTAAGTACAGTTTTTTTTCATCATTTAGGTAATGAGATACATGGTTTATCAAAGTTGATTTTCCAACACCAGCCGAGCCGTAGATTACACCCACTTTTGATTCAGAAAAAATGTGGCTGATTATATACCTTTTTTCATCACAATCAATTTCGTAGTCATCAAGCATTAACCAAAACTCAACATCATCATGGTAATTCTCAATGCCCGATTCAGATAATTCTTGTAGTTTCTCAATTATCTTACAAGTATCAATCTTGTATTCATTTATAAAAACTTGATTGTGTTCAAGCATAAGATTGCTTCTTGGTTTGTGACCAAACCAAAGACTGTCATTGTATTTCTTTATGAGTTCGTTAATGTTAGCAAAGCCAGTAATTTCATCTATGTCTGTGAATAGTTGCCCCTTAGCTTCAGTGTTATTCCTAATAAATCTTGCGAATAATTCAGGCTGCTTATTGTCATGAGGAATGCAGTCAAATATTGCACCCAACTTAGGATTGTGACCCAGCGGAGATCTGTTAAATGGAAGCGAATCAAACTGTATGCATCCGTTCGATAAATATAAATTTGAAAGGTTACGGTTTTCAATGCCATAACGCTGATTCTTGATAATAACATTATTCATATTATAAAGAAGGTAGCGTAACACATTCCGACCGGGACTTTCACTACGGATTATTCTTCTACAGTAATCCAGGACAGGAATAAAAATAGAGGACTTAAGGTTGATTTTCCATTCAAGAGTTATTTTGTCATAGGCATAATCCGGGAAGTCCATTAATTCGCTTAATGTATATCTTGTTTTAGTAAGAAATTCGCAGATTGTTTTTTGTTCTGGATAAGAGACTCTTTTTTTCTCACCATTTAAAAGAGATCGGA
>OODU01002363.1_pt1 | contig 16325 bp, 9 predicted proteins | sample 1671171 | NCBI WGS metagenome assembly OODU01 (sample SAMN06348129, study PRJEB24527) | human gut metagenome | biome: human gut; feature: ankylosing spondylitis patient; material: feces | host: Homo sapiens | place: China | collected 2015-10
CTGTTAAAACAAAGCGGTGTATTCCGTGAAAATCAGGAAGTTGCTGAGCGTGTCATGGACTCCAACGATATCGAGCGTGAGCGTGGTATCACCATTCTGTCCAAGAACACTGCCGTTATGTATAAGGGTACCAAGATCAACATCATCGACACTCCGGGCCATGCGGACTTCGGCGGCGAGGTAGAGCGTGTCCTGAAAATGGTAAACGGTGTTATCCTGGTGGTGGATGCCTTCGAGGGTGCCATGCCCCAGACCAAATTCGTGCTTCGTAAAGCACTGGAATTAAAGCTTCCCGTTATCGTATGTATCAATAAGATCGACCGTCCCGAAGCAAGACCCGATGAGGTCGTAGACGAGGTACTGGAACTGTTCTTAGAGCTGGATGCGGATGATTCTCAGCTGGATTGTCCTTTCGTATATGCTTCCGCAAAGGCCGGTATTGCCTCTCTGGATGCTGACGAAATGGGTACTGATATGGAACCTCTGTTTGAGACCATTTTAAACTACATCCCCGCTCCCGAAGGAGATCCGGATGCGGCTACCCAGGTACTGATCAGTACCATTGATTATAATGATTATGTAGGACGTATCGGTGTCGGTAAAGTAGACAACGGTACCATCCGTGTAAACCAGGATGTGGTCATCTGTAACCACCACGATCCCGACAAGATCATCAAGACCAAGGTCAGCAAGCTGTACGAGTTCGACGGTCTGAATAAAGTAGAAGTCAAAGAAGCTGGCATCGGTTCCATCGTTGCGATCTCCGGCATCAGTGAGATCCACATCGGTGACACCCTCTGCTCTCCCGAAAATGTGGTTCCCATTCCTTTCCAGAAGATCAGTGAGCCTACCATTGCCATGCAGTTCATGGTAAACGATTCTCCTCTGGCCGGTCAGGAAGGTAAATTCGTTACCAGCCGTCACCTGCGTGACAGACTGTTCCGTGAGTTGAATACCGATGTTTCCTTACGTGTGGAAGAGACCGAGTCCGCCGACCGTTTCAAGGTATCCGGCCGTGGTGAGCTGCATTTGTCCGTACTGATCGAGAATATGCGTCGTGAAGGTTTTGAGTTTGCAGTAAGTAAGGCTGAGGTTCTGTATCATACCGATGAGAACGGCAAGAAGTTAGAACCTATGGAGCTGGCTTACATCGATGTTCCCAATGAATTTGCCGGTGCTGTTATTGAGAAGCTTGGTCAGAGAAAAGGTGAACTTCGTAACATGGGTTCCATTTCCGGCGGCACTTACACCCGTCTGGAGTTCTCCATCCCCGCAAGAGGACTGATTGGTTACCGCGGTGAGTTCATGACCGATACCAAGGGTAACGGTATTCTGAACACCGTATTCGACGACTACGGCCCTTACAAGGGAGATATCCAGTATCGTAAGATGGGTTCCCTGATCGCATTTGAAGCCGGTGAAGCTATCACCTACGGTCTGTACAATGCGCAGGAGCGTGGTACTCTCTTCATCGGACCCGGTGAAAAGGTATACTCCGGTATGGTCATCGGTCAGACCGGACGCAGTGAGGACATCGAGATCAATGTCTGCAAGAAGAAGCAGCTGACCAACACCCGTTCCTCCAGCGCTGACGAAGCTCTGCGTCTGACACCGCCCAAAATCCTGTCTCTGGAGCAGGCTCTGGACTTCATCGATACCGACGAACTGTTGGAAGTAACTCCTACCAACCTGCGTATCCGTAAGAAGATTCTGGATCCGACCATGAGGAAACGTGCCATGATCAATAAGAAAGCTTAAGAAGATTTATAAATAGAACCACCTTCGTGTACTGCCTGCAGTATGTGAAGGTGGTTTTTAACTGGGTTAACAAAGAATCCCAAATGCCCACGGCGAACGGAACATCCTTCCTCGATGTAAGGTCTCCCGGTGGGAATTTTCTGACGAAAAGTGAGTAGCGGTTCTAACCCGTACGGGCACGGCTCCAGTTGCCATCCATGGCAACGTCCGCCTGTCGCGAACGTCCTGTTCGCTCCACCCTGATGTTCAACACTTTTCGAGAAAATATCACCACCTCCCGACAAACATCTTCGGAAGGACATTCCATCCGCCGCGGGCATTCTGCGTTTTGGAAAGCCTGCGAAAAAACAGTAGCCCGCGTTGGGGTAAGGACAAGCAGACTCTAAGCAGCCGTCGGTACTTAGCGAGGGTTCTTTCCTCGCTTATGTACCGCTACGGTCTGCGTCCGAAGTGGAAACGGGTCTGCGGTTCTTAGCCCCAATACGGGCTACGGGGATATTTCACTAACTCTTCAGTTAATTCCAGGTGGCTGTCAACACATGCTCCCCGGTCATCTGGACGACGGTGTCTGCGGTAATAATCTGGCCGCTGTACTCCCATCCGCCGAAGGCACTGCCCTCTTTTACCGGGGTAGGAAGTTCACCGTAGGTCTCGCCGAAGGTCACCTGTTTGGATTCCACGGTGGAACCGTCGGCACCGGTGCCGCCGTCATAATCGAATTTCACGGTGAACTGTGCGGGAACCCAGTGAGCGGTCAGAGTCATATCGCCGGTGACTTTCTCCGACTGAAAATACCATGGTGCTGTCTCTCCTTCTTTTTCCGTATACCACCCGTCAAAGGTGTAGCCGGGCTTATAAGGGGTCTCGGGCTCTGTAAGGAATTCACCGTAGCGTACCTTCCGGGCTGCCACTTCACTTCCGCCGTCCGTATCGTACACAATGTTGAATCCACCGCGTACCGCGAAGAAAATAATCATTCCCACGATCACCACGATCAGGACACCGATCAGGCCGTCCAGAATGCGGATAGGAACATCCTTGCTTCCGTAAATGCCGCGGCCGAACCATTTTCCCTTCGGACGGATTGCTTCCTCCGGCCGCTGCGTTGTTTCCGACTGCGTGGTGACTTCTGCTGCCTTTTCTTCTGTATTCTCTGTTGTCACTTGTTCCTGATTCATAATTTTTCCTTTTCCTAATCTATCATAAGCAATTTCTATGTGCTGCGCACTCTCGAAATTGCAACCAATATTCGTATTCCGGACTGTCGTCCTTCCTACTCATATTGTTTTACTCCCAACATAGAAAACATCCTTTACCTGCAAGCAGTCACGGATGTTTTCTATGGGTGAGTCTTATATCATTACTTTCTTACCAGGTACTTTCTCATATCGATCGCGCAGGCAACCAGAATGATGAGTCCTTTGATCACATACTGCATGTTCATGTTGATGGACAGGAAGTTCAGTGCTACGAAGATGATTCTTAAGAGAAATACACCAAGTACGACACCACTGATCTTACCGGTACCACCTACGAAAGAGACACCGCCGATAACGCAAGCTGCAATGGCATCACACTCGTAGTTCAATCCGGTATTTGCTGTGTTGGAACCGATACGGGAAGACTCGATGAAACCGGTCAGACCGTACATGGCACCTGCCAGTGTATGTACTAAAATGGTGGTTTTCATTACGTTAACACCGGATACCTTTGCTGCTTCGGGATTGGAACCTACTGCAAACATGTTCTTACCGAAGGTGGTCTTGTTCCAGATGAACCACATGATAACAACGATCAAAGCTGCCAGCCATACATAGTTGGGAATGGCGATTCTCGCGCCGCCGGCATTGAAGGAGATCACGCTTCCCTTTACCACATCGTTGAAGTGCTGATCCAGACCGGACAGAGGCTGACCGTTATTGCCGTTGATCATGATGTACATTAACAGTAAGCCGTATACGATCAACTGGGTAGCCAGAGTTACGATGAAGGGATGCAACTGGAATTTCGCTACGAAGAAACCGTTGACCCATCCCACGATACCGCCGACCAACAGTACGATCAGGATCACCAGAGGGATCGGAAGTACCGGAAGGTTCGGGAACATCTTGGTGGCATAAGTCACGGACTGCATCAGGGATGCCGTGATACATGCGGTCAGTCCTACCACACGTCCTGCGGACAAGTCGGTACCTGTCAATACGATACATCCTGCAATACCACAGGCAATGGGAAGGTTCGCCGCGGACAGGCTGATGATGTTGACAATGGAAGCCGCCGACAGGAAATTGGAGTTCTGGATGTAAGTGTAAATAATTGCTACGATCAGCAGGATGTATAAGGCATTGTTAAGTAAAAATTCTTTCCAATAGGTCTTCTTGTCTCTGCTGTCCAGCTTCTTGTAGTCTGCAAAATTTTGCTTTACGCCGTTAATTTTATTCTGAATTGCTTTGCCGGGATTCATACGCATATCCTCCTATACATATTTTGCAGCAAGAGACATGATCTCTTCCTGTGTCGTATTTTTGGCATCTACTTCTCCTGCCAGCTTACCGCCGCTCATGACAAGAATTCTGTCACATACACCCAGCAGCTCCGGCATCTCCGAAGATACCATCAGGACAACTTTGCCCTTATTGGCCAGATCGATGATCAGCTGGTAGATCTCGTACTTTGCACCTACGTCGATACCTCTGGTAGGCTCATCCAGCATCAGCACCTCCGGCTCTGTGAGAAGCCATCTGCCGAGGATAACCTTCTGCTGGTTACCACCGGACAGTGACCGGATCTTCGTCTTCTGGGAAGGTGTCTTGATATGCATGGCATCAATGGCCCATGCAGTGTCCTTCTCCATGGATTTATCACTCAGATAAAATCCTGCTTTTTTATGTTTCTTCAGACTGGAGATCACCGTGTTCTCCCGGATATTCAGGATTCCGAAGATACCGGTGGCACGACGTTCCTCCGTCAGAAGTGCAAAACCGTTTTTAATGGACTCTCTGGCATTGCGGTTTCTGACCTCTTTGCCGTCCAGTTTGATCACACCGTCTTTTCTGGTGGCCACACCGAAGATATTCTCCAGTGTCTCCGTTCTGCCGCTGCCGTCCAGTCCGGCCAGACCTACGATCTCACCCTTTCTGGCCTTAAATGACACATCCTGCAGCAGAGAATACCTTGCAGTCAGATGCTCAACTTCCAATGCCACTTCACCTGGCTTGTTGGTCTTGGGCGGGAACTGGTTGGTCAGTTCACGGCCTACCATCAGTTTGATGATCTTGTCTGTAGTCAGGTTCTGTGCAGGCTCTGTTGCGATCCAGGTACCGTCACGCATGACGGTGACTTCATCTGCGATCCGCAGGATCTCTGCCATCTTGTGAGAAATATAGATAATACCGCATCCTCTGTCTCGAAGCATATTGATGATCTTGAACAGATGCTCCACTTCTTCTTCCGTCAGGGATGAAGTAGGTTCGTCGAATACAATGATTTTACTGTTGTAGGATACCGCTTTCGCGATCTCAACCATCTGCCTTTGTGATACCGGCATCGTACTCATGATTCTCTTGGGATCTACGGCAATCCCCAGTTCTTCAAAAATGTTGTTGGTGTCTTCCAGCATCTTGTGCTCGTTGACCATAATGCCTGCTGTCATGGGATAACGGCCCAGCCAGATATTATCCATGACATTTCTCTTCAGTGCCTGATTCAGTTCCTGGTGAACCATGGCCACTCCGTTATTCAGTGCTTCTCTGGAATTTTTGAAATTGACTTCCTTTCCTTCCAGTTCGATCTTGCCTGCATCCTTACTGTAGATGCCGAACAGACACTTCATTAAGGTGGATTTACCGGCGCCGTTTTCTCCCATGAGCGCGTGTACCGTTCCTTTTTTTACGGTAAGGGATACATGATCCAGTGCCTTTACGCCGGGGAATTCCTTGCATATGTCTGTCATCTGAAGTAATACTTCCTGTCCCATACGCATCCTCCTATACATAAAGAGCGGCCGCTGCCAGATGCAGCAGCCGCTTCTTTTATTTACTTGTTATTCAGATCATTCTCCGGTGTAAGTAGCGTAAGGGATGTAGATCTTGTTGCTAACCTTCTCAGAGATGTTGAAGCTGTCGGTATCTGCCATCAGATCCTTGCCAGCCTGGATGTTCTTAGCCAGGTAAGCAATACCGTTTGCCATACCTTCTGCATCCTGCTTGATGGTACCGGTCATCTTGCCGTCTGCGATCAGCTGCTTGGCTGCGTCAGTTGCATCAACACCGAATACAGGAATGGTGGTGCAGTTGCCATCGCCTAAGTTGTAGCCCTTGTCATTCAGAGCGGAGATAACGCCTTCAGCCATACCGTCGTTGTTGCAGATAACCAGCTCGATCATGTTACCAGCGGACTCATTGTACTGAGACAGGTTGGTGGTCATGTAGTTGTTAGCTGCGGTTGCGGACCAGTTACCGTCCTGGTCAACCTGATACTTATCGGTATTGGATGCATCGAAGTACTCCAGAGCGGGCTTGCCTGCTGCGGTGATCACTGCATCTGCATCTTCTACGCCGTACTGGGTACGATAGATTGCTTCTACGTTACCTAACTGACCCATGAACATTGCGTAGCTGATCTTGCCATCGCCATTCAGATCAATAGCATCGAAGTTGTCTACTACATACTGACCAACCATCTTACCCTGCATGTGACCAGCTTCGGGAGCGTCGGTTCCAACGAATGCACACTTGTCATAGCTGCCTAATACCTTACCTTCATCCTCATCGGACTCTACCGCACGGTTGAAGAAGATAACGGGGATTCCTGCTGCGCTTGCCTTGTCAACGATGGCCTGGGAAGCGTCTACGGAACCGGATGTTACGATGTTGACGATCAGAAGGTTGGTACCCTGTGCAATAGCGGTATCGATCTGCTCGTTCTGGGTGGTCTGGTTACTGTTGCCGTCATAATTCTGGAACTTGATGCCTGCTTCGGTAAGCGCATTATCCAGTGCAGTACGCACGCTGGAGATGTATGTATCACTGTAGGTGTAATAGAATACTCCTACATTCAACTCTCCCTTTCCTCCGCCGCTCTTTCCGCACGCTACGAGGCTGAGCATCATAATGCCGACCAACAGTAGTGACATGAACTTTTTCATATAAAATACCTCCTTGTTTTGATGAAAATGTATGTGTTTCATCTCTTGATGAGGTAATTATATGGCATCTTGTACATAAAAGATATACAAAATCTTACGCATGGGGTTAAAAAATATACTATTCTGTACACATTTTGTTCATGTTCTATACATAATTTGTAACTATTCAGAGCCGAAAAGCATTACATAATTCTTACGAATGCAAGCGTTCGACGAAATTATGTAATGCTTATTCGGCGAAGTAACCACATGAGCAAAAGAATAGCTCTGAAAGAGCGGTTTTGCGAGTGGGGTTCTGAATAGTTACTTTCTCTCTTCAAAAGAGAACAATATCTTCTGGCTCTCCCGCTCGTACATGTTCTCTCTGGTCACAATAGTGGTGGCTGTGTCTATCACGCTGGGGCCGCCGGTCTGTCCGTTGATCAGGTTCGCTGCCGTCTCCACTCCCAGATACCCCATGGCATAGGGGTTCTGCACGATCAGGGCATCCACCTCCCCGGTCTCCAACATTCCCACAGAGACCACATTGGAGTCAAACGCCACCACCTGCGTCCTGTCTCCCCGGTCCAGATCCCGGATGGCCCAGCCCACACCGAGGCTGGTCCATTCGTTAAAGGTCACCACCACATTGATCCTGGAATCCGACAAAAGCATCTCTTTTGCTCCCGCTCTGGCATCCTCCGTGGTGGAAAGGACATTGATGGTGGTAATATCCTTTACTCTCGGGTCCTGCTCCACCGTCTGCCGGAATCCCAGTTCCCGTTGCTGCCCGTTGGCGGAATTCACATCATAATTCACGATACCGATATACAGTTCGTCTTCTCCCACCGCCAGAGCTGCTTCCGCCGCCTTCACACCGGCCTGCAGGTTATTGGTCCCAATGCGGCAGCTTACCATACTGCTGTTGACATCACTGTCAATGACAACGATCTTAATTCCTCTCTGGGCGGCCTGACCGATGATCTCCGCATTGGCATTGTAATCCACCGCAGAGAAAACGATCACATCCACTCCGTCCTCCATGGCCTGCCGCACCATCTCATTCTGGGTCACATAATCTTCTTCCGATTCCGGGCCGTTAAACGTAACATTCAGATTGTATTCCGTAGCCGCCGCCCGGGCACCCGCAAAGACACTTTTAAAAAAGGCGCTCTCCGTGGACTTCACGATCATAGCCACCTGGGTTTTCCCTGTCTCAGCTTCTTTTCCGCATCCACTCATGCTCATAAGAAGCAGGACACCCGCAGCCAGCAGGTACAGTATTTTTTTCATTTTCTGTTTTCTCATACTTTCTCCCATCCTGCCGCTGCATTTTCTTCCACCTTTGGCATCCGTATGATCACAGTAGTGCCTTCATCCAGTTCGCTTTCTATGGAAAGACCGTACTCTTTTCCGAAATAAATCTTAATCCTGTCGTTGACGTTCTTGATGCCGATGCCAGAATTATCTCCCGGCTCCTTATGAAGGATCGACCGACACTGTTCCTCTGACATACCGACACCGTTATCCTCCACCCGGAAGACCACATCTTCCCCTTCGCTGTAGATGCGGATCAGAATCCGCCCTTCATCCACCATGCGGTCCAGTCCGTGATAGATGGCATTTTCGATAATGGGCTGCAGGGTGATCTTGTTACAGTAATATTGCAGACAGTCCTCTTCCACCTGAAACTCATAGGAAAACTGATTCTTATAGCGGAAATTCTGGATCTTTAAATAGCTTCTGGCATGCTCTACTTCTTTTTCAATGGGGATCAATTCGTGCCCCTTGCTGATACTGATACGAAACAGTTTCGCCAGAGCATTGACCATCTCCACGGCATCCTGACACCTTTCTTCCTCGCAGAGCCACCCGATGGCATCCAACGTATTATATAAGAAGTGGGGATTGATCTGGGCCTGCAGAGCCTTTAACTCCGTTTTGCGCAGGGAAATCTCTTCCTGACGTACCTGCTTCATCAGTTTCTGGATCTTTCTTACCATGTGCTCGTAGGACTGTGACAGTGCCTCGATCTCCGTGGTGCCTTCCACAGGCTGATAAACATATCCCGCAGCATCCTTTTCGAACTCTTCCATAGCCCGGATCAGGCGCTGCACCGGATTGGTCACCAGTCTGGATACCAGAACACTGACCACCATGGTCGTCAGCAGAATGATTGTCAGCATGACACAGATGTTTCCCACCAGTTCCATCTCTTTGGCCGTCACCAGTTCACTGATATAGCTGACACCCACCACCTTCCAGTTACAGTTATCCAGCGCCAGGACACTACAGATCAGTTCTTCGGTCTCAAAGGAACCGTTGTGGCTCAGATCCAGTCCCTCCGTGGCTTCCGTCTTAAGACCCGAATACAGCAGCTGCTGTTGGGGATGATAGATGATCTCTCCGTTACTGTCTGTGATAAAGCAGTAGCCATGCTGTCCGATTCCCACATCGTCCACATAATCCGATATTTTGGAGAAACGGATATCAATGACTACCCGCAGCTTCTGTCCGTCTGCTCCGGGAATCTCCTGTAAGACCGATACCACCCAGGGATAATAGTCCTGCAACAGAGATTCCACATGTGGTTCCGACAGATAGAGTACCCCGGGGCTGTAGGAATCCAGTTCGATATAAGACAGATCCTTCAGATAATGTTCCTTCAGAGTATGAGTTCCCGTATGGGAATCCACCAGCTTCCCCTGCTCATCATAGATATAGACCGCCACCAGATCCGACCGGACACTGCAAAGAGTCTCCAGTGTCTGCCCGGTACTTCCGCCGCTCTTTGTCAGATCCTTCTCGATCAGACTCATGATCTCCTGCATATCTCCGATGTAGTTAGAAATGGTATTGGAAGCCTGAGTCACCGCCTGTTCACTGCTGGTATGTGCCGCCTGTTTCATACTTCCGACATAAAGAGAAAAAAAGTAAAAAGTGGACCACAGCAAAAACAGGGTAACCAGTCCCACCACTAATGTCGTAATGATAAAAGAAAGGGACGTTTTTTGCTTCTTCATATCTTATTCTTTCTCCTGTCGCATGGCATTGGGAGATACCCCGCAATACTTTTTAAAGCAGTAGCTGAAATAATGCTGATCGCTGTAACCGCAGCGCTCCGCAATCTCCCGCATCTTCATGGAACTGCCCAGTACCAGTTCCCTTGCCGTTTCGATCCTCTTTTTCGTCAACAGATCCACGAAGCTTGACCCGGTCTCTTTTTTGATCAGGGCACTCAGGTAATTGGGGCTCACATGAATGCTGTTGCTGACGCCCACCAGAGACAGGGACGGATCCCCATACTCCTTGTCGATGATCTGCATGGCCTTTTCACACAGGATCTGGCTGCTCTTTTTCTTGCCCGCATTGACCAGTTCCCATACTTCCAGGCAAAGTGCCGTGAAACGATCCCTGGATTCCCGTATCGGACCTTCCAGCATGGCAAAACGCTGGAGCAGGGCGGAATCTTCTGTCACCGTATAGGCAATGCGGATCAGCGCCGAGGACATCCGGAAGATCAGGAATTTGCATTTCAGGGCAGCATCCTGCTGCACCTCCAGTTTGCCGAATACATCCTTCAGATAGTTTTCCAGTTCCTCTCGGGAACCACCACGGATCAGATTCTCCATCTGAGTAACACATTCCGCCGCCAGCTCCATGTCCATGGTGTTATCCCGCTCTTCATCGGCAATATAATGGATGCCGCTCTCTCCCGGAGTGCAATATCCCAATGCACTCATAGCTCCTCTGTAGGCCTCGTGGCATTCTCCCAGATGTTCTCTGATACGGCTGACACCGATATGACAATGCATTTTCAGAATGCGTTCCGTACTCTGTACCATCTCTCCCACGGCAATATGCAGATACCGGTCGAAGGTCGACGTGGTGGCCGCCAGCACTGCAATGATCCTGCCGTCCATGGCAAAAGAATAATGCTTCATATATTTTTGCAGTATCATATCCACGGAATGTACCAGTTCCGGTCTCGTACGGTTCTTCCCGTTGGTATCCTCCACCGTGATGGCCAGCACCGCATACTGAAAGGCATTATTACGATCCTTCAAAAAGCCGTTGCCAACCGCCTGTTCCTGTAAAATTTCCTCCCGGTCCTGCCCCTCAAAGCTGGCATAATCATCTAGCAAAAGGGGCAGAAAAAACTGTTGCAGATCCGGATTATCATGTTTTCTGGCATCAAATTCCGCAAAGATTCCGTCGATCTTAAGCTTGATCTTCTTCAGTTCTTCCGTCAGATCCACCATAGTGATAGGTTTCAACATATAACTGATGATATTGTACTGGATGGCCTGCTGGGCATAAGAAAATTCATCGAAGCCGCTTAAGAAGGCGATCTGTGTGGTAGGACGTACCTCTCTGACCTGTCTTGCCAGCTCGATTCCGGAGACAAAAGGCATCCGGATATCCGTAAGCAGCAGATCCGGTTCCATCCTCTCCACCAGTTCCAAAGCTTCGATGCCGTTCTCCGCTTCCCCCACGACTTGAAATCCGATGCTCTCCCAGTCGATCTTCCTTATGATTGCTCTGCGTAATTCCTCTTCGTCATCTGCCACTACGATTGTATACATTACTGTCCCTCTCTGGTATGTATTATTTTAAGGTAAGTATCTTCCCGGAAAACGCAATGGGAAGGGATATTTTTCTGGTACTGTTTTCGCCTGCAAACAGAATCTGGGCAATGCCGTCAGCCGATACGGACGCAATCCTGCCGGTTCCGTATTTCTGATGCTGTACTTCCCGTCCGGACTCACAGGCTGCGATGCAGGCCTCCACTTCCCGTGGCGGCAGCTTCTGCACCTTTTTGTCCGGTGTCTTTAGCAGCGAGCCTCTGATCCCGACAGCCGTACCGGTCTTTCTTACAGCGTTTAACGGCTTCGTTTTCTCAAACACTTCTCCTGAAAAAGCAGAGGTCAGATTCGGTCCAAAGGTAAATACATACAGCTGTTCCTTCGCTCTCGTCATTCCCACATAATAAAGCCTTCTCTCTTCCTCATAGGCATTTGCCTCCGGGGAATCCGGTACACAGCCCCTCCCCGGAATCTGGGAAGGGATCACTCCCGCCAGCATATCCGCCAGATACACTCTTGTGTATTCCAGTCCCTTGCTGGAATGGATCGTGGACAGGATAAAATTACTCTTCGGATCCCCGCAGCCCTCTCGCATCATCTCCTGCAGCTTCTGTAATCTTGCAGGGAAATCAAACAGGCTGTTCTCCTGATCTCCCAGGGCCTTTAATATCTCCGCCTTGCCACTGTCCAACCCGTGGGTATCCATGAATTCCTGATATCCCATATAATTCAGGATCCGGTAGATAGCTTTTCCTGCTGACTCATACCGCATATTGTCCAGATGGGTAGCCAGTGCCTTGCACTGTTTTCTGGTGTAAACGGATACCTCATCCATTTCCGCCACCGTATCCAACAGTGTCAGTCGTCTGGTATTGGCATCCACCGCCTCCATGGCCGCCTTTTTGCTGATACCGGCTCCCATTTTGTAATAGATCCGAAGAAATGCCTCCCCATCCCATGGATCCAGAGACAACTGAATAAAATCACAGATATCGTTGACCACCGGATGGGAAAAGAAGGTCATATCCGAATTTTTCACCCGGCAGGACAATCCTTTACGTTCCAACAGATCAATGATGGGAAGTGCACTTTCGTTATTCCGGTATAATACTGCCGTCTCCTGTTCACAGTCCTGGGCTACTTTCAGCAGATAATTGTACTGTCCCTGTCTGGTTACTGCCTTGATCTCTGTAACGCAGCCACCACCTTCTCTGGCCGCGGTCATCTTCTTCGGATGTCTGTTTTTATTCTTCTGGATCAGAGTATCCGCCGCCCGGACGATCTCCTGCCTGCTGCGGTAATTGGTCTCCATGAGAAGGATCCCTGCTCCCGGGTGTCTGTCCTCAAAGGAGACAAGTGCCTGCGGGTAAGCTGCCCGGAAGCCGTAGATACTCTGGTCTTCATCTCCCACCATAAACAGATTCCGGCTCTGCGCCGCCAGCAGGTCGATCATATCATGCTGTATTTTCGAAGTATCCTGCGCTTCATCCACACAGAAATACCGATACTGCTCCCTGAAATGTGCAAGTACCTCAGGATACTGTTCCAGAATTCTGAGGGCGTAGATCATCTGATCATCGTAATCGATCATCTGCATCTGCCTGAGTTTCGCATTATAAGTACGGAATATCTCCGGGAATTTCTCCACATCCGTGTCCATATCCCGGATTTTCTCCGGTGTCAGACGCATATTTTTCGCATAGGTGATATCCAGCTGGGTCTCTTTGATATCATTTTCCGTGGCGTATTTCCCCGTTACTTCCAGAAAAGACTGTTTGACGGCCGCCGAGGCTTCCTTATCTGCCACCTGAAAAGGCGTTTTCCCGGTACGGTAGGCAAAATATTGCAGTACCTTCTGGGAGATGCCGTTGATGGTGCGAAACTCCAGCCGCTCTGCATCCGCTTCTCCGAACATCCCCGCAAACCGCCTGCGCATATCATTCGTTGCCGCCACCGTATAGGTCACTGTCAGGATCGACTCCGGTGTTATTCCCAGGCAATAGATCATATAGCCCAGTCTGCTGACCAGTACGGTGGTCTTACCGCTTCCTGGAACCGCAAGAAGCAGTACCGGACCTTCCGTGGCCTGTACCGCCTGCATCTGCTGTTCGTTTAACTGTATGTGATAGTTCCGTACAAATTCCGTAAAATTCAATTCATTGTCCCACTTTCCGCCTCTGGCGTTTTTCTGCCTTCCTTTGTCGCTATCGGCTCACCGTCCAGTACTGCATCCAGAAGGATACCATTCTCATCGTAAGACAGTTTTAAGGAGAAAAAGGGGCGGTTCTCACGAAGCAGCCGGAAAAAGATCTTGTCCCCTTCCCAGAGATCCAGTTCCTCCACCTTATTGATCTCCACCCATTCCAGCGCTCCTTCGTCACACTCCCTCGGTTCCCCCGTAAATCCATCCGCCGTATACAGGCACATATACTCACAGACGTCCCGGTATAAAAAGGTGATGATTCCCCGGAACCGGTAGGCCGTCAGAGTATACCCTGTCTCTTCCTTTACTTCCCGGAGCACACAGTCCTCCGGGCTTTCGTCCGCCTCGAAATGACCACCCACGCCGATCCATTTGTCTTTGTTAATGTCATTTTCCTTCTTCACCCGGTGAAGCATCAGATATTTTCCGTCCTGCTCGATGTAGCAGAGCGTGGTCAGATTTCTGAGCTGCTGTATACTCATTTTCTTTCTCCTCTATATCCCTATCCTCTGAAAAATCTGCCCAAAATTATTATTTCTTACAATGTTCCGCAATGGCTGCGATCGCTTTCTCCATCTGGAACGGTTCCGCCAGATGTGCATTCCTTCCGGCGGTCAGACATTTCTTCGCATCTTCTTCATACGTCAGCGCATTTTCCCTATTCCTCACATTACAAATCCATTTTTGCATTTGAATGCATATTTAATTTATTTTACCATATTGGCTGCCGGACGGCAACCTTATTGCTCCAGCATATTCTCAATAAAAATCCCATATCCTCTGGTACTGTCCTGCACGAGAACATGGGTGACGGCCCCTACGAATTTACCGTTCTGGATGATAGGTGCACCGCTCATTCCCTGGACGATTCCTCCGGTCAGGGCGATCAGGTCAGAATCTGTGACTTTCAGTTCGATTCCCCGGTTCACGTTGTCATGATCGAGATGAATGTCGGTGATCTCGATATCATAGTATCTGGTGGTGCCGTCTACGGTACACAAAATCTGCGCCGGTCCCTTTCGGATCTCCTGTTTTAATCCAATGGGCATCGCCTCTTCCGTTCTCAGTGCCAGTGCTTTGTCATTGCACTTGCCGAAGATTCCCCGGACACTGTTGCTGGTAATATCCCCCAGAATCCTGTCATCAGAATAGACGATCATTCCCGTCATTTCCCCCGGATGACCGGCCGTTCCCTTCTGAATGGAGATGATCTCCGTCTGGTACAGGGTTCCGTCATTCATTTCCATCAGGTTGCTGGTGTCCACATCATTGATTCCATGCCCCAGTGCTCCGAAATTTCCCTGACTGTCAATGTAGGTCATGGTTCCCACACCCTGGGCATTGTCCCTGACCCAGACACCGATCTTATATTTTTTCGTCTGATCCTGTACCGGATCGATTTTAACATCAAAATATTCTTCGCCCCGCCGGATCGTCAAAATCGCTGCTTCTCCACTACCGTTTTCGATCCGGGTGATCAGATCATCCTTGTCCGCCACTTCCGTGCCGTTCAGTTTCACCACATAATCGCCGCTTTTCAAAATATGTTCCGCCGGAGCCACCTTCTCCCCGTTGACAGAACGGAACTCTCCGGTACCTATGACCATTACCCCTTCGGTCTTGACATAGATTCCGATGGGAACACCTACCGGGATCAGCTCCTGATCCTCGATCACCCGGATCCCCACCTGCTTAAAAGGCAGGATCCCGAACAGCTTCACCTGCATCTCAAGGTTGTCCGCCGTCCCGGTCTTCATAGTCACCGGCTGACTCAGATCCAGTGTCACGGCACCTTGGGGAATATTACTGGTTCCCTGTTCACTGACACTTAAAATCTCACCTTTTGCGGGAATATCCAGTGCCAGTGATTCCTCCGATTCCGCCCGCATATAAATGACAGAAGGAATACTGCTGTCCACCAGATAATAGCTGTAGCCGAAGAGTCCCATAACGGCCAGAATAAGGACAGCACAAAGGCAGGCCCGGTAGATCCGCAGCCTGCGCACCTTCTGTTTCCAGAGCTGCAAAATGATGACTGCATCTTCTCCTGCCTGCCTTTTTACTTTTTCCGTTTCCGTGATCCATAGTTTCATACACATTCCCCCGCTATACTTCTGTCATTGCTGTATAGGGTATAGTGTACGTCACATTCCTATTTTTAGTCTGTGGTCACCGGGAATTGCGGTTTACAGTTTTCTCCAGTTTAACCACAAATGACCACATTCCCGCTGCTTTTATATTCCTCCGGGCAGCCGTCCGTCAGAATCGTTCCACTCTGAAACGCCCCGAAGGTCACAGAGCTGACATTTCCGAACTTAGAATGATCTGCCAGAATAAAACATTCTCTGCATTGTCCCATGGCAGTCTTTTTCACCATGGCCTCATTCATATCCGGTGTGGTCAGGCCACTCTGCCTGCTGATCCCATTGGTCCCGAAAAAGCCTTTGGTAAAATGATAACTCTGCAGATTCATCAAAGCCTGATTACCTACCACGGCCTCTGTGGAACCCTTCAATTCTCCGCCGACCAGATACACACGGAATCCCGCTGCTGCCAGTGTTTTGGCATGAGCTACTGCATTGGTCACAAAGGTGGCACTTTTCTCTGTCAGATAAGAAAGCATACTTGCTGTGGTCGTACCTGCATCCAGATA
>OODU01002368.1_pt1 | contig 16306 bp, 17 predicted proteins | sample 1671171 | NCBI WGS metagenome assembly OODU01 (sample SAMN06348129, study PRJEB24527) | human gut metagenome | biome: human gut; feature: ankylosing spondylitis patient; material: feces | host: Homo sapiens | place: China | collected 2015-10
TTAGCAAATTTTTGTTTTTTTGCTCGTTCTTCAGTAATAAAGGTAATTGTTTTATCTGCAAACAGACCATACTTTGTATATATTTGTCCATAATGAATACATGGAACTCCACTATCACAGAAATCTTTTTTCTGAAAATTACCACCTCGTGAGATTGTGGCAATTTCTCCAAGCTTCTTATATTCAACCCCATTCGGACACAATTCCTTTATCAACTCATCCAATCTGCTCATGCATCCTCACCGCCTTCCTCCGGTTCTGAATTGTTTGCTTCAGCCAATGATTCGCCATCCGTTATTCCCACAGCTTCTGTTTCTCCCAACAATACCCTATCAAAATCACTCTGATACAGCCGATCCTGGCGGATACGATATTTCTCAAACTCGCTCAGTGCATGCTGTTCGGCAATCTTTGCAGAAATAGAACCTGCATTGGTCAAAATTTCTTTCCTGCTCAACCTAAGAACCCCCTCAAACTGCTCCGCCCAGTCCTCCATAGTCATAGGAACTTCTTCCTCGGCTCTCAACTCTGCCAAATCCAGATAGGCATTGACGATTCTCGCCATTGCTGAGAGTTCTTCCCTGGTCAGATAATTTTTTGCAACTACCACATCGAATTTCTGGATTTTGCCATTCGGTGCATCCTTCCATGTGGTTAGTCCCATATGTTCCTTTGTACTATCCGCACGATGATAGATGGTTTCTGCCGCTGTTTCACCATGAATCGCCCAATGAAGCTGATTCTGCACTCTTGCGAAAAACATCCTTGTCGTTTGCGACTTCGCATCATAGTCAATACTGGTGGCATAGATATCTGTAATCTTTTGATAAAAATGCCGCTCCGAAAGCCGAATCTCACGAATACGCTCTAACTGCTCTTTGAAATAATCTTTCGTCAGTATCGTTCCTCCGTTTTTCAGACGCTCATCATCCATTGTAAAGCCCTTCACGGTAAATTCTTCAATAATATGATTTGCCCATTTTCTAAACTGCACTGCACGAGGCGAATCCACCTTGTTGCCTACCGCAATAATGGCACTCAGATTATAGTGATTGGTATTATAGCTTTTGCCGTCTGCGGCAGTTATTCGAAATTTTCGAATAACTGAACCTTCATCAATTTCACCATCTGCAAAAATTTTTTTTAAGTGATAGTTGATCGTATGTGTTTCCACATTATACAAAATTCCCATCATCTTTTGCGTCAGCCACACGTTTTCATCAAAATATATAGCATTCACATCACTTTTGCCGGTAGCAGTGATGAATGTAAGATATTCTGCTGCGGATGAGCGAATAATACTGACATCCTGCTTTTCTTTTTTCATACACCCACCTCAATTTCTGCAATGATCTTATCAATCTCATCACGAAGCATCTGCTCACGAGCGACAATTTCTTTAATTTCAGCATTCAACTTCACAATATCAATTTTCTCTCTGGTATCCTCAGCTTCAACATATGTAGATACCGATAGATTATAATCATTGCCGGATACTTCCTCATAACTTGCCAGATGTGCAAAATGCTTTACTTCTTCCCTCTTTGCAAACGCATCTACAATATGCTCAATATTCTCTGGTGTCAGTTTATTATTGTTGGTAACCTTCACGCACTCATTTGTAGCATCAATAAATAACGTCTTATTATCTGTCTTATTCTTCTTCATGACCATGATACAGGTTGCAATTGAAGTACCAAAGAACAGATTACTCGGCAGCTGAATGATACAATCCACATAGTTGTTATCAACTAAGTACTTGCGGATTTTCTGCTCTGCACCTCCGCGGTACATAATTCCCGGGAAACATACAATAGCGGCAGTTCCGTTGGAGGCAAGCCATGACAGACTGTGCATAATAAACGCCATATCTGCTTTACTTTTCGGTGCTAAAACTCCCGCCGGTGCAAAACGTGGGTCATTGATCAGCAGTGGATTTTCGTCTCCCGCCCATTTGATCGAATATGGCGGATTGGACACGATCAGCTCAAATGGCTCATCATCCCAGTGTTGCGGACTAATCAAAGTGTCTTCACATGCAATGTTGAATTTATCGAATCCTACATCATGCAGGAACATATTAATGCGGCACAGGTTATAGGTTGTAATATTGATCTCCTGACCGTAAAATCCGTTGCGGATCGCATCTTTGCCGAGAACTTTCTCTGCCTTCAGAAGTAGTGAACCCGAACCACATGCCGGATCATATACTTTATTGATTTCTGTTTTTCCTACCGTTCCAAGCCGTGTAAGCAATTCTGACACATCCGCTGGAGTGAAGAACTCTCCGCCAGATTTTCCGGCATTTGACGCATACATCATCATCAAATACTCATATGCATCACCAAACGCATCGATGGAGTGGTCTTTCACATCTCCCAGCTTCATTTCGCCCACACCATTCAGTAATTTCACAAGCTTTTCATTACGTTTTGCAACCGTAGAACCCAATTTATTGCTGTTCACATCATAGTCATCAAACAGTCCGGCAAAATCACTCTCCGCCTCACTGCCTTTCGCAGATTCCTCGATATGACGGAATACCCGTTCCAATGTTTCATTTAAATTCTCGTCATCTGCGGCATTGGACCGAACATTGCAGAACAGTTCACTCGGCAGAATGAAAAATCCTTTTTCTTCTACAAGTCCCTCTCTTGCTTCCTCCGCATTTTCATCTGCCATTTTTGCAAAGTCAAAATCGGTATTGCCTGCATCGATCTCACCGCTATTTACATAATTACACAGATTCTCTGAAATATAACGATAAAACATCGTACCCAGAACATAATTTTTGAAGTCCCATCCATCAACTGCTCCGCGCAGTTCATCCGCGATTGCCCATATTGCACGATGCAGTTCATCACGTTCCTGTTCTTTTTTTGTATCAATCATTCCCTCTTCCTCCATTATCCTCTGGTACAAATTCCAAAATATCATCCACTCCACAATTTAAAACACGGCACATGCTTTCCACGCTTTCCAAAGAAATATATCCGTTTCGTTTCAAACGTGTGATAATATTAGCCGAAAAGCCAGCCTCCTGTTGAAGCTGCGCATTCGTCATATCTTTTTCTATTAACAAATGGAATAATTTTTTATAACTGACTGCCATACCACATCCTCCATTATTTTGTTAGCAGGTATATGTAAATATTATCACGACATCGTGAGTTTTTCAACGACCACGAGTTAAAAATAGCCACTTGAATTTTCATATTCAACCAAACTGGTTGTTGATCTATTATCTCGAAAATGATTTACTTTTACCAACACTTGCATGTATGGAAACTTGTAGTGATTTATTTCAGAAATAAAGAAAAATAAAGCAGCGTTTACATCCGTACAAATCGTCCTCAAGTTGAGGACGATTTGCCGTATATGACTTTCCGAAATAAGTATACATAAAAGCGGCACCCAGTATTTACACCAGATGCCGCATCCTGTTATTTTATATTTTCTTCCCTCAACTATGAAACACGATCGTACAGACATACTCCCCATTCTTATAATCCTTCTTAGCAAACTGCTCCTCCACCAGCGTCTCCATGTTCATCCAGTATTCCTCTGCTGCCAGCATGATATGTGACAGCATGATTCCCATGTTGAACTCCTTGAAGGCCTTCGCTCCTTTTCCGGAGAATGGGGCGGCTTTTTTCATGAAGATGTAGAGGCGGTCGGAGTAAACGACGAAGCGCCAGGGCTGGGAGTTGAAGGAGGACGGGGCGAGGCGGGCGGCGCGGAGGATCGACTTTACCTGTTCTCCCGGTTCATCCTTGAAGGCACAGAGAGCTGCCAGGGAGTTTCTGTGTGCCATGGACGAATCGCGGAACGGCTTTGCGGATGCTTTGCCGAAGGCGATCACGAGGAAACGCTTCAGTCCGTCTTTTTTATCCTCCCCTGCTTTTGTCGCTCCGAGATAACAGGTTCCGAGTTCCTTCGATGTAAGGTAGAGGACTGCCTGCTCTGCTGCGTACCCGGCATTTCGCATGGAAAGGCGGTCGTCACCGCAGTATACCGCAAGGTAATACGGCGCTTCCGTCTTCCAGAGTCCGTGGACTTTCAGCTTTTTGTCGGTGTTGTCCACGATCTCAAATTCTACCGGCTTTTCCTCATCTAAAAGCGCTACGGTTTTCAAATACCGTTTCAACGCTTCCAATCTCTCCGGCTCAATCTTTTCCATCCGGTATTCTCTGACGGAGTATCGGTTAAAAATCGCCTCATAAATACTCATAACTGCTCGCCTCTTCCCCTCATGCCGGATATTATCACTTTTCCCGGCAAACACTGCATCCTGATTTCATAATTGACAAACTGCAACTACTCAGCAAGCCTGCATACTTGCTGCAATGATTTACATTTTGATACCTTTCAGTCCGTACTGCGTCGGTACGAACCAGAAATCCTTGACAAAAAATTTCTTTTTACGCCAGCTCTTCCATCTCATCCAGCAGATCTTTAAACACCTTCACAGCCTCATTCACAACCTCCGGCTCTTCCATGTCAAGACCTACAAGCTTCAGTAATTCCACCGGTGTCCTGGAACAACCGCCTTTTAAGAAGCGGAAATAGCCTTCCTTCGTCTCCGGGTCGCCTGCCAGGATCCGTCTCGCGATGGCCATCGCCGCCGAAAATCCGGTGGCGTACTGGTACACATAAAACTGCATGTAAAAGTGCGGGATCCGCTCCCACTCGTGGTCGATGTCGGAGTCGATCACGGTCTCTTTCCCATAATACTCCGAATTCAGCTCATGGTAAAGACCACAGAGCAAATCTTTTGTGAGCGGGGTTCCATTCCAGGAAAGCTTATAAGTCTCCCACTCGAACTCCGCGAACAGGGCCTGACGGAAAAGTGTCGTGCGGAACCGTTCCGCAAGCTGGTTCACCAGATAAAACTTCTCTTTTCTGTCCTTTGCCTCGTTGATCATGTAGTTTAAGAGCAGGATCTCATTGCAGGTGGAGGCCACCTCAGCCACAAAGATCCTGTATCCTGCGTAGGTGTAGCTCTGGTTCGCGTTGGAATACCAGGAGTGAATGGAATGCCCCATCTCATGGGCCAGCGTGAGGACAGAATTCAATGTCCCATCAAAGCTCATCAGCACATACGGGTGAACGCCGTAAGCGCTGTTGGAGTACGCGCCGCTTCTTTTTCCCTCATTCTCATAGACGTCGATCCAGCGGTTCTCAAATCCTGTTCTCAGGAGATTCAGATACTCCTCTCCTAACGGCTTCAGCGCCTTTAAGATCAGCTCCTGCGCCTCCTTGTAGGTGTAGGTCTTCTCATAATCTTCCGTCAGCGGCACATAGAGATCATACATGTGGAGCTCAGAGACATTCATATAGCTCTTTCTGAATTTCATGTACCGGTGCATCAGCGGCAGAGCGTTATGGACGGACTCGATCAGGTTGTCGTAAACCTTTTCCGGGATCTCATTCCCCGCCAGGTACATGGCTCTTGCGGACGGATATTTTCTCATTCTCGCATAGAAATTTCCTTGTTTGACATTTCCCTCATAGTTTGCGGCAACGGTATTTGCGAACTGACGGTAGGAGGCGTACAGGGAATGGAACGCTGCCTCGCGGACACTCCTGTCCCTGCTCTCGATGAGCTTTCCGTATCTCGCGTGGGTCACATCCACCAGTTCCCCGTTTTCATCCTTCACCGGCTCAAATTTCAGATCCGCGTTGTTGAACAGGGCAAACACCGATGATGGAGTTCCCGAGATCTCGGAGGCGGCAGCTAAGATCGCCTCCTCCTTCTCCGATAACCTGTGAGCCTTTTTCGCCAGCAGCCGTTCCAGCTGTTTCTTATAGTGGGCAAGCTCCGGAGATGCAAGAAATTCTGCCATCTTCTCATCCGGGATACTTAAAATCTCCGGATCCGCGAAGGAAGATGCCGCCATCGCTTTCACAGCCAAGGACTGGACTCTCGACACCAGCGCCTGGTTCTCGCTGACGGAGGTATCCTGGTCCCGCCTCTGCATCGCATACGCATAAAGGAGAGAAAGTGTCTCGTCCACAGACTCATCATATGTCAGATAGTTCTTCAGGTATTCCGCGGAGTTTCCAAGTTTTTTCCGGTATGCCTCATACTCCTGGATCCGCTCCTCCACACCGTCCATGAGTTCCTCGAACTTTTCCAGTGATTCGATCATGTCCTCCAGTTTCCAGGTATCCTGTTCTTCGATCTCTAAACGTTTCTTTACACTCTCAGCCATGGCTTTCTCTCCTTCTTAAATCAGATCTTTTTCATGATCTAATTTTTGCACAATCCCGCGCAAAAATCCATCCCATTTTTAATTTTTTCTCAAATTATTGCGTGGCCCCCCACTCCGTTCATCACGAAGCAAAGGTCATGAATGTTCACCAGTGACAGAATTCAATGTTGGTATATTTCGTATGTAAAAGAATGTGCCCTGATACATTGATTTGCCCCGCACAGCCACATACAGCAGCTTACACATTTGCGCAGGTTCATGCATTCAGGACACATTTCCCCATTTATTGGTCGGACCAATACAGCTATAAAAATACGTCTAACGATCAGATCAATCCCGACATGATCGGCACGCTCACAACCGTCATAAGTCCTGCTACCGCGATAGACAGGCTGCTCATGGCACCTTCCACTTCACCAAGCTCCAGGGCCTTTGCTGTTCCAATAGCATGGGCGGATGTTCCCAGTGCCAGGCCTTTCGCGATCGGCTCCTTGATTCCGATGAGCTTGAACCAGCCGTCCGCAACGATATTTCCAAGAATTCCTGTGATGATGATGCTCACGATGGTCATGGTCACGATCCCACCTGCTTCCTCAGATACGCCCATTCCGATCGCTGTGGTGATGGACTTCGGAAGCAGGGATACATAGTGCACATGTTCCAGCTTAAAGATCATGGACATCACATAGACGCTGACAACGCTTCCGATGACACCCGCGGTGATCGCCGTCGCAACAGCCGTCAAGTTTCTCTTCAACAGTTCCAGCTGCTTGTAAAGCGGGATCGCAAGGCATACCGTCGCCGGGGTCAGAAAATAGCTGATATAGGACGCTCCCTCATTATAATCCGTGTAGGTGATCCCCGTGGCCTTTAAAAACGCGATTACGAGAATGATCGCCACAAGCAGCGGATTTAACACCGGCCAGCCGAATTTCTTCTTTAATTCCATACCGATCAGGTATGCGAAAAGACTGACAAATACTCCAAAATATAACGGCATCTCTATTTCTCCCCTTTCTTCTGTCTCTTGATGATCCACTCTGCCGTCACTCCGGTGATGGACATGACGATGAATGTGGTCACGAAGGTAATGATGAGCATCGGGATCATGACAGCCTTCAGCTCTTCGATCTTATCAATAATTCCCACAGCCGCCGGGATAAACATCACCGGCATCAGATCCAGAAGCAGGTTTCCCGTAACTTCCACGTCAGAGAGCTTAATGATTCCGCTGCACAGACCGCCAAGAAGAATGAACAGACCATATACTCCGGCAGGTACCGGAAGCGGAATGAACTTATTTAAGAGTTCTCCGACCATTGTGATCCCGAAGATGATCACAATTTCCTTCACGTACTTCATAATGTTTCCTCCTCATTTTGTTGTCTCACGCAAAGACTAGCAACCATTTTAGCACCGCTTATGCGGAACGGCAATAGAAAAAAGCACGGAATTTTTCTTGAATTGGTCGATTTTTCTGTATATACTTATGTTCATGATATTGGAGACAAAAAGCTTTTACTCTCTCCGATACAGGATCACTCCGCACTGCGTGCTCTGGCAATCCGCAAAGCATTCCACTGCCCGGAATCAGTATGGTATTCCAGTAAATGACTTTCGGAAATTTTCCGGCTTTTTCAGGAGGATTTTTTTATGAAATTACACAGGGTCCATTCCCTTGATTCTTCCCAGATCAGACAGCTCCAAACCATGGTAAATAAATGCACCGATTCTGACGGAACCAGACTTTCGTTCCCGTTTGATGAGGCTGATCTCTTTCTCTATTTTGAACACGACGGTTCCATCGTCTCCGCCATCGCTTTTATCCCTATAGCGGGCCTGCTCTATGAATGCTCTGCCTTCACGGATCCGGAGTTTCGCGGTCATGGACACTTTTCTGGGCTTCTGGATGCGGGAATCGATGAACTTCCGGAAGATTCGGAGTTGATTTTTTATGCGGATAAGAGAAATTCTGCCGCTGCTGCCGTTCTGGAGGCGATCGGAGCAGAAATGAATTCCGAAGAACATATGATGAAGCTGCTGCCAGAAAACTTTTCCATCATTGACTGCCACTCCAGCCAGACAGGATCCGATGTCAGTGCCCCTGATTTAATTGCTGATATTCACTCTGAATGTCTGAATCTTGACGGCACTCTGACTCTCCGCTTTCACTCTGACCACGCCGTTATCAACTTCTCCGTCTTCCCTTCCCACTACTACCTCTATGGCTTTGAAGTGGAAGAATCCTGCCGCGGTAAGGGATATGGGACAAAGTTTTTAAGTACAGTACTTGCACAGTTGCTGAACGGTAACGCAGCCGCCATCGAGCATTCACCACTTTCGCCGGAAACTTCGTACCATATTTCAGACGTGAGAAGCGCAGGTGCCGCCGCTGACAATACTGCCCCACGCCCGGTCCTTCTCCAGGTATCCGGCGGCAACGCCCCGGCTCTCACCCTGTACAAAAAAACAGGGTTCCGTATCACCGAAACCCTGTGCTGCTATCTCTATTAAGTTATACCTTATCGGGACTGCTGTGGACTTTACACTTCCGCAGTCCCCGAACCGCTCCTTACATCGGATCCTTATCGAACTGGAGCAGATTTTCCTTACTCTCCCGGTCCTCGATCTTCCGGCGGAGCGACAGCATCTTTAGATCTGTCTGCGCGATCACCTCAGCGCATTCCTTCAGCTCTTCACTGATCTCACTTGCATCTTCCACATCTTTCTTATACTTCATCTGGTGGTCAAGACTAGCCCAGAAATCCATCGCGATGGTCCGGATCTGGACCTCCACGCGCATATTTTCTTTCCGGTCGGAAAAGAATACCGGAACCTCGATGATCATATGGTAACTGCGGTATCCGTTGACCTTCGGGCATCGGATATAATCCTTTACCATAAGGACATTGATATCATCCTGGCGTGCTAACATCTCAGCCACCGTATAGATATCGTCCACGAAGGAACAGATCACGCGGATCCCCGCCACATCGTAAAGGTTCTCCCGTACCGATTTTACGGAGATCGGGAAACCGCGGCGGTGAAGCTTCTCAATAATACTCTCCGGCTTCTTCACCCTGGATTTGATCATCTGGATCGGGTTTCTCTGATTCCGAATCGCCAGATCATCGTTCAATACCTCTAATTTCGTCTTCACTTCCCGGATCGCACATGTGTAACGCATATTCAATTCCCGGAACTGACGTGCCTCATTTAAAAAACTCTCCGGGATCTCGATCGTTCCCGGCGCGTTGACAGCAGACTGGTACAGTTCGCCGTTTGGGTTCATACTGATGTTCATTGGTAACTCCCTGCACTTTCCTGATTTTATTTATGCGACAGATCTTTTCCAGATATCTGCCGCCATGCCGCGAAAAGCTGCTTTGCTTCCGTCCTGCAAGATTTTCATAATTACCCTACATTATACAGGAAATTCTCACATATGACAATGGGAAAATATAGGGCGTTTTATACAATACGTCCAAAAACATTGGCTGAAATTCTTCCTCTTTCCTTTACTTTCCTCCTGTTCCATGCTATGATAGCAATAGAATAATTTCAGTTATATCCGAAAAATTTTTCGTGAATTCAGGAGGAAATGTAAATGAAAACACTTGGCTACTACAACGGCAAATTCGGGCCTCTGGAAGAGATGACCGTTCCGATGAACGACCGCGCATGTTACTTCGGAGACGGAGTATACGAGGCAACGCTGGCAAGAAATGGAAAGATCTTCGCCCTGAAAGATCATCTGGACCGTTTTTTCAACAGCGCAGGTCTGATCAAGATCGATATTCCCTACACTAAAGACGAGCTGGCAGCAATTCTCTATGATATGCTGGCAAAGATGGACGATAAGGATATCTTCATCTACTGGCAGATGACCCGGGGAACCGGTATCCGTCAGCACCAGTTCCCGGAAAAAGGAACAAAGCCGAATCTCTGGATCTTCATGAAACCTGGAAAACCGGCCGACTCCGGCAAACGCTTAAAGCTCACTGATATGGAGGATACGCGTTTCCTGCACTGCAATATCAAGACTCTGAACCTTCTTGTCAACGTCATGGCTGCAGAGAAAGCGGAGTCCCTCGGATGCGGCGAATGTGTCTTCCACCGCGGCGATATCGTCACTGAGTGCGCCCACAGCAACGTCTCCATCATCAAGGACGGCGTATTTAAGACCCACCCGACAGACCACTATATTTTACCGGGAATCACAAGAATGCACATCATCCAGATCTGCAAGGATAACGGAATCATCGTCGACGAGACACCATTTACCATGGCAGAACTCATGGATGCCGACGAGATCATTGTCTCCAGCTCCACAAAATTCTGCTCCCCGGCCTGCGAGATGAATGGCACTCCGATCGGAGGAAAGGCACCGGAGTTAGTGGATCTGATCCAGAAGAAGTATACGGAAAAATTTGAAAATGAGACCATGTAAATGATCAGGGGCTGCCGCTCAGCGATATTCACATATCACTGAGACGGCAGCCCCCATTTTTATCCGTAACTGTTCAGTACCCTCACAGTTACATACAAAAATCCATTCCAGATCGGCTGCGCCGATGGGATTTTTACCTTCCAGCCCAAGTTTTCTTACGGTCAGCGCAGCAAGTGCGCAGACCTACTGAACAGTTACCCTTATCCATCTTTTCTCTGGAACACGCCTCCAATTCCAAGCTCCATCCGGTACTTGGCAACGGTTCTTCTCGATATCGGCATTCCTGCATCCTGTAAAAGACCTGCGAGCTGTTCATCGCTCCAGGGCTTTTTCTTATCCTCCGCCGCAACCAGTTCTTTCAGCTTTGTCTTTACTGTATTTCTGCTCACATCGCCGTTTCCGTCCGATGAGACGATTCCAGTCGTAAATAAGCTGCGGAACAGGACACATCCCGACGGCACTCTCAGATATTTGTCACGGATCGCGCGGCTGACCGTGGATTTGTGGATCTCCAGTACATCGCCGATATCCTCCAGTGTCATCGGTTTCAGCTGACCTTTTCCGAGGAAATAATCTTCCTGTCGTTTCAGGATTTCCCGTGCGATTCCCAAAATTGTTGCTCTGCGCTGCTCCACCGCGTTCATAATAAAGCGGGCTCTGCGCAGTTTATTCTCAAAATATGATTTTAATTCCTCATCCTGGGCGATCTCCATCATATGAATGTAGAAATCGCTGACCTGGAGATTTCCAGTCCATTTATCATTCAGTTCGATGTTCCACTGCCCATCCTGAAACTCCAGGATCACATCCGGGAGAATATATTGGGCTTTCTCACCGCCGATCCCATTTAATGGGCGCGGATTTAAGTTCTTGATCACATGGATCAGTTTTCTCACCTCTGCTGAAGAGATTTTCAAGCCCCGCGAGATCGTGCTGATCTTTCCTTCCGCGATGTCTTGGAGATGGTTCCTTATTATGTCGGACAGGAGTTCTTCCTCGTCCATCCCACGAACCTGCATCAGAAGACATTCTTCAAGTCCTGACGCAAAGATTCCCTGCGGCTCCAGCGCCTTCAACATAGAGAGAACTTCCTCCACCTGTTCTTCCGCAACTCCAAGATCTTTCGCAATATCTTTAGGCGGAATCATCAGATATCCACTCTGTTCCAGGGACTGGATGCAGAAGTCCACGATCTTTCGTTCCGTCTCCCCGATCTGCTCCCACTGGAGCTGCGTATTCACAAGGTCTTCCAGTGATTTCTCGCTGTCCTCAATCTCATACAGCTCATTTTCCCTTCTCTCATCCCGGTCTGTACCATTGTAAAACCGTTCCGTCTCTTTATAGGTAATCGGCGCTGCTTCTTCTTTTCCCGATGTATATTCCACCAGCGGATTTTCGATCTCCTCATTCTGCAGAAAATCCTTTAACTCCGTCATGGACATTGCCAGAATATTCAGAGACTCTACCTGAAGCTGCGAAAGCTGCTGCTTTGTCTGCAATGAAATTCCTGTCTTTATCTCCATGTCTCTTTACTCCACTCCGTTCTTCTCACAAAATTCTGCCAGACAGCATTTGTCACAGTACGGTTTCGTCCGCGCTGTACAGACAGCCCGGCCATGTTCTACAAGTCTGTGGCAGAAATCATTGCCCTCTTCCGGCGGGATGATCTTCCAGAGAGCCATCTCCACTTTTTTCGGCTCCTTGATCCCATCCACAAGACCGATCCGGTTCGTCAGGCGGATACAGTGGGTATCAGTGACGATCGCCGGTTTCCCGAATACATCCCCCATAATAAGGTTTGCACTCTTTCTTCCAACGCCCGGAAGCTTTAAGAGGGCATCGAAATCGTCCGGTACGTTTCCGTGATACTGCTCGTAAAGAATCTTCATGCAGGCGCTGATGTCCCGGGCCTTGCTTCTTCCAAGGCCGCAGGGGCGGACGATCTCCTCGATCTCGTCCACATCTGCTTCCGCCAATGCCTTCACATCCGGAAACTTTTTGTAGAGATCCTGGACTACCACATTGACTCTGGCGTCGGTACACTGAGCCGCAAGACGGACACTGACTAAAAGTTTCCACGCCTCGTTGTAATCCAGGGTGCAGCCGGCATCCGGGTATTCTTTTTTTAATGCCGCAATCACTTTTGCCGCAAGTTCCTTCTTTTCTTCAAGTGTTTTTTCCATATGTATGCTCCTGTATATTTCCTGCCTGTTTTCCCCGCATGTCCAAAATCAGCTGCCGTTTATGTTTTTCATAGACACCAGCCAAAATTTTCTTCGGCAGTTGTTCTAGAATTTGATGCTGTCCGCAATTTTCAGGCAGTCAGTTTTTCTGATTCAGCTGATCCAGCACGTCCTGGACCGTCATATATTCCACATGTTCCGGCATCTCAATCGTCACGCCGAACCGGTCATCCACTTCCGATATAAAGTATACGATCAGGAAGGAATCAAGCCCGAGATCACTGATCAGAAATGCGTCTTTTTCGATCGGTGTGTCGATGTACGCTTCCAGGATCTCTCCGAGAATTTTCAGTTCTTCCTGTTCTGTCAGATCATTTTTTTGAGGATCCATTTATCCACCTCCGTTTATGTGCTCCCAGGATCTGAACATCCAGGAAGACGAAGTTACGTTCCTTTTAGTATAACGCTGAAATGTCTGGTTTACAATGATTTTCCTTTCAAAAAGATGCCGCATGCCAAATCGGCAAAATCCACTACCACCACTGTACTGTACGGAATTTTCAGTTCGGAAAATTCCTTCCCGTGTACAGTAATCTGCAATGCACACCAGTATGAAATTGCTTGCCGCCGCGAACATCTATGCCAGGCATATGGATGTGCCAAGACATATTTAGAACATGATTTTCCGAGATATAAAACTCATTCCACTATAAGAAATCCCGGGTTCTGCTGTCCTGTCATAGCTCCGATTTCTGTTAAAATTACTTCTCAAAATTTGAATATTTTGGAAAAAGGTATGGACGAAACATGATTTTTGTGAGAAAATGAAACGGGTATGATGTGATTTTTGTAACGAGCATTAAGAGCCATATATTGGAAGGAGTCTCATCATGATTTTTTCACATGAAGTAGAACAGATGTGCACGGTTGCGCAGGGCGTGAACCATGGCGCAGCTCCGATCCCGGAGGAAGCGAAATGGGTACAGTCTAAGGAAATCAAAGATATTTCCGGTCTGACACACGGTATTGGCTGGTGTGCTCCGCAGCAGGGTGCCTGTAAGCTGACCCTGAATGTAAAAGAGGGTATCATTCAGGAAGCACTTGTAGAAACCATCGGATGTTCCGGTATGACCCACTCCGCAGCTATGGCAGCAGAGATCCTTCCGGGCAGAACGATCCTCGAAGCATTAAACACCGACCTTGTCTGTGATGCGATCAATACAGCAATGAGAGAGCTCTTCCTCCAGATCGTTTACGGAAGAACTCAGAGTGCATTCTCCGAAGAAGGTCTTCCGATCGGCGCAGGCCTTGAGGACCTTGGTAAAGGTCTCCGTTCTCAGGTTGGTACCATGTACGGTACTTTAAAGAAGGGACCGCGTTATCTTGAGATGGCTGAAGGCTATGTAACCGGTATCGCTCTTGACGCTGAGGACCAGATCATCGGCTACCAGTTCGTAAATCTTGGCAAGATGACTGACTTCATCAAAAAAGGCGACGATCCGACAACTGCTTACGAGAAGGCAAAAGGACAGTACGGCCGCGTAGCAGATGCAGTGAAGATCATTGATCCGCGTCAGGAGTAAAGTAAAATTTCACGCCTTGTGGGAAATTTTACGCTACGCAAACGGAGCAGCGCGGAGTTCGCGTTTCCCGTTTTCACAAAGAATAACTGACATGACATTTCCGTGAGGTTTAATGGAAGAAGGAGAATAAAATGGCATTATTTGAATCCTATGAGAGAAGAATTGACAAGATCAATTCCGTATTAAACAGCTATGGCATCGCATCCATCGAAGAAGCTGAGAAGATCACAAAGGATGCTGGCCTTAACGTATATGATCAGGTAAAGAAGATCCAGCCGATCTGTTTCGAGAACGCATGCTGGGCTTACACAGTAGGCGCTGCGATCGCGATCAAGAAGAACTGCCGCCGTGCCGCAGACGCTGCTGCTGCGATCGGTGAAGGTCTTCAGGCTTTCTGTATCCCGGGTTCCGTTGCTGACCAGCGAAAAGTAGGTCTGGGACATGGTAACCTCGGTAAGATGCTCCTTGAGGAAGAGACCGACTGCTTCTGCTTCCTCGCAGGACACGAATCCTTCGCTGCTGCTGAGGGCGCGATCGGTATCGCAGAGAAGGCAAACAAGGTTCGTAAAAAACCGCTCCGCGTTATCTTAAACGGTCTTGGAAAAGATGCGGCACAGATCATCTCCCGTATCAACGGCTTCACATATGTTGAGACAAAAATGAACTACTATACCGGCGAGGTTGAGGAAGTATTCCGCAAATGCTACTCCACAGATCCGGAGAGCCCGCGTGCAAAGGTAAACTGCTACGGTGCTAACGACGTAACAGAGGGCGTTGCAATCATGTGGAAAGAGGGCGTAGACGTTTCCATCACCGGTAACTCCACAAACCCGACACGTTTCCAGCATCCGGTTGCAGGTACATACAAAAAGGAATGCGTAGAAAAAGGCAAGAAGTACTTCTCCGTAGCATCCGGCGGCGGCACAGGCCGTACCCTTCACCCGGATAACATGGCAGCAGGTCCGGCTTCCTACGGTATGACAGATACTATGGGACGTATGCACTCTGACGCACAGTTCGCAGGTTCCTCTTCCGTACCGGCTCACGTTGAGATGATGGGTCTTATCGGAATGGGTAACAACCCGATGGTTGGTGCTACTGTTGCTGTAGCTGTTTCCGTTGAGGAAGCTGCTAAGGCCGGCAAGTTCTGATAATTGAATAAGAGGATAAATACTATCTGATAAAACAAAGCACTTTCAACAAAATTGGAGGTGCTTTTGTTTTATGAATATTCCCAGGCAGTTAAAAAGAACATCAAACAGATCTTTTGACACTCATGCTATATTATGATTGGTATGCCAATACACAACAGGAGGTTGACCCAGAATGGCAAAAGAAGCAAAAACAAATGCAATGAGAATGCTTGACAGACAGAAAATAAAATATGAAGCACTTAGCTATGAATGCGATGAATTTATTGACGGAATCCACTGCGCGGACATTACAGGTGCGCCCTATGACCAGTCCTTTAAAACTCTGGTGATGGAGGGCAAAAGCGGCGGATACTATGTCTTTGTAGTCCCCATTGAAAAAGAAGTGGACCGAAAAGCCGCAGCCAAGGCAGTGGGAGAGAAGACGGTAGATATGATCCATGTAAAAGATATCACCAAGATCACCGGCTACGTTCGAGGCGGCTGCAGCCCCATTGGAATGAAGAAGCCGTTTCCCACCGTTTTTGACGCATCCGCAGGCAATTTCCAGGAAATTTATGTGAGCGGCGGAAGAATCGGACTGACCCTGAAAGTTCCGGTAGAAGATCTTCTGAAAGTAACTGGTGGAAAATTAGCCAACATTACAGCCAGGGAAGAGTAATCCCAAGTAATCCCAATTTACAAAAACAGGGAAAGAGTATGCTAGAATATCCATAAATAAAAA
>OODU01002375.1_pt1 | contig 16276 bp, 17 predicted proteins | sample 1671171 | NCBI WGS metagenome assembly OODU01 (sample SAMN06348129, study PRJEB24527) | human gut metagenome | biome: human gut; feature: ankylosing spondylitis patient; material: feces | host: Homo sapiens | place: China | collected 2015-10
ATTTCCTTTTTGACAGCTGAGTTCGTCATCTGCCAACCGGCAGAGGGTCAGCGGTTCGAGCCCGTTAACTTCCACCAGCATAAAAGCACCTACGAAAGTGGGTGCTTTTTCTTTTGTCTATCCGCTGTTGATTTCCTTTTTGACAGCTGAGTTCGTCATCTGCCAACCGGCAGAGGGTCAGCGGTTCGAGCCCGTTAACTTCCACCAAACAAGAGAAATCCGAACCATCTTATTCAAGTAAAAGATGTGTTCGGATTTTTCATTTCTATCAATGTGATTTTGTAATGATACAAGCGACGGGCGGAAACCGAGGTTCCCGCCCTTGTTGTATTTATTCGGACTTTTCTTTTTTAGAAATAGCATATCTTCATAGGTCAGACTGCTTTTGTCTCCCTGAAAATCAATCAATTTCAGTAAATAGTCTTGTGCTCCTTGGATGTTAGACTGCGAGCGAGAGCTCGGTTTATTATAGTAGTCCTCTAAATTGCCGTTTACCGTGACGTCTATCGGAACATCAAATTGCTTCGAAAGTGTTTCGATTGTTTTGAGTTTTGGTCCTCGGCGTCCGTTTTCCCATGTGGATACAGCTTTATCTGATGTACCGTAAGAGGCCGCCCTCGCAACGACTGTCGGCGTGCTGACCGAAGTGCCGGTCATGCTGACGCTTGTGAAAATCGCAAACAGAGCGAAAGAAAAATTTGTCTGAGAACTCCATGCGCCTCCTCTTGCAACCCCGCCCGCCCCACGCTATAATATCTCCATAGAGCGCTTTTCGGACTCTTGCGCCCAAAAAGACGATACGTCCCGAATGATACTATTGGAGGCTGCGATGGAAAACACTGCTGCAAAGAAACTGCCGGCCTGCCCGGTGGAAACCACGCTGACGCTGATCAGCGATAAGTGGAAGGTACTCATTCTGCGCGACCTGATGAACGGCACGATGCGCTTCGGCGAGCTGAGAAAATCCATCGGTCAGGTAAGTCAGAAGGTGCTGACCGCCCAGCTGCGCCAGATGGAGGGAAGCGGTCTGCTGACGCGCACGGTCTACCCCGAAGTGCCGCCGCGCGTGGAATACACGCTCACCGACCTCGGACGCAGCCTGAAACCCATTCTCGACGCGATGTGGGTGTGGGGTGAGGAATACAAGGCGTCCATGCAGTAAACACCCCCGATAAATACGAAAACAGCCGCCGATTTCTTGGAAAGAGACCGGTGGCTATTCTTTTTATTTCACTTTTTGCATCTGCCGCTGACGGATAAGCGTCCAAAGCGCGTTGACCATCACCCAGCCAATGCCGGTAGCAACTGCGACCGCAGGCAGACCCATTTTCCCGATGAGCAGCCACGAGAGCACCACGCGCAGCGCGATATGGCTCGTCGCGCCGAGAAACGGGACGGAAACCCTGCCGATACCGTCAAAATAACCTGCAAACGTGTTTCCGGTAAAGCAGAACGTATAGAAAACCGCGATGATTTTCATGTAGGCGCACGCATTTTCGAGGGCCGCGCCGCTGCGCTCGCCGAGCATGAACCCGACGGACGCGGACGCGCTCACGTACATGACCGCCGACATCGCAAGACCCATGCCGACCATCAACGCAAAACTTCTGCAAAAGGACTGCCGCACGCGCTCCTTCTTCCCTGCCCCGAGGTTCTGCGCCACGAGAACCGACGTCGCGGCGCTTCCGCTGTCGCCGAACGAGTTCGCGAAGCCTTCGATGCGCGTAGTCGCGGTGTAGGCAGAAATCATCTCCATGCCGCCGGTATTGACCGCGCCCTGCACGAGCAGCTTTCCGATGTAGAGGCTGGACTGATGGAGCGCGGTGACGAAGCTGAAATGCGCGGTTCTGCGCAGAAGCACGCCGTCCATCCGGCAGTCCGCCCGGGTGAAAATCAGCTCGGGCGCTTTCCGCCGCAGATAGAGAATGCACAGCAGCGCCGCAAGCGCCTGCGAGCAGGCCGTGGCCCACGCCGCCCCGGCAATGCCCCAGTGCAGCTGTGTGATGAACAGGCAGTCAAGTACGAAATTGATGCCGGGCGTCAGCCGCATGGTTGCGGCGCTTGAGGCGGAAACCGGCTTTTCCCTGCTGCACCGCGAGCACGGCGGCGTGCGCCCAACGGCCGCCTGCGAACGGCTGCTCCCCGCTATCCGCGCCCTGCTGAAGGCCGGCGAGAACTGCGCCCAGCTTTCCGCGCAGATACGCGGCGCAGACGTCGGCACGGTCACAATCGGTACGGCGTACAGCGCGTTCTACACGCCGCTTTCGCGGGTGATTTCGGCGTTTCACGCCCGTTATCCCGGCATTCAGGTTCAGCTCAGCGGCAGTTACAGCACCGACCTGCTCGCGCGTCTGAACCGCCTCGAAATCGACTTCTGCATCATAAGCGAGCGCGAGGGCACGCACCGCTGGCACCCTATCCTCCGGGACGAAATGACCGCGTGGCTCCCGGCGGCGCACCCGCTCGCCTCGCTCCCGGCCTTTCCCGTTTCGGCCTTCGCCGAGGAATCCTACATCGAAACCTTCCCCGACAGGGACATTGACAACGCACGTGTGTTTGCGCGCTGCGGCGTGACGCCCAACCTCAAGTTCTCGACCATGGACTCGCTCGCAACCTACTCGATGGTCGAGGCAGGTCTGGGCCTCAGCATGAACAACGCCATCAACGGCCGCGCGTGGTCGGGAAACGTCCGCATTCTCCCGCTCGACCCGCCGCAGAAGGTCGAAATCGGCATCGCCTGCCTTGACGGCCTGTCCCCCGCCGCCGAAACCTTTTTCGAGTTCCTGCGTCCGCAGATTTCGTCCCTTGCATAAACCCAAAGAGAAAGCCCGAGGGCAATTTTCTGCCTTATTTGCAGGCTTGTTGCCTTAGTCCTGTTGCAGCATATTTCACAACTTTTCGGCAATATATTCTTTCTCCGTCCGCGCCCTTCCCGCCCCGCAAAACCGGCACGCATAATCAAGCGGATATAGATTTTTCCATTTTCTCAAAGATACCGCTTGACACCGCCCTGCCGTTCTGATATAATTCCATCCGGCAAAAAAAAGAACTCATATAGTCCCGCATATAGGGCGCGGGAGTTTCTACGAGGTCGCCGAAAGATCTCACTATGAGTGTCCGTGGTATGGCATAGTTCCATCCATCGGGCACTTTTTTCATGCCTGTTTATCGAAAAGCGCCGCCGTTTCCGTGCGGACGCACCGGAGAAAGGACTCTATCCATGAAACTCTTAAAAGGCAGCATTATTCACGCGCCCGCGCTCGAAACCCTCGAAACCATCGAAAACGGCGCACTTCTGCTCGACGATGACGGCACCATTCGCGAGGTGCTGCACGAAGCGCCCGCAGACTTCGACGGCCGCGTCTACGACTGCTCGGGTCAACTCATCATGCAGTCGTTCGCCGATATGCACCTGCACGCGCCGCAGTTCCCGAACGTCGGCATGGGCATGGACCTGCCGCTGCTCGACTGGCTAAAGACCTATACCTTCCCGGTCGAGGCGAAGTTCGCCGACCTCGACTACGCCCGCCGCGTTTATCGCCGTCTGGCGCACGACCTTATCGCGAACGGCACCACGCGCGTGTGTATGTTTTCCTCGCTGCACACGGACGCGACCCTCGTGCTGATGGAGGAGCTGGAAAACGCGGGCGTGACCGGCTTTGTCGGCAAGGTCAACATGGACCGCAACGGCGGCGAAAACCTCGAAGAAACCACCGAGGAGTCCATCCGCGAAACGCTGCGCTGGCTTGAGAGCTGCAAGCGTTTCCGCTTCGTCCGCCCGATCATCACGCCGCGCTTCACCCCGGCCTGCACGGACGAGCTGATGGCCGAGCTTGGCAGGATTGCCGCCGAGCAGAACCTTTACGTGCAGTCGCACCTGTCCGAAAACGTGGACGAAATCGAGTGGGTGCGCTCGCTCCACCCGGACTGCCGTCAGTATTGGGAAAGCTACGACAAGTTCGGCCTGTGGAAAAGCCACACCGTCATGGCGCACTGCATCCACTCGGACGAGCGCGAGCGCAACGCCATCCGCGAGGCGGGCGTGGTCGTGGCTCACTGCCCGGACTCCAACATCAACCTGTGCAGCGGCATCGCACCCGTGCGCGAAATGCTAAGCGAGGGCATCCATGTCACCCTCGGCACGGATATTGCCGCCGGCGCTTCCCTCGCCGGAAACCGCATGGTCACGATGAGCATTCAGGCGTCCAAAATCCGCTCGTTTACCGAGCCGTCCCACCCGGCGTTCCTGAGCGTTTCCGAGGCGTACTACCTCGGCACGACCTCCGGCCACCGCTATTTCGGCGCGGGCAGCGGCTTTGCCCCCGGCGACCGCCTGCACGCTGTCGTGGTGGACGACCGCGACTTCACTGAGACCCCGTGGGCGCTCAGCCTGCCCGAGCGGCTTGAGCGCGCGCTCTACACGATGAACGCCGCCAACGTCAGCGCCGTCTGGTCGGAGGGCCGTTTGGTGCACACCCGCGAAACCCGCTCCCTCCGCGAACACAAAACGCGTATCGTTGCACGAAACGCAAAGTAAATCTGAGGCTGCCCACACAAACGGGCAGCCATTTTTCTGTGCAGAATGCGGATTTCCGGCGCGTATTTTTTCTGGTATACTGAAACTAGAAAAGATTTCCGTTCTTTTCTTCCGTCCAGGACTTCCGGAGGTATCTGCCATGAAAAAACTGCTTCAAAATATCACTACTCCCGTGCGACTGTCCGTGCTTGCGACCTTTCTTCTCGCGCTGTTCGTCACACCGTGGGTGGTGTTCGGCATATTTCAGCTCAGGGATAACGTCCAGCTCGACGCCAAATGCTCGATTTATTTCCGTATCGACAGCATCAATAACGTGCTGACCCTCCGGGATTACAACCGGAATAACATGCCCTCGGCGGACACGCCCGAATACGACCGGCTGCGCGCCGACCTCAGCATGACCATGATTGCGGATATGCCCTACATTATCCGGTATTCCGACGCCAGTTTCAAACCGGTGTATCTGCATTCCGGGCTTCTGATGACCTGCGCCGACGAAAAGGGACGTGATATGCAGTACGACTTCTCCGGCTTCCCGGAGGACGATCTGCGCCAGCTTCACGAAATTCTGCTTCCCCTGTCGAGCGACGACATCAAGGACACAGCCTCGGCTCTCGCGGTCCCCATCTACTTTTACGGCAAAAAGGTCTCGACCGCGCACGTAACGCTCTTTACTCTGAACCGCATTGCCATCGACGGAAAAGAATGGAACGCGCAGACGCCGCTCGAGGAAACCGATGAAACCCACGCGCAGGTGAAAACCGTTTCGTGGCCGTTTAAGTCGGACAAGGCGCTCGAAACCTATTTAAGTGAAATACGTAGTCTGGAATACCAGTGTCAGCTCGCATACGACGACTTTTCCGACACCGAGCTGAGCGCCCCGTCCTCGTCCCCGGATTTCGTTACCGCGTCGAGCGAAATCCCCTACGGCAGCGGCGAAGTGCTCGGCGCGTGCTCCATCAACTGGACGCAGGAGTATCAGGACGGCCTGTCCCGGATAGCGGTGCGGTGCGTTTGCCTGTACGTTCTGGTCCTCATTATCTTCTATAAATGTTCAAAGCGCATGCTGTCCCGCAGCGAAAACCGCTGATTTCATAGAAAAACCGGAGAGCCGGGGATTTTCCTCCCTTGCTCTCCGGTTTCGCTTTATTCCTCCAGCCGGTCGAGAATATCGTCCGCGATGTCCTCAAGCTGCTCGTGCTCCTCGCTCCACTCATCGTAGGCTTCGGAGCTCATGTCCTCCGGCTCGCGCTCATCGAGCGCTGCAATGCGGCGGCGTATCTCCGCGAGATATGCCTCAAGCGCCGGTCTGTCCATCGCGTCCACATCGGGCGACGCGCCGAATGCAATGATTTCCGCCATCTCTGCTCTCCCCTTTCTCTATGGCTCTATCATACCATCTTCCGCCGCGCCCCGTCAATGCGTTTCGCGGTTGTCTTTTATGTGGCTTAGGCTTTGCCGAGGTTGTCTTTTTCTGTATCCTGTGCTATACTGAATGCGCAGTCACCGCTTTCCCGTTTCAACGAAAGCGGTTTCGATTTTTTGAGCAAAGGAGAATACCGGATTGAAACTACTCCAACGCATCTGCCTGCTGGCCGCCGTGCCGGTGGTGCTTGCGCTCTGCATTCTGCGGACGCCTCTGCGCTTCGGCGCGGACAGCAGCGCGTTTTCGGACGCCGTGCCCGTGAGCTACAAAGTCGGCGGCGAGGCGGTCGAAGCACGCGAAACCACCCTCCCGCAGGGGCAAAACGAGCTTCATCTGCGCTCGTGGACGCGGAACGGCGAGGACGTCTGCGTCATGGGCAGCTTTCAGACCGCGCACCGCACGCGCCGCTCCCGCGCAATTTGGTCGGCTGAAATCGCGGACAAGGCACTCTCCGTGCGCTGGTTTGACGGGCAGATCTGGCACGAGGAGCCGATAAAAGTCGGCCGATACCGCTCCAACACCGCGTTTTTCATCACGGGACACGAGGTTTCGGTTCTCTGCTACACGCCGCAGGTGTGGGCGCTTCTCGAAAACGGCTCGCGCCAGCTGACCGGGAACTGGCTCGGCTTCATGCAGACCGAGCAGACGCGCGACGGCTGGCGGCTCAGCCTGTGCGCCCCGAAGATGGGGAGCGGCAGCGCGGCGGATTTTGTCTGCGTGACCGCCGCCGACCCGAACGCCATCGACTGGTCGAGGGAGGGCATTCCCGCGCTGTGGAGCGCCTACCGCAACGCAGGCAGCGGCCGGTGGTGCTTTGACGGCTACTACGCCCCCTCGCCCGACACCTATGTGCCGACCGGCACGAACGTTTTCTTTCGCAATCCGGCGTCCTATCTTACCAAGAGCTTTCTCTATCAGACCAAATCGAGCCGCACCGCCGTTGACCTCAGCATCGCGATGCTCGACACGCTCATCCGCGAGCAGAACAGCGACGGCTTCTGGCCGACCCTCTCGGGCAGCACGTGGCTCGAAAGTGCCTACGGTATCGGCCCCGGCTTCTACGATACGCGCTTCAACACCGAGTTCGCGTTCCTGCTGCTCGAAGCGCAGTACCGCTGTCCGTCCGAGCTCTACCGCGACAGTCTGCGGCGCTACTGTGACTTTTTCGCGGGTTTCTCCGAGGATTTTCACAGCGAGACCGGTAGCGGCGGCTGGTTTGTGCCGGATTACGTGGACAGCAGCCTGACCCATACCGCCCACACGAGCCTCAACCATCAGCTTGCGGAAATCCTGCTTCTCTACAAGGCGGCCGATGTGCTTGAGGACCGCAGTCTTGCCGCGCTCGCGGACAGAATGCTCACCGCCGTGGACGACAGCGGCGAGAGCTGGGTACGCGAGGACGACGACCTGCACTATCAGGTGTCCCCAGACGGCGTTTTCGAGGGCATCGACTACCCCTACCTCACCTATGACGACCTGTTCAAGCTGCAAAAGTACCTGAACGCCCGTTTTTCGCGGAACGATCCCGTGCTCGACACGCTCATGGCGCACAAACGCGCATGGATGGACGAAAACGACGTCACGGCCTACATGAAATAAGGAGATTGACCCATGTTTTGTATGAACTGCGGAAAGGTGCTGCCGGACGGCGCGAAATTCTGTATGTACTGCGGCACACCGCTCGGTGCGGCGCCTGCCCCCGCTCCGGTCGGGTTCTGCCTGCCGGGACGGAAATATCTCGCGTGCGACGCGCTCTACCCGAATGGCGGCGCGTACATCGAGTCCCCCGCCTACCAGCACGACCGCGAGCGCATGAAGGCGTCTGAGCTGGCGACAACGCCGTACTCCGGCTTCGATTTCACGAATTACGCACAGCTTGAGGACGGCGCGATGGTCGGCTTCGTGTTCGGCCACACCGCCGAAAACCGCGCAGCCGAGGACTTCTACTACAACCTCTACCTGCTGCGCCCGGACGGCCACGCGGTCTTTCTGAACGCTGGCGGCCGCCGCTGCACCGGCCTTTACGTGCAGGACGGCGAAGTGCACTGGACGGAAAACGGCGAAACGCACCGCGTTTCTCTCCCTGCATAATCGCAAAGCAAAATACGAACGATTTCACCGAAAGCAACCGGTATCGTTCGTCTTTTTCTTTACTTTTTCGTCAAATCCGCGAGCAGCACGGTCATCTCTCCGCCGCAGACCATGCCCTCTTTTTCCGCGACATCGTTCGACATATTGATCGTTACGCACCGGCTTTCGCCCGTGCCGATGAGGTAGTACGCCTGCCGCAGCACGGCGCTCTCGCTGCATCCGCCGCCAAAGACGAACGATTTCACCGAAAGCAACCGGTATCGTTCGTCTTTTCCTTTACTTTTTCTTTACTTTTTCGTTAAATCCGCGAGCAGCACGGTCATCTCTCCGCCGCAGACCATGCCCTCTTTTTCCGCGACGTCGTTCGACATATCGATCGTCACGCACCGGCTTTCGCCCGTGCCGATGAGGTAGTACGCCTGCCGCAGCACGGCGCTCTCGCTGCATCCGCCGCCGATGGTGCCGCGGTACTGCGTCGAGCTGTCGATGGCCATGAACGCGCCGGACTTGACCGGTGTCGAGCCGCTCGTGTCGCAGACCATCATGAGCACCTTGTCGATGCTTTCGTCCGCGACATATCGCAGCAGCGGCAGGTCGATGTCCTCGCTCGTGAGAATGCTGCTGTGGGAGCGGCGGCGGGTTTCCGCGCGGCGGCACGCAATCAGCTCCGCAACGATCGAAATCGCGATTTCCTTGACGGTCAGCGCTCCGATGTCCAGACCGATGGGCGTATGGATGGCGTCGAGCCTTGCGCGGTCGAAGCCCTCGCTTTCGAGCAGGTTCAGCAGACCCGTCGTACGCCGCTTCGAGCCGATCATGCCGAGGTATTTCGGCATCGTCCCGCCGAGAATTTCGCGCAGACAGTCCGCGTCGTAGCGGTGGCCGCGCGTGATGACCGCGACGTAATCGCCCTCCCCGATGCCGATTTTCTCGATGGCTGCCGGGAACAGGTCGCAATAGACCGCGTGCGCCTCAGGGAAGCGCGGCCGGTTCGCGAAGGACGGGCGGTCGTCCGCTACCGTAACCTCAAAGCCGAGGTCGGCGGCATACCGACAGAGCGGCTGCGCGATATTGCCGCCGCCGAGCAGAATCAGCCGCTCGTTCGGCAGAAAATTGCGCGTCAGCTCCCGGCCCTCCGCCTCAAAGCGCAGCGCCGACGGCAGACCGCGCTCCGCCCTCTCTCTGATTTCGCCGAATTGCTCTAACAGGTTCATGTTCCGCCCTCCTGATTGCTTGTTTCCGAAGTATCTGCCGAACGACCGTGTATGCAGCGAGGTGAGGACACCCCGCCCTGCGGCATGGAATATCGACAGTAAACAGCTTGCAAAGCCGTTCTTTCTTTCCTGATTGACAGACCGTTTCTTTTATTATATCGTCAAACCGTTTTCATAGCAAGCGAAAACCCGACCTCCGTCCGGAAGCCGGGTCGTTTTGATGCAGTTTAATTTTCGCTGTTCTTTTCGCTCTTTGCGTAGCTCTTGAACGAGTGGATAACGATAGTCAGACCGAGAACGATCAGCAGGACCGCAAGGATAAGCTGAAGTCCGTTCGCGATGAATACCGCGCCCCACGTGGTCTCGCCCGCCGGGATAGCGGTCGAAGCGGCGGCGGAAATCGCCTTGACCATGGTGATAAGACGCTGTACCAGAGCGGTGAAGGTGACGCACAGCATGATGATCAGCGGCGGGAAGATCATCTTGTTACTGCGGCCGGTGACCTTGAGGAATACGCACAGCGTGATGAGCACCAGAGCGCTCAGCAGCTGGTTCGCCGAACCGAACAGCGGCCAGATGTTCGCGTAGCCGACCTTGGTCAGAATGTAGCCGAAGGCAAGCGTGACGAGAGTCGAGAAGTAAACGTTGCAGAACAGCTTGCGCCAGCCTGCGGTGTGCTCCATGTCATCGACCGAGAACAGCTCCTGGAAGCTCATGCGGCCGATACGGGCCACGGCGTCCAGACTGGTGAGCGCCAGCGCGGAAACGCACATGGTCATGAATACAGTTGCGACATAGACCGGAACGCCGAACATTTCGAAGAAACCGGCAACGCCGCGGCTGAAAATCTGGAACGGAGTGCCGTCCGCCGGGGTACCGTCCACGCCGGCTGCCGCACCGGCAACGCACAGCGCGAGAACCGCGAGCAGGCTTTCGAGCACCATAGCGCCGTAGCCGACCTTGGGCATATCCTTTTCGTTCGCAATGGTCTTGGAAGACGTACCCGAGGATACGAGGCTGTGGAAGCCGGAAACCGCGCCGCACGCAACCGTTACGAACAGAATCGGGAACATCGTGCCGAGCTTTTCATTGGTGAAACCGGTGAATACCGGCAGGTTCATGGTCGGATGCGCAACCACCAGACCGACGACCGCACCGGCGATCATGCAGATAAACATGAAGGTCGTCATATAGTCGCGCGGCTGCTTGAGCAGCCACATTGGGAGAACTGCTGCGAAGAAAATGTAGATAAAGGTGATGTAACTCCATGCCGCCTTGCCGAAAATCAGCGGACAGTTCGCGCCGATAACGAAGGACAGAACGATGAATACGATGCCAAGAACGGCTTCCTTCCAGCCCTTGAAGTCAAACTTCTTCTGGATGAGGCCGAACACAACGGCGAACACCATGAACATGATGGAAACCATGCCGGCCGCGCCGTTGGTCTGCGCCGCCGGAGAAAGCTCCATGATGCCTGCGTCATTCGCTGCGAAAGCATTGAACGTGCCGGCAACCATATCTGCGAACGCCGCGATAACGATGCAGCAGAAAATCCACGAGAAAATAAGGAACAGCTTGCGGCCGGTCTTGCCGATGTACTTTTCAATCAACATACCCATCGACTTGCCCTTGTTCTTGACCGAAGCGTACAGCGCACCGAAGTCCGTGACCGCGCCGAAGAATACGCCGCCGATCAGCACCCAGAGCAGCACCGGCAGCCAGCCGAACGCTGCGGCCTGAATTGCGCCGGTTACCGGGCCTGCGCCCGCGATGGACGAGAACTGATGGCTGAATACCGTCCAGCCGTTGGTCGGAACGAAGTCCTTGCCATCGTTCAGCTCGACCGCCGGGGTCTTGGCTTTCGGGTCGATGCCCCATTTGTTGGCGAGCCAGCGTCCGTAGAAAACGTAAGCGCAGGCAAGCACAACGGCCGCGATCAGCACGATTGTAAGTGTGTTCATGGTTTTTCTTCTCTTTTCCGTTTGGATTTGCGGCGTTTCCGTCAAAATCAAGGCGTACAGAGCATTAAAAAAGCCCTCGTCTTTACCTGCTCTCCCCAAATGGGAGAACCTGCAAAGACGAAGGCATTTCCGATATTTTCGGTTACACTTCCGCGTTACCACTCTGCTTGCCGGAGAAAATCCGGCCGCTCATCCGCCGCCCGGCACCGCTGTCCCGGAAAGCGTGACCCTGTAACGGAGGCTTCCGTCTCGAACTACTTCTGCCTTTCGTTCGAGCTGCTCGCAGGGGATAATTTCTCCGCGCCTTGCTGCCGTCTTGCACGACCGGCGGCTTTCTGAAAGCGGTGATGCGGGAAACCGTGTCCTGTTCAAAGCATTTATCCTTTTGACGATTACATGATAGAACTTCGCACCCGGTTTGTCAATCCATTTTCGTTCGATCCGCCAATTTTCGGCAGGCAGTATAAAGATTGTATAAATATGCGCTGTAATGTTTGTACATTTTTAAGGAATTTTCCTGTGTCCTGCACAAAGAAAGGGACTCCCGTTTGTAGAGAGTCCCTAAAATTTACTTGGTTTCCTTCGGCTCGGTCATGACTTCCTTGAACGAGGACGCCAGTCCCGCAAGGCTCTGGATCTCGCTCGGAATGATGATCTTAGTCGCCTTGCCGTCGGCAGCCTTGCCGAAAGCCTCAAGCGACTTGAGGCGGATGACCTGGTCGGACGGCGCAGCTTCATTCAGCAGCGCGATAGAATCCGCGAGCGCCTTCTGCACCGCGAGCAGTGCTTCCGCTTCGCCCTGTGCTTCCTTGATTTTGGACAGGCGGGTCGCTTCGGCCGCGAGAACGGCGGCTTCCTTTTCGCCCTCCGCTACCAGAATCGCGGACTGCTTTTTGCCCTCTGCCACCAGAATGGCTTCACGGCGTTCGCGTTCAGCCTTCATCTGCTTCTCCATCGACTCCTGAATTGCCGCCGGCGGAATAATGTTCTTCAGCTCAACGCGGTTGACCTTGATGCCCCACGCATCGGTCGCCTCGTCCAGAATGGAGCGCATTTTGGTGTTGATGATGTCGCGGCTCGTGAGCGTCTGGTCGAGCTCAAGGTCGCCGATGATGTTGCGCAGCGTGGTCGCGGTCAGGTTCTCGATGGCCGCCATCGGACTTTCGATGCCGTAGGTGAACATCTTGGGGTCGGTGATCTGGAAGTACACGACCGTGTCGATCTGCATGGTGACGTTATCCTTGGTGATAACCGGCTGCGGCGGGAAGTCCACGACCTGCTCTTTGAGCGTGACCTTGCGTGCGATGCGCTCGAACAGCGGTACCTTGAAGTGCAGGCCGGTGTGCCACGTATCGCGGTAGGTGCCGAGGCGTTCAATGACGTAGGCGCGCGCCTGCGGCACGATAACGATGTTGCTCGCGATGAACGCGATAAGCAGGACCAGCAGAATGATCCAGATGATCGGAACGATAAATAAAGGCATAAATTACTCCTTTTCTCTGTTGATTTCGGTTTTCTCTCTGACGATAGCCTTGACGCCGCGGATTTCGGCAACGGTCACGAGGGTGCCGGCGGCAATCGTCCTGCCGTCCGCCGAGCGTGCCGTCCATTCCTTTCCGAGCACGCGCACCGCGCCGGTTTCACGCAGGTTGTCAATCGGCTCGCTGACCACGGCGGTCTGACCGATAATGCGGTCGGCGTTGGTCGGCTGTGCGCCGGTTTTGAGAAAGCGGCGGCAGAACGGCCGCAGAAGCAGCAGCATGACGGCGGACAGCACCGCGAACAGCAGAAGCTGCGGAGTCGCGCCTGCGCCGCACGAGGCCGCGACCAGCGCCGCCACGCCGCCTGCCGCGAACCAGATTGCGCACAGATCAAGCGTGAATGCCTCGACCGCCACACTGATTATGATGACAGCCAGCCAGAAATACAGGCTGTCTATTCCAAACAGCATACTCGATCCTCCCTTCCTTTGCCCTCAGTATAGCATATTAAAAAAGAAAAGTATAGTTACAGAGCGGATTTTTTCAGCAGTTTGATGAAAAAAACTGTTTCTTCCCCGAAACGAAAACGCCCCCCGGCCTTACCGCGGATAATTGTGCAAATCGACGAGTAACCCATTTGCTGGCAAAAATCCTACATTTCCTACATTGAAGAATTTTCCATGTGGTGAGAAAACCGGAAAAGCGCACCCCCGACCCTTTTTCATTTTCTACATTGTTCGCGAAAAAAATCCTACACGTTTCCTACATGGGTCAGTATTTTAGGCTATTTTGTCGCGTATATCACGCATAAAGCAGGAAATCGCACGTTCAAAAATAAGAACTATTTTCCCGTGTAGAACAAAAATAGCGTACAAACAAAGAAAACCCCGTCATTTCTGACGGGGTTAAAATTGGTGGACATTAACGGGTTCGAACCGCTGACCTTCCGCACGTCAAGCGGATGCTCTTCCAGCTGAGCTAAATGTCCGAGATGGTGGACATTAACGGGTTCGAACCGCTGACCTTCCGCACGTCAAGCGGATGCTCTTCCAGCTGAGCTAAATGTCCAGATACAAGGGGGCAGCGGACACTGTCCCCCTGTGACCAATTTTAAGTTATAATTACTTCTTGCTGCGGCCCAGATACTCACCGGTACGGGTGTCGATCTGAATGCGCTCGCCCTGCTCGATGAAGATCGGAACCTTAACAACAGCACCGGTCTCTACGGTAGCCGGCTTGAGCACGTTGGTCGCGGTGTTGCCCTTGACGCCCGGCTCGGTCTCGGTGATCTCGAGCTCTACGAACAGCGGCGGCTCAACAGCGAATACGCTGCCCTTATAGGACAGAACCTTGACGTTCTCGTTCTCCTTAACGAAGCGGAAGTCATCGCCGAGCGTGTCCTTGCTGATCGGAATCTGCTCGTAGGTTTCATTGTCCATGAAGTAGTAGAGGTCACCCTCGTTGTACAGATACTGCATTTCGCGGCGCTCAACAAAAGCTTCCTCGAACTTAGCAGTCGGGTTAAAGGAGGTCTCAGTAACCGCACCAGTTACGACGTTCTTCATCTTGACACGAACAAAAGCAGCGCCCTTGCCCGGCTTTACATGCTGGAACTCAATAACCTGCTGTACCTGACCGTCCATCTCAAAAGTTACGCCGTTACGAAATTCGCCTGCGGTCATAATCGGTATCCTCCAAAATCATAAATCCAGATTTCTGTTCGAAGTCGCCTCCGAACAGTGCTTATTTAGAATACCACACTTCTGCCTCTTTGGCAAGAGGAAATCTGAATTTTTCCCGATTTTTTTCCGATAGCGACAAAACCTGCGTTTTCGGACGGTTTTCCGCAGACATGGAAACGGCGCCGCCCTTTTCCGGACAGCGCCGCTTTTTTCTGTCAGCAGCCGCAGCAGCCTGTGCCGCAGCAGCTGTTTCCGTCATTGCAGCAGCCGTTCTGTCCGCCGCAGACCCAGATCAGGATGATAATAAGGATGATCCACCAAAGCCAGTTGTCGCCCCAGAGAGAGTTCGAGTTGCACATGTGCAGTTCCTCCTGTTGAAAAAGTGCGGCGTTCTTCGCCGTTCACTTCATTCTATGGAGCGGGCCGCGTTTTGGTTACTCGATGATTTCGCCCATGAGGCCATCCTTATATAAGGTAGAAAGCCGCACGCGGACCGGGTGGTTCTTGCGCACGCCCTCGCCTTTGAGGTAGACCGGGAAGCCGTAGCGGCCGTGCGCGGCCCACACGCCGCCCGCCGGGTGCTCGGGGAGCACTTCCAGCACTGCGCCCTCAAAGCGACGGCGGTACTGCTCGCTGAGCGCCGCCGCCGTCTGCTTCGCCCGTTCGGCGCGTTCGGCCTTTACCGTCTTGTCGAGCTGTCCCGGCATGGCGGCCGCCTTTGTGCCCTCGCGCGGCGAATACGGGAATACGTGCACGGACGCGAACGCACATTTATTAAGGAAGCGCAGCGTGGTCTGAAACTCCTCCTCGCTCTCGCCCGGGAAGCCGACGATCAGGTCGGTCGTGATCGAGCAGTCCGGGAATGCCGCCCGCAGCCGCTCACAGCAGGCGTAGAACTCGTCCGAGGTATACTTTCGTCCCATGCGCCGCAGCACGCTGTCACAGCCGCTCTGCATGGACAGATGGAAGTGCCGCGCGAGGTTGTCGAAGCCGCGCAGCCGCTCACAGAACGCATCATCTATCATACGCGGGTCGAGCGAGCCGAGGCGGAAGCGTGTTTCCGGCTGAGCCGCAAGCAGCTGCTCAAGCAGGCCGGTCAGCGTCAGGCGCGGTTCCAGGTCTCGGCCGTAGGAGGCGATTTCGATGCCGGTCAGCACGATTTCGTGCACGCCTGCCGCGCAGAGCCGCGCCGCCTCGCGAAGCACCTCGTCCGGCGGCAGAGAACGCACCCGTCCGCGTGCATACGGAATAATGCAGTAGGTGCAGAAGTTGTTGCAGCCGTCCTCTATTTTGAGGAGGGCGCGGGTGCGGCCCTGTGGGATGCCGGCCGGAAGCAGCTCGTAGCCATGGCTCTCGGGTATAGGCGCCGCCTCCCTGCCCTGCACCGCCGCCTCGCAGCGCTCGATAATCTGTGCGCGGTCGGTCGTGCCGCAGACGATGTCGATTTCTCCGGTCGCCTTGACGCGCTCCGGGTCGATCTGCGCGAAGCAGCCGCACGCCGCGATGACCGCGTCCGGGTTGTCCCGACGCAGCTTGTGGAACGCGCGGATATTCTTGTGGTCAGAGACCGACGTCACCGTGCAGGTGTTGACAATGACCGCGTCCGCGCCGCGCTCGACGATCTCGTGTCCGCGCTCGGCGGCCAGCTGCGTCAGCGCCTGCGTTTCGAACAGGTTGACCTTGCAGCCGAGCGTAAAGAAAGCAAATTTCATGCTGTACTCCCCTAATTTCTTCTTGCTGTCTATTGTAGCACAAACGAGGGAAAGAGTGAAGAAGCCTGTCGAAAAACTTCGTTTTTCCGACAATCTGTGTTTTGACTTCGCAAAACACGGACGTCCGAAAGTTCCCATTCGGAAACTTTCTCCCTCTATAAGTATAAAAACC
>OODU01002380.1_pt1 | contig 16218 bp, 11 predicted proteins | sample 1671171 | NCBI WGS metagenome assembly OODU01 (sample SAMN06348129, study PRJEB24527) | human gut metagenome | biome: human gut; feature: ankylosing spondylitis patient; material: feces | host: Homo sapiens | place: China | collected 2015-10
TTTCCTATAAAGTAAAAAAAGAGTGCCAAACATGAACTTTGACACTCACATCCTATAAATATATTCGACCAAAAGGGCTAATTTCTTTACCCTATAAATTCAGTCCGTTTAACGTCATGCCCTCTATGAGCTCCCCCTTGTTGAAGCAGCTCGCTCAGACCTTCTTCGCCGTTTCAAACGCTTTCTGATAACTCAATACTTTCTTTATGTAAGAACGACACTGTGATGGTATACCGCCCACACGCCGTACCGTTCCACTTCCGGCATTATACGCCGCCAGTGCTAACTTTACATCTCCGTTATATTCCTTTAACTTGCTGGCGATGCACTTCGCTCCACCCATAATATTTTGCTCCGGATCAAAGGGATCCTCTACGCCAAGTCCACGCGCCGTATCCGGCATCAACTGCATAACGCCCATTGCTCCCGAACTAGACACATCCCTCTCATTGAAATTAGATTCTGCTTTGGCAATTGCCTTAAGCAAACTTTCGGATACTCTGTATTTTTTGGATGCTTTCTTAAAATAGCTGTCATAAGGCGTTGTCTTCATAGACGATGCTGATGTCGTTTTCTTAGTGCTTGTACTTCCGGTTGACACCGTACGATTCGTTTTCTGACTCTGACCGGTCGATGTCCCAGACGCAGATGAGGTTGTTCTGGAACTTCCCGTGCGGTCTAACTTTGACGTGTCCGCAGAATAGTCCAGATGTTTCACCGCACTCGTCTTCGTAGACTTCGTGCGTCCCTGTGCTTTCAGCATATCGTCAAAACTGGTAATAGAACTCCTGCGGCCAGCTTCACCCGCATGCGTCTTCAACGGTTTGATCGGCAAAGCCTGCACTTTCCCATCCGTAATATTATTCGCCGTCATATACCTCTCCTTTCTGCAAACATCTCCTGCAATGTCATATCCAACTTCCCCTGTCTCGGATTCGCCACAGACACTTCCGAAAGCGTGACAGCCATCTCTGCTGCAACTTGATTTACAGCTTTTTCCTCAGGCTCTATTGGCACAATCTGCTGTAATCTCGGCTCTCTGGCATTCGATACCACCGCCCTCACATTAGCAGGTGACTTCACATTCATCTCACAAAAGTCTATCTTCTTCGGCGACAGTGGCTTCGCATTCGCTCCACAAGTCTCAATCTCTCTCGGTGACAGTGGCTTCGCATTCACTCCACAAGTCTCAATCTCTCTCGGTGACAACGGTTTCGCATTTGCTCCATAGGTTTCAACCTCACGAACGGCTATCGTTTTCCCCTGTATCACGTTCATCGAATGCACCCCCTCGCCATCGTCTCATTTTGCTTTTTATTTTAACAACTTGTCCGGTTTAAATCAATACTTTCCCGTTTCTTCCAATAATGCTGTGGAAAGAGATCGGCAATGACACATATTTCTCACAATTCCATTGGTGATTCGATCAGTTCCTCACATTTTTAGCCGGTTCCATGTTCACCCTGCGTCCCTTGATCTTACTGTGATTCATTGCTTCTAGTACAGCGGCCGCATATTCCTGCGGAACCTCTACAAACGAAAAATTATCGTACATATCGATTGTTCCTACGAGAGCACCTTCCATTCCGCTCTCCCCGGCAACCGCACCCAAAATGTCACCAATGCGTACACGATCTTTTTTGCCGATATTCATAAACATACGCACCATACCCGGCTCTGCACCGGTATCTCCAAACTCTTCTTTTGGAAGCGTCTGTGTGCTTGTCTCTCCTAACTGCATTGCCAGCAAAGCTGCTGCCATTTCCGTTGCCGAATAATCACTGCCATCCAAATATTCCTCTAACAGATCCATCATTCTGCCCAAACCATCTGTAGCGATCAACTCTCCTGCCTGCTCCAACAGTTTCTCCACTTTAATGGCAGCCACATCATTCACCGAAGGGATCGGCTGTCTGCGGATCTTTGTCTTGCAATATCTCTGAATATCTTTTAGTTTGTATATTTCCTTGCCAACGACCAGCGTAAATGCTCTTCCTTCACGTCCGGCACGTCCCGTTCTTCCGATACGATGCACATAGTACTCATCGTCCTGTGGAACATCATAATTAAAAACCGCTTCCACATCATCAACGTCAATACCACGCGCCGCCACGTCTGTGGCAACTAAAATATCGGTACGTCCATTGCGAAAGCCATTCATCACGCGGTCTCTCTGGCTCTGCTTCATATCACCATGCAGTCCCTCTGCAAAATATCCTCTACCCTTTAAATCTGCAACCAACTCATCCACTTTTCGCTTCGTATTGCAAAAAACCAATGACAAACTCGGATCATACATGTCCAATAATCGGGATAGCACTTCATTCTTTTTGCGCGGATTAACTTCATAATAATACTGTTCGATTTTTGGGACAGTAAGTTCTTTCTGAATCACTTTCACAATCTCCGGTTCATGCAGATAACGCTTTGCAATTTCCAAGATTGGCTTTGGCATTGTTGCCGAAAAAAGCATTGTTTGACGCTCCTCTGGCAGTTGTCCCAAAATAGTTTCTATATCCTCTCGAAATCCCATATTTAACATTTCATCCGCTTCATCCAAAACCACAATATCTACCGTTTGTGGTTTTAATGTATGACGGCGCAAATGATCCATCACTCGTCCCGGTGTACCAATCACGATCTGTACACCACCTTTTAAGGAACGGATCTGTTTGCTGATCTCCTGTCCTCCGTATATCGGAAGTACTTTGATCCCATGCAAAAACTTTGCTAATTTGCGAATTTCATTGGCGGACTGAATTGCAAGTTCTCGCGTTGGGCACAAGACGATTGCCTGCAGATTTTTGTCTTTCGGATTAATTCGCTGCAACATCGGTATTCCAAACGAAGCCGTCTTACCCGTTCCGGTACGCGCTTGTCCGATCATGTCCTTTCCCTCTACCGCAATCGGTATCGACTGCGCCTGAATCGGACTTGGCTGTTCAAACCCCATTTCCGCAATTGCACGCATTATTCTTGTATCCAAACACATTTCTTCAAACGTCATTTATATCTCCATTTCTGATCTGCTTTATTTTGCAGCACAAATTCCCTGCAAAATCTTTCGCTGTATTAATGCAACTTTCCTATTATAGCAGATTCTCGGAGCATGAGCAACATCGGCACTGCAGAAAAGATAGCGTAAATTGTTCTTCGGAAAAATATGAGCAGACCAGCTCCAGGATAGTTTTAAGAACTTCAACTTCCTGCATCATACCATATTTCCGTTTTTGTTTCCATCACTTTCTTCCGACTGGCAGACTATGGCTTAGTCCTCTTATCAGCCTTTTAGGCTGTTAATCCGGCATCCTGTCCAGGATGCTCTGCACTGCATCCCCAGTCTGCTCCTGCATCATCATAACGCACAATGATCCCAAGCCAGTTGTTTTGAATATATTTCTGACAGGCTTCGATCTCTTTCTGTTTTCCCGGTGTTACAGCGTTGGCTCCACATTTTCGGAGAAGTCTCTCCACTTCTTCCAGATCTTTTTCCCGAATAGCTTCATAGATCAATTCTCTGGCGTCTTCTGTGCTGTCCATCAGATGACTTGTCGCTGCACTGATGTATTTCCAAAGATGAAATTTATCCAGCACAAATTTACTTTTTTCCAAAACCTGACAGCCTGATACGATCCACGGTGCACCGTCTCCTGCGATATATACATTCTCCAGATACTCCGTATCATAGTTGTCATAAATATACTGCTGTACCTCCAGCCACAGATTCTCATTCGCCTCGGCTCCTTCATAAACACCCCCGAAATAGTGCTTTCCCATCAGACTGTATCTTTTGCTTCCCGGCTTTCCTTCCTCCATAATGTCTTCATAAAGCAGGATCAGCTTTGGCATCACCGTGTTACTTTTTCTGCCGTTTTCAGAGATCTGCAAATCACCCTCTTTCCGGTAAAACTGCAGGGCTACATGATCCTCATCTGCCTGAATATGAAGCGTTTTTATCTGTTTCTTTTTCTCCGGGATTTCTACCGGCATTTTCACCTCGAGAGCATGGATCAGTTTTTTGACGGTCTGTTTTGTGACTACATCATCGGTCAGACATGCTTCTTCTCCACCTTTGCGGTAACTGGTCTCTACTGCTTCTCTTAATGCATGAGCTTTTGCTGCAAGGCTCACCTTCTCATTAGAATCCAGACCTATATATTTATCCAACAGGTAAACCCCTTTTCCATCCTGTTTCAATGAGTCGTAAGCTCTCTTGAGCTCTATGTTTCCAAATCTTGTCAACAGGGTGCGGTGATCTTCTTTGTACTCTACATAATAGCTTTGCCTACGGACTTCACTGTTTCTGATCGTCTGCTCAATGCTTTCGAGGAGTTCCTAATACAGACTACGACCAAACTCTAATACTGTATCAAACAATTTCTCTTCAAAACACATCATGTTTCTGGATAATAATGATTCTTTTGTGATTTTTCAATTTTAGTAGTTCCTTTTTCAATAAATTCGATTATACTTTTGTACATGGGGCAGTTCTCCTTTTCGTTTTTTGTTTTGGCACTTAAAACCTTATACAAAGGAACTGTCCTTTTCAATATTTATTTTTCCGAAAACTTAATTACGCTAACAGCAGAAAAATCCGCGTCTGTAGGTTATATTCTCCCAAAGACGCGGATGTATTTTGTTGTTTGATATTTTATAAAACAATACCTTCTTGTTTTTAATCACAGAAAGGGTTGTTGTTACTGTTGTTCGTATCCAATGACTGTAACCGAACTGTCACATTTTAGTGAGAACGGCCGTGTACAGTTTGTTAAATCCAGACTGGTCAATAAATTTCCAGTACAAAATAGCATCCCTAGTTCCTCGCAATCAGATACGTCTAAATTGCTAATTTGATTGCTATTGCACACTAATATGCGTAATTTTGAACAACCCGAAACATCTAACATGGTCAGCAAATTACTACTACAATACAAGTAATCCAGCAAACCACAATTAGATACATCTAATACATTCAACGAATTGCTATCACAATGTAACCCCTCTAACTGGCTACAATTAGATACATCTAAATTGTTAATTTTATTATGGCTGCAACTTAAATTTTTTAATTTTGTACAATTTGTTACATCTAATACATTCAACGAATTGTTATCACAACTTAACCCCTCTAACTGGCTACAATTAGATACATCTAAATTGTTAATTTTATTATAGTCGCAATTTAATTTTTTTAATTTTGTGCAATTTGCTATATCTAGTGCATTCAACGAATTGCTATCACAATATAACTCCTCTAACTGGCTACAATTAGATACATCTAAAGTAGACAATGGATTTCCAGCACATTCCAACACTTCCAATTCACGACATTGCGATACATCTAATTTCTTCAGGGGTCCCTCTGGCCGTAATGGATTAAGCCAATAATGTTCTGCCGTACAATCCAATTCCTTCAATTTTCGACATTGTGTCACATCTAATTTCTCAATTGCAGTACTTCCTCTCAAATTTAATTTGACTAAATTAGGATTTTTGCTTACATCTAGACTTTGCAAGTTATTACCACTACAATCTAACTCTTCCAGATTAACGCATCCCTCTATATCAAGCAGTTTCAGCCCAGCATTTCCTGATACATTCAGTGATACCAAATTTTCACAGCCAGATGCATCTAACAATTTCAAATTGCCATTGGAACAATCTAATGACCGCAATGCTGACAATCCACGAACATCCAACCCGCCTTCTAATCCACCCGCAACATCATTGAAACTGATACCAACCAGTCTTCCATTCTCCCATGTATAAGACTTATCATCCAAATTTTTACTAACGGCTGCACCATTATTTCTCTGCAATTTAATAATGGTTTTTAGTTCCGTAACATCTTCTGCATTCTTGCCGCTAAGATTCTCGCTAGGTTGTATAGATGCGACAGGGCTACTCTTCGGTGTCTCTTGTGGTTCATTCGGTTCTGTATTATCAGGAGTCTCTGTCACCGCAGGTGTCTGTTTCGCACTATTATCTGGCTGTTTTGTTATCACAGGTTCTTCCGGACTTTCTGTGTTCTCTGGAGCATTACTTTCCTCTGGTGCCTGCGTAATGTTTGGACTACTGGTTTTGTCAGGTTCCTTCGTTACATCAGGTGTCTTTGTATCGCTCGGAGTACTGGTTTGATCCGGCTCTTTTGTCTCCTTAGGTGCCTGTGTGACATCTGGAACATCTGTTACATTTGGTTCACTCGTAACATCACTCGAAGGTACTTTTGTCTGCAAAGGCGCACTCGAATTTAATACACTCGGCTTCTCCACTGGTGCCGAAACTTTATTTGTTTTTGTCTTGTTACTGATATTTTTAACTGTGATCTTAATAACTGCTTTCTTCATACCTTTTGCAGAAACTGATACTTTTGTCTTTCCTCGTTTTTTAGCAATCAACTTTATTGATTTTCCAACAATTTTAGCAGTAACAATTTTTTTATTTGCAGTTTTTACCCTCATCCCCTTTTTTTTATTCTTGATCTTTACAGTTGATTTTTTACCAACCTTCATGGTTACACTAGTTTTATTGAGCTTAATTTTTGCTTTTGCAGCATGAACCGTAACTGTCTGTGTGGGAAACGTTGATGCTGCAACTACCAAACTAAAGCCTACAACCAATGCCATTGTCCTTTTCATTACTTTTTTCATTTTTGTACCATTCCTTTCTTTTTTAGCTTTTAACCAAAATCCCCTCTAACTATAGATTTTACTAAAGAAGTGGCATTTATCTTCTTATTTTTTTACTTACCGTCTTATTATTGTAAAATACTCCTGCATACAGATACGCTCTAACTATATTTCCCCGCTTACAAACACGTACAGCCATGACAATTTATAATGAAATTTTCCAGTTATTTTTTTAGATAATACCGTATGCTTGTGAGGAAGTTAGTACTTTTACAAAAGAAGGATTGGTGTTTGAACATATGGAACAAATTACAAAAGATTGCAGCAGATTTTGTCTGTGGCTGGCATTGATTTTCTGTATTATTTTGTTGATCCTACCTGACTCCAACCTGTGACGCCCTCATGTACAGACGGAAACATTTCAGATGTCGAAGGAATCTCCGTCTTTGATCAACGCAAAGAATCCCTATTTTCAACGGTATCTTAACATTATTGAGTGACAATTTTTTTGTTATTTCTATCAATTATTATCATATTTTCACATTATACAAACACCGATTTCGACGATCTTTGTCAATACTTTATGCATCAATGTTATAACCCGGCAATGGGCCTTCGATGGATTTATGACTAGAATGCCTCCTTGCCAACTTCAACGTCATCGAACGAACCGTCTAAGACAATGCCATCCTTTTTGATCGCACCACGAAATGCCTGTGTGCCAATCCTTTTGACGGTTCCACCACAAACAAATTTCTCTAATTTATGACACTTATAGAAAGCTTGTGCATCGATCGTGTCAATGTTTCCTTTGACTTCAAATTTCTTACAATGCCAGTTATGCATAAACACGCCGCTTCCAATGGTTGTAAGATTACCAAGTGCCGTTACTTTCTTTAATTTGGTATTTCTAAAAGCATTGCGTGTAATGACTTTCACATTTTTATCCAATGTCAGTGTAGATTTTTTATAATCTTTGCTCACACCATACACCGTCTTGCCATCTCCGCTGTAAATCACATTGTCACGGACTTTATAATTTTTATTTCCCGCAGGAATTCGAATATCAAAGCAATCCGTTGACTTGTTATCCGGCAGCAAAAATCCATTTTCATCACAGTAGTTGACAGGATTGATCTGTCCCGCAAATCCGGTTCCAAGCGTAATCTTTTTTAAGCAAAGACATTTATAAAAAGTGCTGTAACCGGCATATTTTAAGGAATCCGGCAATTGAATCTCTTTTAGATTCGTACCGGCAAACGTACCTAACAGAGCAATTTCTTTCAAATACTTTGCAGATCCATCCGGCTCGCTCACGAGATCTTTTTCATCATTTATGACATCTTCGTCCCCTTCATCAGAGACTTCTCCTGCATCAGCCGGCGCACCAACATCATAATAAGATAGCTTTGCTTTGACTCCGTCAAAGTCACTTAATTTTTTCACGTTCACAGCCTGCGCTAAATTAATGTCACTAAGCTTACTGTCACCATAAAACGCTCCGGCACCGATATCTGTAATTCCTGTTGGCAATACGACTTTCTTTAAGAATGGATTGCGCGAAAATGCGAGTGCTTCCACTTTGGTTACAGACTTCGGTATACGATATGACTGTTCTGTCTTTTCAACCGGATAATAGACAAGTGTTTTTTTATCCTTGGTAAAAAGTACATTATTTTCTGTCATATAATATGGATTCTTACTGTCTACCGTTATCGTTAAATTTTCATTGAACGTATCTGACGTATCCGTGGCACCAAGTCCCCAAAATGCACCACCTTCAATATATCGTACATTGCGTGGCAGATGAATCGTGCGGATATAAGCTGCATCTGTCGTTGGCGCAAATGTATTTGCATTAATTCTTTCTAGAGAGTCCGGTAAAGAAAGCTTAATTTCCTCAGCATCTTCGTCCTTGGAAACATTTCCAAATAAATTACTCACCGCTAATGCAGTAATTCCTTCTTCAATCTTAATCTCTTTTACCGAACAGGTTATTCTTTCCTTGACTTCATATGGTTCTGCAAGTCCCTCGATCTTTTGCTTGGAAGTGTCTGAATCCACAGCGCGATCCACAGCACCGGAACCACTAATTGTCAATACTTTCGTACCTGTATTGTACGACCATTCTGCATTGTCCCCACATTTGCCCGAAATCGTCCGTGGCTCGTCATCGACGGAAGCATAATACTGGAACGGTGTACTGGTCGGCGTTGCCTGTGCTTCCTTTGCCTGTTTCGTTGATGTCGTGTCAGTAGATTTTTGTGCGCAGCCGGAAAGCCCTACGATCATTGGTACGGCCAACAAACATACTGCTGCCTTTCTCGTTAATTTTGCCCCTGTTTTTTTCACACTAACCCCCTCCTTCGTATAAATATCTTACGCTGTTATTTTTACTCTTATCCGTAAAAACAACCTTGTTCTTAACTGTATAAATCCGTTCCTTAAATTACTTGAAATCAGCATACCCTATACACAAAATTTTGTCAATAAAACCACAAAAAATCACGCTGCACAACTGCGATTTCCTATAAGGATTAGGGTGTCAATAAGAAAAAAAGGACTGTCTATCCACGAAATAACATTGCGAATAGAACAGTCCTTTTATACTTTTTGATTCTTTCAAAAGCCACATATTTATGCGTACTTTCGCGCTTCATCGTAAGCACAGGTCATACATACTATTTACTGTTTCAAACTTCCCATACCTCATTATCTCACACAACCACATATTACTTATTATGTCAGTAAAATTATGTCTATTTTGCAGCCGGTAAAGTAAATTATCCTGCCATCAACAAACTAAGACAATTGCAGCAGAACGCAGAGTTTTTACGTGATTTCTTATTTTGTTAAGTCTCTGATGAATACATGCCTAGAGGAATGTTTGAGATGTCCCGGTTTAGCAAGGTATCATCAATTTTTGGACGGGACGCTTTCGCTACGTTGCGCTACGTTACGTTACTTAATGTCTCTGAAGTACGAGACATAAGTAACGACGAGCGCAAAGTCCCTTTCAAAAATGATGAATACCTTGCTTCCGGGACTTCGAGTTCCCGAAAGGCATGTAAATCAATCATCAGAGACAACAAAATCTAGAAATCACTGTGAAAACTAATTGCGGCAAAGCAATTGCTATAGTTTCTTGATGGCAGGACTCACTATATAGTGACTGCAAAATATAATTAGACCATCAACATAATAAGCAATATGTGATTCGGGCAATAACTTCCGGTATAGGAAGTTTTAGTTACTGTATATACAATGCGTCATCCTTAACATCCAGCACGATCTCCTCGCCCATATGCACATCGCCACGAAGAATCTTTTTGGCTAACAGTGTCTCTACATTCTTCTGCAAGTACCGTTTCAACGGACGTGCACCGAAGGATGGATCATATGCCTGCTCTGTAACAAACGCTTTGGCAGCATCTGTCAAAGATACATGCAATTCTTTTTCTGCTAAACGTTCATTCAGCTCTGCAAGCAAGATATCAATAATACCGGTAATATCCTGCGGACGAAGCGGCTTAAAGAGGATCGTTTCATCCAAACGATTCAAAAATTCCGGACGGAAAGAAGCGTGCAGTTGATCCAGTACCGCTTTACGTGCTTCTTCGCTGATCTCTCCATTTTCATCAATGCCTTCCAACAAATATGAGGAACCAATGTTAGAAGTTAATATCAATATTGTATTTTTGAAATCAACGGTACGACCCTGCGAATCGGTAATCCGACCATCGTCCAACACTTGCAATAATACATTAAACACATCCGGATGTGCTTTTTCAATCTCATCAAACAGTACTACAGAATACGGTTTACGGCGTACTGCTTCGGTGAGCTGTCCACCTTCTTCATATCCAACATATCCCGGAGGCGCTCCGATCAGACGAGCCACGGAATGTTTCTCCATATATTCACTCATGTCGATACGAACCATATTCGTCTCGTCGTCAAACAAATATGCCGCCAAGCTCTTAGCAAGTTCCGTTTTACCAACACCTGTCGGTCCTAAGAACAAGAAAGAACCAATTGGTTTCGTAGGATCTTTGATACCTGCCTTAGAACGTAAGATTGCTTCTGCAACCAAACGGACGCCCTCTTCCTGTCCAATGACACGTTTGTGCAATTCATCCTCCAAATGCAGTGTTTTTTCTCGTTCGCCTTCCGTAAGTTTGGCGATTGGAATTCCTGTCCAGCGAGAAATAATTTTGGCAATCTCTTCCTCGGTAACACATTCCTGCACCAAAGTACGATCTTCTGCTTTTGCCTTTTCTTCTGCTGCCTCAAGCTGTCGCTCTAACTCCGGCAATTGTCCATACTGGATCTCTGCAGCACGGTTCAGATCATAGTTGCGCTTTGCCGTTTCAATCTCTGTACGAAGCGCATCTCTCTGCTCTTTCAACTTATTTACCGTATCGACAGATGCCTTTTCGCTATCCCACTTTGCTTTCTTGGCATTGAAATCATCACGAAGTTCTGCCATTTCTTTTTGCAGTTCTTCCAAACGTTCCACAGACAAATGATCGGTCTCTTTCTTAAGTGCTGCCTCCTCAATTTCCATCTGCATAATACGTCTGCGCTCTTCATCGAGTTCTGCCGGCATACTATTTAACTCTGTCTTGATCATGGCACAGGCCTCATCGATCAAGTCGATCGCCTTATCAGGCAGGAAACGATCCGAAATATATCGGTTGGACAACGTTGCGGCTGCCACCAGCGAAGAATCCGTAATCTTGACACCATGGAATACTTCATAGCGTTCTTTCAGACCACGCAGTATTGAAATTGTATCTTCCACTGTTGGTTCATTGACCATAACCGGCTGGAAACGACGTTCCAATGCCGGATCTTTTTCAATATACATACGATACTCATCCAATGTCGTAGCACCAATACAATGTAATTCACCTCTGGCAAGCATTGGTTTGAGCATATTGCCGGCGTCCATAGCGCCATCGGTCTTGCCGGCACCGACAATCGTATGCAGCTCATCAATAAACAGAATGATCTGTCCTTCACTCTTCTTCACTTCTTCAAGAACCGCTTTCAAACGCTCCTCAAATTCGCCACGGTATTTCGCACCCGCTACCAAGGCACCCATATCCAACGCAAAGATCTTCTTGTCTTTGAGTCCTTCCGGCACATCTCCGCGAACAATACGCTGTGCCAAGCCCTCAACAGCGGCAGTCTTACCAACACCGGGTTCACCGATCAAGACCGGATTATTTTTCGTCTTACGTGAAAGAATACGCACAACATTACGAATTTCCGCATCTCGTCCGATCACCGGGTCCAGCTTGCCATCTTTGGCACGTTCTACCAGATCTGTACCATATTTTTCCAACGTATCATACGTTGCTTCCGGATTGTCACTGGTAACCCTCTGATTACCACGCACCTCAGAAAGCACCTGCAAAAATCGCTCTCGATCGATCTGACACTGCTTAAACAACTGCTTGATCTCTTTGCTCGGATGCGCTAATACACTCAAAAACAGATGCTCTACGGAAACATATTCATCTCCCATCCGTTTTGCTTCATCTTCCGCATAAATCAATGCTTCATTTAAATATTTGTCAATCCGAAGATCGCCGCCGACAACCTTTGGACGTTTTTGTAAAAGTCCTTCTATCTGCGCCTGAAATGCTTCCGGTGCAATTCCCATTTTCTCGATCAGTTTGCGGATCAAGCTATCATCTACTGTCATCATAGCGGATAGCATATGCTCCTGACCGATTTCCTGGTGACCATGATCCATGGCGATTTTCTCACAGCCTTGTACTACTTCCTGTGATTTTTGTGTAAATTTACTGATATTCATACAATCACCAATCCTTTCTGTCTCAAACAAATCCATATGCCTACATAGCCTGCTAATACTGAACTATGTAGTACACTATCTGACTATTTTGGTCCCTCTGATGATTGTTATATCACTTTTATTAGCACTCGTCAAGGGTGAGTGCTAATTTTTTATCATTTTCTTTTTGACATGTCCTGCAAGCATACAAAATACATAGATCACAACCGCTATCAGCACGATCTTACCAATTGGCCATACATAAAGTACACCACCGGATCTTGATGCCAGACCACCATCCTGTGCCATGATCTGCGTGATGGCATAATGACTTACCATGTAACCACAGGCGATACCCGCCAAAATGCCTGCCAGACAACTGATCCCATTTTCCAAAAATATCATACGCTGCAACTGTCCTCTGGTCATCCCTGCCACACGGAACAGATAGATTTCCTGCCTGCGTGTCGATAAGTTTGCCATCGTAACATTATAGATCTGCATTAAGCAGATCAACAGCAAAAATCCTCCCACTGCCAAGCCGCATGTCCGCACGAGATCAAGTGTATTTTGTATCTCTCCATATATATCGGAATAAGTAATGTCATCATATCCGGTTTCATACAGTGTCGCCCAATGATAATTTGCATCTGTATATTTTTGATTGCATTTTTTGACATATGCATTGATCTCATCCGTCGGAAAGCGCAGATGTCTGTTTACACCTACACCGAGGCTAAGCCTTCCATAGCTTCTCCCATCTAATTCCGTCATATTCTCATAAGAGGCACTCGGAATAAAGTATTGAAACAATGATTGGTCTGCCATCATAATGCCGACATGACTTGGTACGTAGCTTGTCATCCAAGATGAGTTATATGTATCTTCCTTTATGATTGCCTGTATCTTAAAATGCTCTACGCTGCCCGCATCGATTTTGCATTGTTCCATAAGACTTCGCAGAGAAAAATAACTGTAATACGTTTGAGACCATAACTGCGTCTTCTGATACTTCGAAATGTCGTATCCCTTTTTTCGGACAAGAGCAGTAACCTTATCCCAGTATTTTTTTATGATCTTAGGATCTGCTTTTTCATCCGGTTCTTGCTGCTTTTTGTCCATCGCCTGCTTGACTGCTCTGATATCTTTGGTCACCTGTGCGTCTGCTTCTCTACTGATCACCTCTATGCTGTCGCCAACCTTATAGTCTGTCAATCGTTTGTCTGTTGCCGTCGCATCACCATTACTCGTATTTATATTGTATTCGTAATCACACAATACTACTCCATGCTCGCGAACCAGCTTATCGTAAGCAATACTTCCCGCAACTAATTGTCTTTTCAAATGATCCAAATGCTTTTTATCATATCCGGCTACCGACAAAAAAGTTCTGCTCGTATCCAAATCTTTGTAGTGTGCCATAACATTGAGATTACTCAACGCAAAATCACTCTGTAAATATACCCCTGCATTTTTCACACTTTTTAACTTCCGTAACTCTTCGCTCCGATCTTTCAGCTCCGATAATGTGCTCGTTCCTTCCGAAACCAGTGCTTCCGAATATTCCTGATGCGACCCCTGCAAGCTGTTTTCAAACGTCGCATAGGTACTGTCAATACTTGTAAATACAATAGCAAACAGCATCATACTCACAGTCACTCCAACAAAAAGATAAAACTGCCCTCCCGGGCTTCTAGACATACTGCGCATGGCATATTCCCATTCTGCACCAAAAATACGTCCCATAAAGCGACTGCACCAATGGTTTTTGTGCTTCACTTGGCGTGTTTTTGATGTATTTGTTATGCCATAGCTGCCCCCTTGCAATACACGAGTCACCGACTGTTTGGAGGCCTGTCTTGCCGGCTCCAGCAATGCTAACATTGTCACTCCGATACATAATAAACCACTGAGAAGTACAGCGCTCAGCCGAAAATGGATCACTAATGGGACATTAAGATCCATCTGCGCGTTGAGCATTCCCTCTCCCAGTTTCAAAATACCGAAGCCAACACCTGTCCCAAAAACGGTACTGATGAGTGTCAACAAAATCCCCTCAACACTGAGCATACAATATAGCTGTCCACTGCTCATCCCGGCGCAGCGAAAGGCTCCATACTCCTTCATTCGTTCAAAAACAGGAAGCATCATGGTATTGCGGATCACAAGCATGGCAAATAGCGCAAATACAGCTCCCACCATCGCAAAAATTGCTTTTTCGGCTGCCACCGTCAGAGAATCATCAGCGCTGCCCTGACCTAAATGCACTTGTATATCAGGATCGACCTGTACCTGATAGCCCAACTTTTTTTCAATGATTTTCGCTGACTGATTGAGATTCGAATTATCTTTTACTTTCACATACAGCTCATATTGTTCGTCCGCCGGTACGCTGTTGTCCGAAGACACATTTTCCTCTGTATCATTTGCTGCATCGCTGTCATCGGCGGCTACATCTTCCTCTGTATCATTTGCTGCATCGCCGCTTTCATCGACAGCATCTTCCTCTGACACTGCCTCGGTGCTCGGCAATTTATATAAATACGTCCGCTCTACTTCAGGAAGTGCCGCAGCCTTTTTCTCCATTTCCTGAAACTTTTGCAGCGTCCACATATCCTTGTCCGTAATCGAATCCTGTCCCACTGCAAATTCATTAATAGTAAGTTCGCAGCCTTTTCGCTCTTTCATCGCCGCATAATATGGATAATCCAGCAGCTCCATCCCCAAAGTAATGCTGCAAAAACATAAGACCACCGCGATCATGATCGCGATCAACGAATACAATGTCTGAAGCGGATGTTTCAAGCGATAGCGGATCGCCAACATTGCATAATATCTGAACTTATTCATCGCTCTCACCCTGTCCTTTCACATCGGAGGACAAGGCATGTTTGACTTTGACGTCCGATAAGATCACGCCATCCGACAAGGTGATGACACGATCCGCCATTGCCGCAATCGTCGGATCATGTGTTACAACAAGCAGTGTTAAGGAAAATTCACGGATTGCCTGATTCAATAAACTCATCACTTCCAAACCATTCTGATGATCCAAATTGCCGGTCGGTTCATCCGCAAACAAAAGACTGGGATGTGCAGCAAGCGCACGCCCGATCGCCACGCGCTGTTTTTGTCCACCGGACAGTTCCTGCGGCAAATGTTTCTCACGACCTTCTAATCCAAGAACATGTATTAATCGCTGCAAATACTCCTCATCCATACGTCTGCCATCCAACCGTACCGGCATTTGTATATTTTCCGCTACATTGAGGATTGGCACAAGGTTATATTCCTGAAATACAAAGCCAATCTGTCTACGTCGAAATACTGCTTTCTGTTTCTCTTTTAGCTTTAAGATATCTTCTCCCTCAAAAAACACCTCTCCCTCCTGCGGCTCGTCCATCGTACCAAGCAAATGCAGCAAAGTAGATTTGCCAGAGCCGCTGGCACCGGTCACCGCGATAAACTCCCCCTTATCCACGGCAAAACTCACGTGGTCCAATGCTACCAATGCATTCTCTTTTTTTCCATAGATCCTGGTTAGATTTTTTACTTCCAAAAATGCCATTTTTCCGCTCCCTTTCTCCCTTTCCGCTCCCAGACAACTCCTTTCGCAGTCCCCCGGTGCAGTTTCATTATAGCAATCTGACCTTACATTTCCGTGAATTTCTATCTTACAATTTTGTAAGATTCGCAGGATAAGCAATCCAAACTTCCCATACCTCAAATCCCCCACAACCACATATTGCTTATTATGTCAATGACTATATAGCATTTTGCAGC
>OODU01002383.1_pt1 | contig 16188 bp, 10 predicted proteins | sample 1671171 | NCBI WGS metagenome assembly OODU01 (sample SAMN06348129, study PRJEB24527) | human gut metagenome | biome: human gut; feature: ankylosing spondylitis patient; material: feces | host: Homo sapiens | place: China | collected 2015-10
GGCGAGATCGACATGATCTTCCATTTCGACCAGAGTCCCAATCTGGCTGAAGAATATCGCGTTGCCAGAACCAACACAACGTGGACCGCCAATATGATGGTGGTCACGAACCAACAGCTCTTTACTGAAAACAAAGTGAACCGCGTTGCCGTTCCCCGAAACAAGATTTCCCTGACAAGGTACATTGCGTTTTATTATCCGCAGTGGGAGATCGTAGACTGCGATACACAGGAGGATGCGATAAAACTGGTCAAGGACGGACAGGCAGACTGTTTTATCACAGGGGTCATCAGCGAGGAGAAATACAGCAAGAATCATGGGTTTTACAGCGTTCCGCTGCCAAACCCTGCCAATTCCTGCTTTGCGGTCAATAGCGGAAACCGCAGCCTGCTGTCCATCCTGAACAAAACGATCAAGGCAATGCCAGCCAATATGCTTACCAGCTCTCTGGCGATGTATAAGAGCTCCTCGCGGAAGGTTACCCTGATCGATTTTATAAAGGATAACTTCTTTATGGTTCTGCTGGTCAGCAGCATTGCGGTTGCAGTTGTTCTGCTCACGATTTTGAAGCTGCTCCAGAAGGCGCGTAAAGCCGAAGCTGCTGCAAGAAAAGCCGCAAACGATACGCAGGAACTGAATGCAAAATTGCAGGTCGCTGTGGAAAACGCGGAGAGTGCGAACCGCGCCAAATCCACCTTCCTGTTCAATATGTCGCATGATATCCGCACGCCCATGAACGCCATTATCGGCTATGCAGACCTTGCCTCCCGGCATCTGGACGACCCTGCAAAGCTGGAAAAATACATGGAGAACATTCAGGTGTGCGGACAGAACCTGCTGATGCTGCTGAACAACGTTCTGGATCTTGCCCGGATCGAGAATGACAAGACGGAGATGGAGTATTCTGTTTCGGATGTCGATAAGGATTTCCGTAATTGCGTTGCGATGTTCCAGAATCAGGCAGACAGCAAGGAGCAGACGCTTACGGTGACAGCACATCTGCTGTATCCGTATGTCTATGCGGATATTCCGCACCTGACCGAGGTCTGTACAAACCTTGTCAGCAACGCGGTCAAATACACGGGAGCCGGCGGCACGATCCACTGCGATGTCACGCAGAAGCCCGGCAAAAAAGAGGGCTGGTGCGATATGGTGGTCACGGTTGCCGATAATGGCATCGGAATGTCGCAGGAGTTCCAGAAGCATATCTTTGAACCCTTTGAACGGGAACGCACTTCCACCGTCAGCAAGGTGGAGGGCAGCGGTATTGGAATGGGCATTGTGAAAAAACTGGTTGAGCTGATGAGCGGCACCGTGGAAGTGGAGAGCAAGATCGGTGTTGGCTCCAAGTTTACTGTGACCATTCCCTGCCGCATTGCGTCCGGGGATGAAACACAGGCGAAACGAGAAACAAACCCTTCGGATCAAAAGTGCCTGTGCGGTACAAGGATCCTGCTGACCGAGGACAACGACCTCAATGCGGAGATCGCCACCGAGCTGCTGCAGGAAGAAGGCTGTACGGTAGACCGCGCGAAAGACGGTGTGGAATGCGTGGATATGCTGGAAAAAGCTGCGAACGGAACGTATCAGCTGATCCTTATGGACGTCCAGATGCCCGTGATGAACGGCTACGATGCGACAAAAAAGATTCGGAGAATGGACGATCCTCAAAAAGCAAATATCCCCATCGTCGCCATGACGGCAAATGCATTTTCCGAAGATAAGCAGGTGGCGCTGGACGCCGGGATGAACGACCATATCGCAAAGCCGATCAATATGAGCGTTCTTGTGCCGACCCTGCGGAAATACCTTTGATGCGGACAGAAAGTCATCGTATATAAAAATGACCCCTAAGGCAATACCGCCGGGGAGCCTTCCCGTTTTGGGGAAGGCTCCCCGGCGGATTTTTGTTTATATCGCGGCGATTTTGGTTTACAAGGCAACAGACACCGCAGCCGATACCGAACGGCACGAGGAACGGCACACCGCAATGTGCGGTTTTCTTTATGGCGTTCTGCGGCTCTGCCTTAGTTGGGCGCGGTACTCGGCGGGGGTGATGCCGTACAGTGCGCGGAAACTCTTTAAAAAGCTGCTGTAATTTGCAAAACCGCTGGCGGTGCAGGCGTCCAGTACGCCGGTGCCGTCGGCAAGCTCGTTGCGGCAGTGCTGCATACGCAGGTTGGTCAGATACCCGTGTATACTTTCCAGCGTGTACTCTTTGAACACGCGGGACAGGTGCTCCCGGCTGGTGTAGGTGTACTTTGCCAGCTGGGCCACGGTCAGATGCGGGTCGGTGTAGTTGGCCTGAAGGTAAGCAACCGCCTTGGCGACGAGCAGACTGGTGGCCGAGGGCGGCGGGGCATTGTGCCGCCGGGTCACAACTTGGCTGATCAGCAAAATCAGCTCCGTGACTTCGCAGCATTGCACGGTATCGCGTATTTTTTCATCGAGATATACGGTTTGGGCCATCCGCTCCAGCAGACCGCGGAAGTCCCAGTGCGTGACGGCGTCAGTGTCCAGAATGACAGGATCCCCCGACCAGACATGCCGCGGCAGGCCGCTTTGCGCCCAGGCACGCTCCCAGATGCCGGGAGCTATCTGCACGACGAGCCGCTCCGAGGTCGTGTCCGTGATGTTGAATTTGCCGGAGTGGTACATCTCGCCCGGGAACAGTATCAGCTCCCCCAGGTGCAAATCGTAGACACTGCCGTCGACGGAGTAGCGCACGCTGCTGCCCGCCACCGGCAGTATCATCTCATAATACGGGTGGGAGTGAACCACCGACTGGACATTCTCCCGGTTTGTATACAGGCCCACGACAACCTGACCGTCCTGCAGGGCGGCACTGGCATCCTCCTGCGTCAGAATGGAATCCACGTAATGCGGCATTTTTTGCAGGATCATGAGCGACTCCTCCTGTCAAGGCAACACCGCACAATTCCCGCCTAACGGCTTAAGCACCGCTCCGGCGGCTGCGGCACGGCATCTGCGTTGCCAAAATGCTCGATAATACACAAAGTATTATCTGCGCTTTTGGCTTAGCAGCTGCCGTGCCTCGCTCGCCGTATCGGCACTTAGAATTATGCGGTATTGCCTTAAATTTTGTCTTTGCCACGATTATATCACATTTTGCGACATTTGCATTACAAATGCGGAAGAAATATTGTGGAGAATTTGTTATTATAAAGGCGAAGAAGGGCACAATGCGCAGATTGAACAAAATATATTATGCAATTTTGTACAATATGCACATTGCCTGCCAAATAACAAGTTCCACCATTCAATTATACGCAAAATAGAAAGGAGAAAATCTATGAAAGTGTGCTACACCGGCGGCGCTGTCAAGGACTGCGGAAGCTATTATTCCGTAGCCACCAACGCTGTAGAGCTGCGCATCTGGTTCCTGACCGACGATATACTGCGCATCCGCGCGGGCTTTGACGGCGACTGGGATGAAGCCTCCTATAGCCTGACCATGACCGCATGGGAGTCCCGCACCGACGAGCTGATGAAGGACTGCCGCAAGCGCGTCCAGTCCGCCGCCGCTGCCCTGACCGACGGCGACAGACAGGCCGTTATCCAGGGTGCGCGTCTCAAGGTCGTCATCGAGAAGGCACCGTTCCGCATCATGGTCTATGATAAGGACGGCAGCCTGCTGCACGCCGATATTCCCGACCTGGCCTACCGCGAGGACAGCAACCACCGCCGCATCCACGCCAGCCAGATCGAGGCAGACGACTGCTTCTACGGCTTCGGCGAGAAATCCGGCGAGATCAACAAGGCCGAGAAATACATGAATATGGCTCCCGGCGACGCCATGGGCTACAACGCCAAGGAGACGGATTCCCTCTACAAGCACATTCCGTTCTATATCCGCCTGAACCGCGGCACGAAGCAGGCTGTCGGCTACTTCTACCACAATACCGCCGAGTGCGATTTCAACATGGGCCGCGAGAAGCGCAACTACTGGCACCGCTACTCGTCCTACCGCACCGACGCGGGCGACATTGACCTGTTTTTGATCGCAGGCCCGTCCATCCGCGAGATCATCGAGCGCTATACCGACCTGACCGGCAAGAGCGTCATGCTGCCGAAGGCCGCGCTGGGCTACCTCGGCAGCTCGATGTACTACCCCGAGCTGCCCGAGAACAGCGACGATGCCGTGCTGGACTTCATCGACACGACCCGCGAGGAAGGCATCCCTGCCGACGGCTTCCAGCTGTCCAGCGGCTACTGCGCCGTTGAGACCGCCGAGGGCATCAAGCGCTGCACCTTCACATGGAACCACAAGCGCTTCAAGGACCCGGCAGACTGGTTCGCCCAGATGGAAAAGCGCGGCATCGTTGTCTCGCCCAACATCAAGCCCGGTATGCTGCTCGTCCATCCGCTGCTGAACGAGATGAAGGAGAAGGGCATGTTCCTGCCCGCCTCCGACGACAATGCAGGTCTTGACGGTCTGGCTGTCGGTACCTGGTGGGGCGGCCCCGGCCTGTTTGTGGACTACACGAAGGAATCCACCCGCCTGCACTGGAAGCAGTACATTAAGGATGCGCTGCTGAAATACGGCTGCCGTTCCATCTGGAACGACAACTGCGAGTATGACTCCCTCGTTGACAAGGACGCAAAGGTTTACTTTGAGGGCAAGGGCAGCACGATTGGCACGATGAAGCCGGTCATGAGCAACCTGATGTGCCAACTGTCCAACGAGGCCATCGAGGAGTATGACCCCGACTGCCGCCCGTTCTCGGTCTGCCGTTCCGGTCATGCGGGCATCCAGCGCTATGCGCAGGTCTGGGCCGGTGACAACCTGACCCACTGGGATACCCTGAAATACAACATCGCCACGATTCTGGGCATGGCGCTCTGCGGCGTGTCCAACCACGGCTGCGACATCGGCGGCTTCTTCGGCCCCGCGCCGGAGGGCGAGCTGTTCGTGCGCTGGGTGCAGAACGGCATCTTCCAGCCGCGCTTCTCCATCCACTCCACGAACACCGACAACACCGTCACCGAGCCGTGGATGTACAGCGACAAAAAGCAGTACATCAAGGACGCTATTGACTTCCGCTATAAGCTCAGCCCGACGCTGTATTCCCTGATGGAGCGCGCGCATGAGAACGGCCTGCCCATCTGGCAGCCGACGTTCAGCGTTTTCCAGAACGACCCGGCCACCTACGATGAGGGCGTGGACTTTATGTTCGGTGATTCTCTGCTGGTTGCGAACGTTGTGGAAAAGGGCCAGACCGTCCGCCCGGTCTACCTGCCCGTGACCGAGAACGAAAACGAGCGGTTCTACGACTTCTACACCCGCGAGGAATACGCCCCCGGCCAGACGATTGAGGTGCCGGTTGATATTGCCAGCATCCCGCTGTTTGTGCGCAGCGGTGCCATTCTCCCGATGAGCGGCAACAAGCTGCACAACCTGATGACCGAAAAGACCACCGCGCTGGACATCCTGATGGCCCCCGATGTGGATTCCGAGTTCACGCTGTACGAGGATGACGGCCACACGAACGATTACCGCAAGGGCGCGTATCTCAAGACGAAAATCGCCGTCAAGGCAGGCGTCAAGACCGTCGTGACCTTCACGAATGAGGGCAGCTACGAGACCGCCGTCGAGAGCATGTACCTCGATATGATCCACCGCGAGAAGTCCCCGTTCTATGTGCAGGTGGACGGCAAAGAGCTGCCGCACTTCCTGCACCGCCGCAAGTTTGAGGAGGCCGAGAGCGGCTGGTACTACAGCCAGCGCCTCAAGAGCGTCCAGATCAAGTACCCCAACCCCAAGAAGGATCACGAGGTACTTGTCTCGTTCGAACAGTTTGATTTGATCGGGATGTAACCCAGCTTCTTGCCTCCCCAAGCAGGGGAGGTGCCCCGTAGGGGCGGAGGGGTTGAACCTTGCCGCAGCCCGAAATATTTCGGGTAATGGCACGGTTCTTTCCCCCAGCCGTTGCGGCGGCAGCCCCCTCTCAGAGGGGGCCAAGGGGAAAACGGCATACATACAAGAAGGAGAAATACTATGTTCAAAAAATTCGCAGCATTGGCTGCTGCGGCTGCGCTCAGTCTGGGTGTTATGACCGGCTGCGGCGCGTCCGGCACCACCGCCGACTCCACCGGCTACAGCGCCGAGAATCCGCTGGTGCTGACTCTGGCCCACGGCCTGTCCGAGACCCACACTGTCCACATCGCCATGACCCAGTTCGCGGACGAGGTCGCTGAAAAGACCGATGGCCGCATCCAGGTCAAGATCTTCCCCAACGGCCAGCTCGGCAGCGAGAACGAGAACCTTGAGCAGCTGCAGGCCGGCGTTATCGCCATGACCAAGGTTTCTGCACCCGGTCTGGCTACCTACAACGATGCCTTCAACACCTTCGGCCTGCCCTATATCTTCAACGATACCGATGACTTCTACCATGTCATGGACTCGCAGGAGATGCAGGACTTCTTCCTCTCCACCGGTGACGACGGCTTTGTCACGCTGACCTATTACACCTCCGGCGCACGCTCCTTCTACACGAAGGACCGCGCCATCCGCACGCCCGCCGACCTGAAGGGCCTGAAGATCCGCGTGCAGGATATGAAGAGCCAGACCGACATGATGAGCTATCTGGGCGGCATTCCCGTCGCCATGTCCTACGGTGACGTTTACACCTCGCTGCAGACCGGCATCATTGACGGCACCGAGAACAACGAGACCGCCCTGACCACCGGCAAGCACGGCGAGGTCTGCAAGGTCTACTCGGTGGACCAGCACGCCATGATCCCCGACGTCCTCATCATGAGTGAGAAGGTCTGGGAGACCATCAGCCCCGAGGATCAGGAAATCATTCTGGAGGCCGCCCACGATTCCACCGATGCCCACAAGGTCATGTGGGACACCGCTGTGGAGGAGGCCGTCAAGGAAGCACAGGAGACGATGGGCGTTGAGTTCGTCTATGACGTCGACAAGGAAGCCTTCCGCGAGGCAACCCAGCCCATGATCGAAGCCTACGAGGAGCAGTATCCCGGCGTCAAGACGCTGCTGGATACCATCGACGCCGCAAGAGGGGAGGAGTAAGCCATGAAAAACACCTTTGCTGCCATCAAATTCTGGATGGACAAAATTTTGAGCATTGCCTGCGCCGTACTGCTTACCTTTATGACGGTGCTGGTTCTGATCCAGGTTTTCTCCCGCTATATCCTCAACAGCCCCGTGGCTTTCACCGAGGAGCTTGTCCGCTACAGCCTGATCTGGACCGGCTTCATCGGCGCGGCCTACGCCTTCTCCACCCGGGAGCACATGTCCCTGACCCTCATCCGCGACAAATTCACCGGCAAGGCACACACCGCCCTGCTGGTGGTCATCGATGGTCTGATTCTGCTGATGGCCATCTTCGTATTCACTATCGGCGGCTTTAAGCTGGCTGTCTCTGCCAGCCGCGAGTTCTCGGCCCTGCTGGGTATTCCCCGCAGCCTTGTTTACTCCATCGCCCCGATTTCCGGCGTGTTCATCGTCCTGGCGCAGATCATCAACATCTATGAGGACGTCACCGGCGAAAAAGTTGAATCCAAGGAGGGTGCAGACAAATGAGTATCACCATGACCACCGTTATCCTGTTCGCCGTGTTCGGCGTGCTGCTGTTCCTCGGCGTGCCTATCTCCATCAGCATTGTGGCGTCGTCTATCGTGACCGCCATGTCCACCCTGTCCTGGGACCAGATCACCTTTATCACGATGCAGAAGATGAACTCCGGCGTGGAGAGCTTCTCTCTGCTTGCTGTGCCCCTGTTCATCCTGGCCGGCAACATCATGAACAACGGCGGTATTGCCAAGCGCCTGGTCAACTTTGCCCAGCTGTTCGTCGGCAAGATCCCCGGCTCCATGGCGCAGGCCAACATCCTGGGCAACATGCTGTTCGGCGCGCTGTCCGGCTCCTCCGTTGCTGCCGCATCCGCCATGGGCGGCTGCATCAGCCCCATTGAGGAAGAAAACGGCTACGACCCCGCCTACTCCGCCGCCGCCAACATTGCCTCCGCCCCCACCGGCCTGCTGATTCCCCCGACGTCTGCCTTCATTGTCTACTCCACCGTCGCGGGCGGTGTCTCCATCTCCACGCTGTTCATGGCCGGTTACATTCCCGGCATCCTGATGGGCCTGTGCTGCATGATCGTTGCGTTCATCGGCGCAAAAAAGGCTGGCATGAAAGCCACCGGCATTGACCACAGCCAGAGCATTGCCAAGACCGTCTGGGACGCCGTGCCGTCTCTGCTGCTGATCGTCATTGTCATCGGCGGCATCGTCTCCGGTATCTTCACCGCCACTGAGGGCGCAGGTGTCGCGGTTCTCTACTGCCTGATTCTTTCCATCGTCTATAAGAGCATCGACTTCAAAGGCTTCCTCGGCATCCTGCTCAACTCCGCCAAAACGTCCGGCATCATCCTGTTCCTGATTTCTGCCTCCTCTGCCATGTCCTTCGTTATGGCCTACTCCGGCATCCCGGCAGCCATCTCCAACGGCTTGATGAGCCTGACTGAAAACAAGTACATCATCTTCCTGCTCATGAACATCATCCTGCTGGTCATCGGCATGTTCATGGACATCACCCCGGCCATCCTGATTTTCACCCCGATCTTCCTGCCCATCGCCACCAGCTTTGGCATGACGGAGATCCAGTTCGGCGTTATGCTGATCTTCAATATGTGCCTGGGCAACATCACCCCGCCGGTCGGCTCGGTTCTGTTCGTCGGCTGCGGCATCGGCCATGTCTCCATCGAGCAGGTCACGTCCAAGCTGATCCCCTACTTTGTGGCACTGGTTGCCGCCCTGCTGGCCGTCACCTACATCCCGGCCCTGTCTCTGGGCCTGCCCAGCCTGATGGGCCTGATTTAAATATTGGCTGATTAAAATAGTACAGCCCCCGCCAAGCTCTATGAGTTTCTGGCGGGGGCTGTGCGGCTTTTTTATTCCTTCTATTTTTTATATGCCGTCCCCCAAATCTCCATTGCATCCATGATGGGACGCATGGATTCGCCTAAGTCGGAGAGAGCGTATTCCACCCGCGGCGGCACTTCGGGATAGACGGTACAGGTAATGATCCCATCTACGGCGGCTGCAACTGCGGCAACTGCCACCTGAAATATCTTGGGAAAATTGGACGATTCGCTCGTAAAAGGTTGACGCGGCTGCGTTCGGGGGTATATCATATTTGTATAGATCCTTGCGCGGAGGGAGGAACGCACGATGATCCGAATCGGCATTGTGGACGATGAAAAACAAGAAAGAGACCAACTGAAACAGGCACTGGCGCGGTTTGGCGCGGAGAACGGCACAGAACTGAACGTACAGGAGTTCGACTGTGCGGCAGTCTATCTGGCGGCGCAAGACCGTGATTTTGACATTTTATATCTGGACATTGATATGCCGCAGATGTCCGGCATGGAACTGGCCGAAAAAATCCGGGAGACAGATCAAGACGTCATCCTCATTTTTTGCACGAATTTGCAGCAATTCGCGCTGAACGGGTACAGTGTCGGCGCACTGGGCTTTATTGTAAAGCCGATACAGTGGTACTCCTTCCATATGTATCTGACGCGGGCGCTGAAGGTGCTGCAAAAGCGCGCCGGTCAAAAGACTGCGCCGCCGCACATTGTCGTCAAGGACGGCACCGTGACGCGGCTGCTGGATGCAGCGGAAATCGCCTATGTAGAGGTGCGCCAGCACGACCTGCTGTACAACCTGTGCGGCGGGGACGGTAAGACCGAGATCATCAAAAACCGCGGTTCGATGCAGGAAATCGCGGCGCAGCTGACGCCCTACGGCTTTGTACGATGCAGTGCCAGTTATCTTGTGAACCTGCGCTGTATCACGGCGGTAAGCCGTATGAATGTCTATATCGGCGGGGCGGCACTGCCCATCGGGCGCACCTACAAGGACGCCTTCACCGAAGCATTCTCTCGATATATGGCAAAAAAGGAGTGGGAAGACCCGTGCCGGTCATAAATTGGATACTGAACCAGCAAATCCAGCTGGGTATGATTCTATGCGCCTGCCTGTTTGTCCCGTGGGGGCAGCGCCGCAGTTGCTTCGTTCCGCGGTTGGCGGCGGGTGTATGGGCCTTTCTTGCGCTGACGGACACCCTGGCATTCCTGCCGCTTTGGGCAAAATTGCTGCTGTATACGACGCTGCTGTTTGACCTGATATGGTTCAGCTTTGACTGCAGCCCGCTGCACGCTCTGTTTTATACAACCTGTGCCTACGCGGTGCAGCACATTGCCAGTAAGCTGGCCTATATGCCCATTTTTTTGCTGATTCAGCATGGGCGCACGGACAGGCGCGTTGACTTTGTCATTCTGCTTTTCAGCAACCTTGTGGTCTGCCTGGTCATCTACCTGCTGTTCACCCTGCGCATCCAGCGCGGGTGCCTGCTGTTTGACAATGTCAAGACCGTGCTTTACTCCGGCTTTTTCCTGATTGCCGCGGTCTACCTGAGTGTTGTGCTGGAGGATGTCCTGGACAGCAGCGCAGAGTCCTACCTAACCGCCTATCTGGCGCTGAATGCGTTCTGCATCCTGTTTGCCATCACGATTCTGGCGCTGGAATTTTCAAATTGCAGCATCAAGAGTCTGGAACACGAGAATGAAATGCTGGCGCAGCTGCTGGAATGTGACAAGCAGCAGTATGAGCAGGCAAAAAAAGACATGGAAAAAATCAACATCCGCTACCATGACCTGAAACAGCAGTATTCCCGCGCCACAGATGAGGAACGCGCCCGTCTGGAAGAAGAGATGAACAACCTGAACCTGCGCTATTTCACCGGGAATAAGGCGCTGGACATCACACTGACCCAAAAGTCGGCACTCTGCGGGCGGGCAGGTATTCAGCTGGTCTGCTCGGCAGACGGCAGCTGTCTGGAGAATATGAAGCACTACCACATTTACTCCCTGCTGGGCAATGCGCTTGACAATGCCATTGAGTGTCTGACGCAGGTAAACGATGCGTCTAAGCGGGTCATCACACTGGACATCAGCCGCTGCCGTGACATGGCGGTCATCCGCGTGCAGAACTACACCCCCGCACCGCCGACGCTGCGGGACGGCGCTATCGTCACAACCAAACAGGATACCGAGGAGCATGGCTACGGCATAAAAAGCATCAAAAGCATTGCCGAGCTGTACGGCGGCACGGCAGACTGCTTTGTGGAGGACTCGATTTTTTACTTAGTTGTCACCTTCCCCTGCGGGAAAAGCCAAAAAGAAACTGCATAACCCAAAAGCGACTGCCGAAAGGCGGTCGCTTTTCTTCTTTGTCATTTGTGCCGTGTTTTTTGACGTTTACGCCAACTGCATTGACCCGGTCAACACTTCCCTTTATGATAGCTTTGTGAAAAAGATACGAAAGGCTTCTGCAAAAGGGAAATGCGCAGCCCTTGGCAGCAAGCGCATCGGATCATTCATCTGTGACAGTTTAGGAAGGAGAAAAACCTATGGCACAAAAGGAAACCTCAAGCAAGTCCCGCCGTTGGCTGGGCTTGTCCGGCGCGGCTGTGCTGGTGGCCAACCTTGTCCTGACCGGAACGACTATTGCGTTCCAGCAGGAAGGCGAAGTCAACCATGCACTCGGCATCGAAGGCTCTGACGCATCTTACGGCGGCACGGAGTTCTCCGCTGACGGCACCCTGTCTGACGCAAGCTACGAAAAGTACATCGAAGCCGCTTATCAGTTCTGTGAGCAGGAAGAAGAAGAGGGCAGCGTGCTGCTCTACAACCGCAACAACGCCCTGCCGCTTTCCGAGTCTGAGCGCAACGTCACGGTCTTTGGCCGCGGCAGCATCGACCCTGTGTTCCGCAGCACCGCAGGCGGTTCCTCCACAAACCCGGATTACCAGAAAACCCCCGTTGACGCCCTGCAGGATGCCGGCTTCAACGTGAACCAAACCGTGCTGGACGCCTACGCTTCCGCCGCCGCGCCGAAAGAAAGAAGCGTTTCCAGCGTGGGCGAATATGACCCGGCGCTGTTCACCGGCAGCGTCACCGACTCGTTTGCGTCCTACGGCGATGTTGCGTTTGTGACGCTGTCCCGCTTTGCCACCGAGGGCAACGACCTTGCGATGGTCAACGACGAGGGCAAGCGTATGCTGGAGCTGGACGACAACGAGAAGGCGATCTTCCAGAAAATCAAGGACTCCGGCAAATTCAAGAAAACCGTCGTCCTGCTGAACTCCGTCTTTGCGATGGAGATGGACTGGCTGGACGAGTACAATGTTGACGCTGTGCTGTGGGTCGGCAACCCCGGCTTCTACGGTATGCCCGGCGCCATCCGCGTTGTGACCGGTGAGGTCAACCCCTCCGGTCACACCACCGCCACCTTTGCCGCCAACTCCCTGTCCGCGCCCAGCGCCGAAAACTTCGGTCTGCACGCCTACAACTACGGCAGCAAAACGCCCCGCGCGGCAGGCGACAGCTTTGTCAGCTATAACGAAGGCATCTACGTCGGCTACCGCTACTACGAGACCCGCTACGAGGACACCATCCTCGGTCAGGGCAACGCCGATTCCACGGTTGGCACCAAAGCCTCGACCGACGGCTGGAACTACGCCGAGGAGGTCTGCTTCCCCTTCGGCTACGGTCTGTCCTACACGACCTATGAGTACAGCCTTGACAAACTGGACTACAACAGCGACACCGACACCTTTACGGCGACCGTCACGGTGAGCAATACCGGCGACAGGGACGGCAAGGCTACGGTGGAGTTGTACGCACAGACCCCCTACACCGACTACGACAAGCAGAACAACGTCGAAAAGTCCTCGATCCAGCTGCTGGGCTATGACAAAATCGACGTGGCCGCAGGTGCATCCGAGACTGTCACGGTCGATGTGCCCGGCTACTTCCTCGCGTCCTATGACGCCAACGGCGCAAAGGGCTACATCCTCGATGCGGGCGATTACTACTTCGCCGTCGGCAACGGCGCACACGAGGCACTGAACAATGTGCTGGCCGCCAAGTGCGGTGACGCCGTTGCGGGCAAGCTGATCGATCAGGACGGCAATGTCGTCACCGGCAACACCGCCGCCGTGGCCACCTGGACCGCCCCCAACACCGAGGTCGATACCCAAAAGTACCGCAACTCCCGTTACAACAGCGATGTGGAAGTCACGAATACCTTCGACGACGCTGATGTGAACTACTGGGCGAACGACGACGAAAAAATCACCTACCTGTCCCGCAGCGCGTGGGATACGACCTACCCCACCACGCTGGAGACCCTGACGGTCAACGATAAGCTGTACGACGGTCTGAATATGCAGACCTACGTCAAGGCAGCCGATGCCAAGAGCGTTTCCGACTTCAACCTCGGCGTGGAGCTGGATGAGAAGATCAACTTCAGCGATATGATCGGCGTCGCCTTCGACGACCCGAAGTGGAACGACTTCCTTTCTCAGCTGACGCTGAGCGATCTGCTCATCAACATGGGCGACTCCAAGGGCATCAAGGCTGTCAAGGCTGTCAACAAGCCCGGCTGCACCATCGTCGATGGTCCCGAGGGCATGAACGGTCAGTTTAAGTACGGCGACCGCCGCAACTGCACCGGCTGGGCTACGCTGCCCATCGTCGGCGCAACCTGGAACCACGATGTGCAGACCCGCTTTGGCGAGATGTACGGCGAGGATGCGCTGTATGCGTCCATCCCCATCGCCTACGCGCCCGGCGCGGACACCCTGCGCTCTCCTTACTCCGGTCGTACCTCTGAGTATTTCTCCGAGGACGGCGTTCTCAGCTACTATGCTGCCAAGGCCGTTTCCCACGGTATGCGCAACAAGGGTCTGATCGGCACGGTCAAGCACTTCTTCCTGAACGAGCAGGAAGCCGGTCGTCAGGGCATCTCCACCTTTGCGAACGAGCAGTCCATCCGCGAGATCTATATGCGCGCCTTTGAGGGTTCTCTGGCTGAGGGCGATTCTCTCGGCGTTATGACCGCTTACAACCGTATCGGCGTTATGTACGCTGCCGCCAACCAGGGCATCCAGCACATCCTGCGCGACGAGTGGAACTACGGCGGCTACATCATCGACGATGCACTGACCGCGTCCGAGTATTCCTCCGCCCCCGAAATGCTGATGGCAGGCAACAACATCTTCTGCCTGGATACCGCCCGCCCGAACGAAATCGAGAAGCTGATCACCAGCACCGATGACGGCGACCTGCTGCAGAAGGTCATTGACTCCAACCATTATCTGTACTACATCATGCTGCAGTCCTCTATGGGCGGCTCCGGCGCGGAGGACGTTGTCGTTTCCGACGCAGCCCCGTGGTGGCAGACGACCCTGCGCGCCCTCGATGCTGTGTTCTGCGCACTGGCCGTTGCCGCTGTCGTGATGTATGTGCTGCACACCTACACGGACGTTTTCTCCGAGGAAAAGCGGAAGAATCGTGCCGCCAAAAAGAATTGATGGAGGTGGAACCCGATGAATAAAGGCTTGAAAAATAAAGGGCTGGGCAGCTGGTTCTGCCTTGCCGCAGCGCTGGTCGCGCTGATCACCGGCATTGTATTCCTGTTCACACAGGCCACGGCCGCCCCTCTGGGTCACTCCGGCACGATGCCCGGCGTGGTGCTGCTGGTCGGTGCTGCCGCTTCGCTCGTTTTCTTCTTTGTTTCCGTTCCGTTCAGCGCGCTGATTCAGGCGGTTATTTATAACATTGCCCTGTATCTTGTCGTTGTGCAATTGTATTTCGTCTTTGCCGACGTCATCAACCATGTCACCTTTGCAGGCGGCAACGCCGGTCTGTGCGTGTTTTATATGGTCGGCACCTTCATTGCCTGCCTGCTCAGCGTGATTGCCTGCTTCTGCAAGCAGACGAAAACCGGCGAGGCAAAAGCCACCGGAAGACAGTTTGCTGCCGCCGGTGCGGTGGTCGTGGTCGCTGCGGTCTGCGTGGGCGGTTTCTCCCTGCAGAGCAGCAGCCTGCCCTCGAACGGCGATGCGGAGGTTGCCCCCGATGCGGCGCAGACTTCTGCCGATGGTCCCGTTATGAACTACAACGATAACGAGTATGTTTCCAAGACGCTGGATGACCTGATTGCCATCCCGCAGGAAACCTGGGAAGCCAAGGAGCCGAACGGGGAAGTCGCCTACTTCTTCGAGGGCCAGTACACCGAAGGCTTCGGCACCTTCGTGGATCCGGGCTGTCTGGATATGTACTGCTACACCGACGGTTCGATGTGGGGTTCCTTCAGCGGTCCCAGCACCTCCGTGGGCAGCGACTCTATCTCCCATGTTTACGGCTACTGGTACAACTACGATGAAAACGGCGAGAAGAACTTCGTCATTCATCTGCTGGGCAATCAGGACGCCGACGGCACTGTGCGCCCCACCGATGTGGAGGGCGGCGCAGATGCGGATGTCTTCATCTTTGACACCGACCACGGCGCATACAGCATGGAAGCCAGCCTGAGCTATGGCGTTTGGGGCGGTAGTATTACCCGCAACATCAACATCTACGGTCAGCCCTATGCCCCTGCCAAGAGCCTGACGATCGATGCCTCCAACCTGCGCACCTTCTACACGGGTGACACCTTCAACCCGGGCGAGCTGGTTGTGACGGCTACCCGCGCCAACGGTGCGGAGGAGTCCATCTGGGGCGGTCGCTTGACCTTCACCGGTTACGACAGCGACACCACAGGCACCAAGACCGTGACGGCCTCCTTCCTGGGTGCGACCGCTACGTTTGAAGTGCAGGTCGAGGATCTGGTCACCGAGCAGTACACCGGCAGCTATGAGCTGGTGCAGGGCGAGACGCCCACCGCAACGGATGCCGTGCTGCTGGTGGATTACTCCCACAAGGTCTGCACGCTGACTGCCGCCGACGGCTCTGCATCCATCACCGGCACGCTGGTGGATGCGCAGGACGATGCCCTTACCATGACCCTGAACGGCAGCGATGCCCTGACGGTGCCCATCACCGAGGGTGAGGACGGCAGCAAGCAGCTGACCATCCCCGCCCACGACGAAATCGTCTCCGGCTGGGGCTCCAGCACCACCTACTCCATCAACGAGGCTGTGGTCACGCTGGCGGCAGAGTAAGCGTCCATTGTCCCTGATAAAACCTAAGGCAATACCGCACAATTCCCGCCCTACGGCTTAAGCACCGCTCCGGCGGCTGCGGCACGGCATCTGCGTTGCCAAAATGCTCGATAATACACAAAGTATTA
>OODU01002389.1_pt1 | contig 16155 bp, 14 predicted proteins | sample 1671171 | NCBI WGS metagenome assembly OODU01 (sample SAMN06348129, study PRJEB24527) | human gut metagenome | biome: human gut; feature: ankylosing spondylitis patient; material: feces | host: Homo sapiens | place: China | collected 2015-10
TTTTTTTTTTTTTAATGATACGGCGACCACCGAGATCTACACTCTTTCCCTACACGACGCTCTTCCGATCTAGCCAACCGTGGCGAGATCGCTGTGCGTATAGTTAGGGCATGTAAAGATTTGCATATTAAAAATGTTGCGATTTATACAGAACCAGATCGTGAGTGCTTGCATGTAAAAGTGGCTGATGAAGCATATCAGATAGGCAAAGATCCTATAAAAGGTTATCTGGATTCTAAAAGGATAGTCGAAGTAGCCAAAGCATGCGGCGCAGACGCTATACATCCTGGATATGGATTTTTAAGCGAAAATTATGAATTTTCAAAAGAAGTAGAAGACGCAGGACTTATATTTATAGGACCGAACTCAGATATTATACGTAAAATGGGAAATAAAAATATAGCTAGATTTTTGATGAAGAAAAACGGTATTCCAGTGGTTCCTGGTACTGAGAAATTAAATAGCGAAACTATCGAAGCTATCAAAAATTACGCCGTTAGAATAGGTTACCCGGTTATACTAAAAGCAAGCGGCGGAGGCGGTGGACGCGGAATTCGTGTTGTATGGAAAGAAGATGAGTTAGAAAGTAGCTACGAAAGCTGCAAAAGAGAAGCTAAGGCTTTTTTCAATAACGATGAAGTTTTCATGGAAAAATATATCGAAAAACCACGCCATATCGAGTTTCAAATTTTAGGTGATAATTATGGAAATTTAATTCATCTTTGCGAAAGAGACTGTTCTATTCAGCGTCGTCACCAAAAAGTTATCGAGATAGCTCCTTGTCCAACTATTAGCGAAGACTTAAGAAAAAGAATGGGAGTCGCAGCAGTCGCAGCAGCAAAAGCCGTTGGATATACAAACGCCGGCACTATCGAGTTTTTATTAGATGATTATAACAACTTTTATTTTATGGAAATGAATACTCGTATCCAAGTTGAACACGGTGTTACCGAGGAGATAACCGGAGTTGATCTTATAAGTCGTCAGATAAGAATCGCTGCTGGAGAGATACTAGATATCGAACAAAACGAAGTAAGACCTCAAGGAGTATCGATAGAAGCTAGAATTACCGCTGAAAATGTTTGGAAGAACTTTGCGCCGAGTCCGGGAAGAATCACCGGATATTTTCCGGCTTTAGGTCCTGGAGTAAGAGTTGATAGTCATATGTATCAAGACTATGTTATTCCGCCTTTTTATGATTCGTTAGTAGCAAAACTGATAGTAAAAGGTACAAGTTATGATCTAGCCGTAAGTAAGCTAGAGCGTGCTTTGGATGAGTTTAAAATAGAAGGAGTTAGAACAACTCTTCCTTTTTTATTAGCTATTTCAAAACGACGTCATTTTAGACGTGGATTTTTTGATACTAGCTATATCGAAGAGCGTCTTCAAGATATTTTGGAAAATACTCAAGATCATCATCAAGAAAATAAAGAAGAGGTAATAGCCGCCATCGCTGCAGCTATTAAAAAAGTAAAAGAAGATAGAGCTAAGGAGTAGACCAAAGTGAATGATTTTTTCGATAGTTTAAAAAATATTAAAAACGAGCTTGTAAAAGAGCAAAAAAGTCAAGAGATTAAAGTTCCTAAAAAACCAAAACCAAATCCAAATAGAGATGAATTTAAAGATATTTTTGCTGAACCAAACGAGATAGAAATGCCTGATGCAAAAGAGCATAGATTAAAAGATGAGTTTTTAGAGTTTATAAAGCACTCGGACGTAAAAAAGCTTGAGAGAGATTGATTTTTGTACTTTAGATACACTTTGCCCATATCTAGAAGACAGAAACTCAAGGACTATGTATAGATATGTTTCACAGTGTAGTTTTGATTATAATTCAAATTTAGTAAAGCATGGATATAGACGGTTTGGAAGCTATTTTTCCAAACCGATTTGCGATGGTTGCGATGAATGTAAAAGCATACGTATAGATGCATTTAATTTCAAATTTACAAAAAGCCACAGACGCATAATCAATAAAAACTCCAACACGAAAATAGTAGTTTCAAAGCCGTATATCAGCCAAAGGCATATTGATTTATATGAAAAATATCATAAATTTATGCATGAAAAGCGAGGCTGGGAGTATTATAACCTTGATTTTAGACGTTATTATAGTGTATATGTAGAAGGAGCCGGAGATTTTGGATATGAGATTGACTATTTTGTTAATGATGAGCTTGTGTGCGTTGATCTTGTAGATATCGTAGATGATGGAATAAGCTCTATTTACTGTTACTGGGATATTGATTTTGCCCATCTTAGCTTAGGTAAATTTTCGCTTTTAAATCAAATAACAATAGCTCTGAAAAATGATTTGCGATGGATATATTTAGGATTTTATGTAAAAGATTGTGCTAGTTTAGCTTATAAAGGCGAATACAAACCATATGAAACTTTAAAAACATATTGTGATATAGACGAAAAACCGATTTGGGAATTTTAATTGGAACGAACTTTGCTTAATTTTTTGCAAATAGCTAAAATATTGTGAGGTTTGATATGCAAATTACCCAGACTTTAGAATCAATAACGATAACAACCGATGATTGTGATCTATTTTTAAATTTGAGTAATAAAATCAGGCAGAGTTTTGCTAATGCAATAGGAAATAGGGACAAAGTTATAATTTTTTATAACGAAAATGAGCTTGTTCAGCGTAAATATTTTCTAAAACTTATCGGAAAAATTTACGCAAATAGCGTTGGAAAAGGTATAGACTTTTTGCTAACGCATCATAAAAACATAAAACTTGTTTATAAGAAGCCCAATTCACTTCAAATTTTAATAAATGTTGATGTTAAATTTGAAAATAGCAGAGTCGTTCTTGATCTTAAAAATAGCGAAGAGTTATTTACTAAATATCTTATTAGGGGTTTAGGAGATACTCGCCATGAGTATTTTGAGTCAAAAAATATCTTGGTTATCAGTCCAAAAACAACCGAAGAAGTTGAGCTTTTGGATAATATATTAAATTTCAGAGAGCATCTTAAGTATATTGTAAATTTTAATTATGATAAAAAAGCTTACGATGAGTTTAAAAAAAGAGCGAAAATTTTAACTTCAAAAGCTTATATAAGAAGATTTTCTATGCTCGCAAATCTTTTAGAAGAGCATTTTGAAACTCTTGGATGTAAGGCTACGGACGACTTTGAGACTGTTAGGACTAATTATTTAAATCTTACAAAAGTTTATCATCCAGACAAACATGCCGGCAAACCAAATGAAGTACAAAAAAGTTATATAGACAAATTCCAAAAAATCGGACTTGCGTACGAAGCGCTAAAACCATACTTTAAAGAGCAAAAAAGCTTTATAAGTGCTTAAATAATTTTGATGTATAATTTACACTAAATTTCAAAGGATTATCTATGAAACTTGGTGTAAATATAGATCATGTAGCTGTTTTAAGAGAAGCTAGAGCGGTAAATGATCCACAAATTATTCATGCTATGTTTGAGGCTGTGAGCGGCGGAGCCGATCAGATCACTATACATTTAAGAGAAGATCGTCGTCATATAAATGAAGATGATGTTAAAAATATTATAAATTTAAGCCCGATTCCAGTAAATTTAGAATGCTCGATCAATAGTGAGATTATAGATATCGTGTGCGAATTAAAACCTCATAGAGCAACTATAGTTCCTGAAAAAAGAGAAGAATTAACGACTGAGGGAGGATTAAGTTTAGACTCGTTAAATTTAAAAAACGTCATATCAAAATTAAATGATAACGATATTAAGGTTTCGCTTTTTATAAATCCTAAAAAAAACGATGTAATCATGTCTAAAGAGCTTGGAGCTACTTGCGTGGAGCTTCATACCGGAGCTTATGCAAACACGTTTTTGATGTTAAACTCAAATTTAAATCATACAAAATACAAAATTGATAATCTAAATTTAAAAAGAGGCGAGTTGGAAATACTGTTAAATTCGGAATTAACAAGGATAAAAGAAGCTGCTAATATAAGTACAAATCTTGGTTTAGAAGTTGCTGCAGGGCATGGGCTTAATTATCAAAATGTGACTGCTATATCTTCTATAAAAGATATATTTGAGTTAAACATAGGACAAAGCATAGTTGCGAAAAGTGTTTTTGTAGGGCTAAAAAACGCCGTTAAAGAGATGATGGAGCTTGTAAAATGAGTTTGCCAAAGATTGCAATAAGCGTGGGCGATATAAACGGTGTTGGAATAGAAATAGCTCTAAAATCTCACGATGAGATAAAAAATATCTGCTCTCCTATATATTTTATAAACAATGAACTTTTAAATAGCGCTGCGAATATACTTAAATTTACCGTTCCTAATGATTTTGAGATTTTTGAATGCGGCAGTAGTTTTAATATAAAACCGGGTCGCGTGAGTAAAAAAAGCGGCAAATTTTCATTCGTAAGTTTTGAAAATGCTATTTTATATACTCAAAATAAGCGCGCGCAAGCTCTTGTTACCATGCCTATAAATAAAGAGTCTTGGAAAAAAGCCGGAGTTCCATATGTCGGGCATACGGACGCTCTTGGTAAATATTTTGGTAAGAATGCTATTATGATGCTTGGCTGCGAAGAGCTGTTTGTTGCTTTATATACGGATCATTTGGCCTTAAAAGATGTTAGTGCTAAGATAAAAGCTAAGAATTTGGCTCTATTTTTGGTTGATTTTTACAACTCTTCTAAATTTGAAAATATAGGAGTTTTGGGATTTAATCCCCATGCAAGCGATAATGAAACCATAGGTGGCAAAGAAGAAAAAGAGATAATAAAAGCTATAAAGTCGGCAAATAATCGTTTAAAAAAAGAGGTTTTTACAGGACCGCTTGTGCCGGACGCCGCATTTACAAAAAGCTCTTTAAAGCGATGTAATAGGCTAGTAAGTATGTATCACGACGTAGGTCTTGCTCCGTTAAAAGCTTTGTATTTTGATAAATCTATAAACGTAAGCTTAAATTTGCCCATAGTTCGTACTAGTGTTGATCACGGTACTGCTTTTGATATAGCGTATAAAGGAAAAGCCGAAACTAAAAGCTATATAGAAGCCATTAAATTTGCTATAAAATTGTGTGATTATTAGTTTAAATTTAAGAACAAATAAGAACAAAGTAGTTATAATTATAAAAAATCATTTGGAGGTGTTTTTTGTCTAAGGATAATAGGGATAATCTTTTTGCACTCATATTTTTTATAATATCAGTTGTTGCTTTTTTTATGTGGGGTTATAATTATATACATAGTAATCATCTTTTACTTTTTATATTAGCTAGTATTTTTGGTCTATTTATGGCGTTTAATATAGGTGGAAATGACGTTGCAAATTCATTTGGTACTAGCGTAGGAGCAAAGACTCTTACATTAAAACAAGCTTTGATTATAGCTGCGGTATTTGAGCTAAGCGGAGCTGTATTTGCCGGAGCTGAGGTTACAAATACTATTAGAAGCGGTATTGTTTCATTGCCAAGAGGTGATGTAAATCCTATGGTTTTTGTTATTATCATGATTTCAGCGCTATTTAGTTCTGGTGCGTGGCTTTTTATAGCTACTAAAAAAGGACTTCCAGTATCAACTACTCACTCTATAGTAGGCGGCATAGTCGGTGCTGGTATGATGATGGGATTTATATATTACAACGGTTCTAAAACTTTCGATATGGTTCAGTGGGGCGAAATAGGCAGAATAGCGTTAAGCTGGGTGATATCTCCTGTTATGGGCGGAGTTATGGCTTATCTGATTTTTGGATATATAAAATCAAAAATTATTATTCCTTCTTCTAGAATTCAAAGTGAGATAAAATCTTTAAAAAGAGCTAGAAAGACATATAAAGACCAATACATAAAAGAGTTATCGAACAAAAGCGAAGCCGAGCAGATAAAAGAGCTAAGACGCATAGCTATCATCGATGAAGATGAGTGTGAAGGTGAAAATTGTGATTTTAGAGATAAGATAAAAGCTATGAAAGAGCAAGAAAAAAATATAGACGGTATGGTATTTATGCGTACGCATATCCCTATGGTTGCTGGAGTTGCTGCTATGATCATAGCCGGAAGTATGCTATTTAAAGGTCTTAAGCATATGGATTTTAATCTAAGTATTATACAGACTATTTGGATTATATTTGTTATAGGTATTGCGGCTTATTTGGCTAGTTTTGCTATAGTAAATTTGATGAAGAAAGATAATCCGCAAAAAGGTATAAATAGAATATTTGGCTGGTTCCAAATTTTTACCGCTTCATCTTTTGCTTTTTCTCACGGTGCAAACGATATAGCAAATGCGGTTGGACCGTTTGCTGCTATTTTAGATGTTTTGAAAAATAATACAATAAACGAAACTACTCCTATACCAGGTATCGCTATGGCTACTTTTGGTATAGCTCTTGTTGTTGGGCTTTGGTTCTTAGGTAAAGAAGTTATAGCTACAGTCGGTACAAAGCTTGCAGAGATACTTCCTACAACTGGATTTAGTGCAGAGCTTGCAGCTAGTATAGTTATACTCATAGCTACAAAAATGGGACTTCCTATAAGCTCTACTCATGTTTTGATAGGTGCGGTTTTAGGTATCGGCGTGTATAATAGAAATGCGAATTGGGGAATGCTCAAACCTATTGGCTTAGCATGGATCATAACACTTCCTATATCGATGATAGGATCGGCTATAGGATTTTTGGTTATCAAAAATATCATGGGTCTATAAATTTTAAAACATACTCTCAAATGGAACTTAAATTGCTTATTTATAATTCAAATCCATTTGGGAGCTAAATCATGAGAATTACAAATCAGCTTATAAACTTCAATAATCTTTCTAACTATCAAGCAAGCGCAAAAAGCATTTATGATATAAACCAAAGATATGATAGTGGATTAAAAATTCAAAATTCATACGATAATAGCAGTATTTACGTAGATGGAACCAGACTTGAATATGAGATAAATTTACTTGATCAAGTAAAGCAAACTAGCACAAAAGCTACTGAATTTTCTAAAAACTCTGATAAGGCTCTAAATGATTTTGTTTCTAAACTAACTGAGTTTAAAACCAAACTTATACAAGCAGGTAACGATATACATAATGAAACCTCAAGAAATGCGATTGCTAATGACCTAGAAGGTTTAAAAAAACATCTTATAGATATAGCAAATAGCTCTATAAACGGCCAGTTTCTGTTTTCTGGAACCGCTCTTGATACAAAACCTATCGATAGCGCCGGAAACTATCACGGTAACAATCAGTTGATAAATGCAGCCATAGGAGCCAACCAAACTACTGCTTATAATATAGATGGACAGACTCTATTTTTAGGTAAGGATAACGATTATAAAAAGATACTTACTACAAATGTTAGTTTGATAGATAATAAAACAAAATTAACTAGCGATGCAACAAATTATCTTAATGCTGCAAATAAGATATTGGATTTAATAGGTGGAAATTATCGTTCAGAAGAGCTGGTCGCACAAATAGGCAAAATGAATCCGGAGCTTGATTTTGCTGATCCTGCTGCGCTAGCCGATACTACGTTTTATATGCAAGGCAGAAAGCCTAACGGCGAAACTTTTAGTACCAAATTTAAAGTTACTGCAGATTCTAGTATTCAAAATTTATTAGATAATATAGGATACGCGCTCGGTAATGATAAAAACGGTAAAAACAACGTTGTTAGCGTTGCTATAAATAACAGTGGTCAAATAGAAGTAACTGATCTTAAAAGTGGAAATCAAATGACCGAACTTCATCTATTTGGGCTTACCGACGTGCGAGGACCAGAGACTTTTAAAGTCGGCGATAGAGATATAGTCATTGATCCTGCTACTCATACGGATTTTAGAGTCACTACAGAAAAAAGAACCGTTGGCGGCGTTTCTACCGATGTTTTGATCGTAGATAGTGTAAATCCAGCCGGAAACAAATATGAGATAACACAAGTCGCAGGCGGAGATTTGTCTATTCAACAAGTCGATAAAACTACCGGAGCAAATATAGGAGCCGCTACAAATGTAACTCCTGTGGCCGGAAAACTTGTTTTAAATCCTGCTGATTTAACCGGAGGTATAACCGCAGCTGATTTTAGAGCTTATGATCCAGCGAATATAGAAGCATTGTCAGATAGAGGCGCTAGAGATGAAAATGGCAACTGGGTTTCTTCGGCAAATTTAACGGATACTAAAACAATTACCCAAAATGTTGAGAAGGGAAATGTATATTTAACTGAATTTATAAAAAGCGGCTTTGAAGACGTATTAGGAAATAAAAGCGACGCCATAGACTACAATAAACTTCAATTTGAAAAAACAGACAATAAATTATCAAGCAACGTCTCTCAAGTAATAAAAGGCACAAATGAGTATGCTACAAACTCTACAAAGCTAAGTGCCGTTGCCGGTCAAGCTTTGCAAGCTAATCCAAATAGCAATATAACTATGAATATAAAGTCAAAAGACGGAACAAATTATGAAGTAAAACTAAATTTTACAGATACAAACTCGAATACTACCGAAAGATATCCTACTATCACAGTAACTCCGCTAGACGATAACTGGGAGAAGCCAGCTACTGCTACTCCTGTATATTATGGAAATGTATATTCTGGTAAATATAACGAAGCCACAAAAACTACCGATGGAGTTATAACTCCGGCTGATGATATGACTTATCAACAATTAAATGATATAGTATCTATGGTAGCAGCTGGAAATCTTCCAAGCGGACAACCAAATACTAATGTTATTGCAAACATTGATACGGCTTCTAGAAATACGTATGCCGATGCAAATGCTTTGAAAACAGCTTTAAAAAACGGTGTTACCGATGTTCAAGCTCAAGGAATTATAGATAGAGTAGTAGATGCTTCTGGTATCGCTTATCCTATAGATTTTACTGCTAATGGCAACGCTCTAAGAGATATAAAAGACGCTATATTAGGCGATCAAGACTACGTTACATCAAGATATAATGAGTACAATACGGCTATTAAAAGTGCAAGCAGTACGATAAATACTACTTTGGATTATCGTGGGAATATGGTTGTTACAGATAAAACAGCTTCAAAAACAGATATAGAAGTTACTCTTTTTGAAGACCGAGGCAGAGGAAATATTGAATTTACCGATATGTATAAAAGAGACGCAGCCGGAAATATAGAATTAGATGCTGCAGGAAATAGAATAATAGATACCTATCAATCAACCACCGGTTCGTTATTTAGTTTTACTTCAAATAATGCTATTGCTATAGATGAGCCAAGTGTTGATATATTTAAAGATTTAGATGATATGATACAATCTGTTAGAGATGGCAGTTATAGAGGAGATCCAGATGCTAGTGATCCTCGAACTACCGGTATCCAAGGTGCTTTGAAAAAAATAGATCACTTGATGGATCACATAAATAAACAACACACCCAAATCGGTTCGTATACAAACTCTTTAACGGCTACTGGTGATCGCGCTACTATCCTTAAAGTCAATGTATCTTCTGTAAAGTCTGAGATAATGGAAGCAGATATCGGAGAGACGTATCTTATGTTTCAGCAAAGACTTATGGCGTATCAAGCTATGCTCCAAGCTACTGCAAAAACAAGTCAGATAAGTCTGTTAAACTATATATAAATTTAGTTTTGCTATAATAAAGCTAAATTTACTCAAGGACTTTGATATTTTAAGAGAAAGTTTGCTTATTATAAGCGTTTGTATTTTAATATTTTTTGGAGTTGCGACTATCGTTCCAAATGCCTCCTTTGTGGGGACATTTGGTAATATTTTAGGTAGTTTTAATTATAAATTATTCGGTTTTTTGGCTTATATTTACCCATTTTTACTTCTTTATCCGGCTATTTTGAACTACAAGAATTTTAAGAAATTTAATATTAAACTTTTAGGAAATATAATCGGCGCATTGCTTCTGTTTTTTGCTATTTTGTTGCTTATTTCAATGTTTGATAAGAGTTACGGAGGAGCTATAGGAGCGTTTTGTATAGAAGCTTTAAGATCTGTTATAGGAAGTGTCGGAAGTGCTGTTTTTATATTAATGATATTTTTTATATCATTTGGACTTGTTTTTGATGATAGACTTGATATCGTTCTTAAAAAAGCTTTTGTTGATAGGGTATCTGCTTCGGATAATTTAAATTTAAAAGCGCATTATATTCCTAAAAAACAGAAAAATGATGTAGAAAAAATCGAGGTTGATCTTGCTATAAATAGTAAAATTATAGACGATAAACTAGGAATTAAAAATGATGTAAGCAGTCTTGAGCCAACTGAAAATATCATAGATATTAAAGAAGCAAATAGTTTAAAAGACGACAATAATACAAATCCTATGACTACTATAGGCGGTGTCGAGATATTAAATGAAGTAGCTGAAAATAGAGAGCTTTTAAATCAGATAGAAAAAGGTAAAGTAGAAAAACCAAAAGATTTTAAGCTGCCTCCTCTTAGTTTTTTAAATGATCCTCCTAAACGCTCAAAAAATATAAATGAATCCGAAATTGATCAAAAAATTGCTGATTTGTTAGATAAATTGCGTCGTTTTAAGATAGATGGAGATGTTGTTAGGACGTATTCAGGACCTGTCGTGACTACATTTGAGTTTAAACCAGCAGCTCATGTAAAGGTTAGTAAAATTTTAACTTTGCAAGACGATCTTGCTATGGCTCTTAAAGCTCAAACTATACGTATTCAAGCGCCTATTCCTGGAAAAGATGTAGTAGGTATAGAAATACCAAATAAAAATATAGAAACAATCTATCTAAAAGAGATTTTAGAAAGCGACATTTATAAAAATGCTAAAAGCGAACTTACTTTGGCTCTTGGCAAGGATATAGTCGGAGATCCTTTTATAACTGATTTGAAAAAACTCCCCCATCTTCTTATCGCAGGAACTACTGGAAGCGGAAAAAGCGTGGGAATAAACGCTATGCTTTTAAGCCTGCTTTATAGAAACTCTCCAAAAACCTTACGCCTTATAATGATAGATCCCAAAATGCTTGAGTTTAGTATGTATAATGATATCCCTCATCTATTAACTCCTGTTATAACTGAGCCTAAAAAAGCTATTTCTGTACTCTCAAATTTAGTTGCAGAGATGGAGAGACGCTATAAAATAATGAGTGAAACAAAAACAAAAAATATAGAAACATATAATGAAAAAATAAAAAAAGATGGCGGCGAAACATTGCCGTTTATCGTTGTTATCATCGATGAACTTGCGGATCTTATGATGACGAGCGGAAAAGAAGTTGAGTTTCATATCGGACGCCTTGCCCAAATGGCAAGAGCTAGCGGAATTCATCTCATTGTAGCTACCCAGCGCCCAAGCGTAGATGTAGTAACAGGACTCATAAAAGCAAATTTACCAAGCCGTATAAGTTATAGAGTAGGGCAGAAAATAGATAGTAAAGTTATACTTGACCAAATGGGTGCCGAGAGTTTGTTAGGACGCGGCGATATGCTTTTTACACCTCCTGGAAGTCCTGGTATAGTGCGTTTGCACGCTCCATTTGCTAGTGAAAAAGAGATAGAAGAAATAGTGGACTTCTTGAAAGAACAGCAAGACGTCGTATATGAGGAGAGTTTTTTAAAAGATGAGTCTAGCGCTGTTGGATCTAGTGAAAATGGATTAAATACAGGCGAAACAGACGAGTTATATGAAGAAGCAAAAAGTATTATTTTAAGTGAAGAAAAGACATCTATAAGTTATCTTCAAAGACGTTTAAAAATAGGATACAACAGAGCCGCGAGCATAATCGAACAGCTTGAAATAGCAGGAGTTCTAACGCCTGTAAATGCTAAGGGTCAAAGGGATATTATAAGATGAAATTTAATCAGCTTTTTACATATTTTGTTATACAATTAAGCTTTATTTTAGATTAAGGATATTAAATTGAGTTTTGAAGATGATATTTTTGGCGGTGATCCTAAGGATAAGTTTTTTGATATAATTTTTAATGCAAATAGAAATTTAGTGGAAAACGAATTAGAAAAAGTTCTTATTGAGCTTGCTATTTTACGTGAATTAGCTGAGCAAAAAGGTATATCCGATATGGATATAAAGTCATTTGAAGCGTTAAATACTGACGTTGTGCAAGACGGATTAAATGATATTTATATAGGTGTAACAGGCGAAATTCTAAGTCAAAATGAGTAAAATATCTCTATTTTTGATTATAGGTATTTTTTTAAATTTAAATGCCGCTGCTCCTAAATTTGAGTATGTAAAACAGTTTGAGCTGAAAAAAGATGAGAAAGCTTGGATTATATATACCGATAGAAAAGACGGTACAAAAGATATTTTCGAGTTTTCATGGACTTTATATGATAATACAAATATGGTTTTGCATACTAAATTTAGAAATTATCCTCGCCAGATAATGCTTAGTCTTAGGCGTGGGTTGGAGCTTTATAAACAAATTATATTAGCTAATACTAGATTAGAAAAACAAGATGAGGTTGCTTTGTATCTTGAGTTTGCCGAGTTCAAAAAAGGAATAGCTGTTTTTAAAGCTTATACATATGATAATGCAAAGCGTATAGAAGTCGAATATAAGCCAGATAAAGGGGATTAGATGGAGAGGATTGATGATATCTTAAAAGAGTTTGTAGATTCACTAAATTACCCTCTTGCTAGTGAGATGTTTAGCCAAGTAAGCTCAGGAAAAAAGCTAAGAAGCAAGCTTATATTAAAAATAGCAGGAGCGAGTGAAGCTAGTTTTAAGCTAAGTAGCGTCGTAGAGATTATTCATTTAGCAAGTTTGCTTCATGATGATGTGATAGATGACTCTTTAATAAGACGAGGAAAACCTAGCATAAATGCAATATTCGGTACAAAAAATTCTATAATGTTAGGTGATATTCTTTATTCTAAAGGTTTTAACGAGATAGTTAAATTCGACATGAAAATAGCAGATATTATCTCGGATGCCGTTTGCAAGCTAAGTATCGGTGAGCTTATGGATGTAGAACTTGGTAGCTCTTTTAATGCAGATAAAGAAAAGTATCTGAAAATGATATATTTTAAAACTGCGGTTCTCATAGAAGCTGCTGCAAAATCTGCTGCAATTTTAGCTGGCTTTGATGAGCAAAAATACGGCGATTATGGTAAAAATCTTGGATTGGCATTTCAAATAGTAGACGATATACTTGATATAACAAGCGATGAAAAGACACTAGGAAAACCTGCTATGAATGATTTTAAAGAGGGGAAAACCACTCTTCCATATATTTATCTATATGAAAAATTAGAAAATGAAGATAAAGCGATTTTAAAAAATTTATTTAAAAAAGAGCTTGACGATGATGAAATTTTATGGATTAAATCTAAATTTAAAGAGTTTGATATTATAAATTTAAGTATAAAAAAAGCAAAAGATTTTGGTGCTAAAGCTATAGAAAGTTCACAAAATACTGAACTTAAAATGATAGTTTCTAGTATGATAGATAGGGATTTTTAATGCATTATGTAAGTATTAGTTTTACTCATAAAAATACAGATATCGGAGTTAGAGAAAAACTCTCTTTTAGTGATAATAATAGACGAAGGGAAATTTTGCGTCTTATAGGAGCAAATGATAGTATTGCCGAGTCTATGGCGCTTAGTACTTGTAACAGAGTGGAGATATTTGCTTATGTTTTAGACACGCAAAGTTCTATTAGACATATTTTAAACTCTATTTCTATCCTTACTTTGGTACCGTTTGAAGCTTTAGAATTAAGAGCTGATATATATGAAGATCAAGGTGCTATACACCATCTTTTTGCCGTTGCAAGTTCTCTTGATAGCTTAGTAGTGGGTGAAACTCAAATAGCAGGACAGTTGAAAGAGGCTTTTAAATTTGCATATGATAATGAGGATTGCGGTGTAAATATCAGCAGCGCTATGCATTTCGCTTTTAAATGCGCAGCTGAAGTTAGAGCATTAACTACTATTAGTAAAAATCCAGTTTCGGTTTCAAGCGTAGCCGTAGCTAAAGCTAAAGAAATTTATGGCAATATAGGTGGTATGAGCGCAGTAGTCATAGGCGCTGGAGAGATGAGTCGTTTAGCAGCCCAGCATCTTATAAACGCGGAAGTAAATGTTATAATTATAAACAGAGATGAGATAAAAGCGCAAACTTTAGCAAAAGAGCTAGGCGAGTTAGCGAGTTATGCTAGTTTTGATAAGCTTAGCGAATATATTAATAGATATAGGCTTATTTTTAGTGCTACTGGTGCTCCTAATGCTATAATTACTAATGAGATAATAGAACAAAAAGATTTCCATAGATATTTTTTTGATATAGCGGTTCCTAGAGATATAGATATAGAAGAAGACGAGTATATACATGTTTATACAGTAGATGATCTTGAAGAGATAGTAAGAACAAATTTAGCTCTAAGAGAGGAGCAAGCAAGTATCGCTTACTCTATAGTCGGCAAATCCACAACTTCATTTTTCAAATGGAGACTTTCTGAAGTAAGTACTCCAGCTATTAAAGCTTTGCGTTTAAAAGCTAAAGATATTGCCTGTAAAGAGATAGAAAAAGCGGTAAAAAAAGGGTATTTAAAGTGTAGTGATCAAGATGAGGCAAGTAAGCTCGTACACCAGGTTTTTAAAGCTTTTTTACATACGCCTAGTGTGCGCTTGAAAGAGAAAAATAGTGATGATATACTAAAAGCACTCGAATATTTATTTGACATAAAAATACAAAAAGATGAGAATTTAGAAGGGAATTTAAAGTGAAATTTACAAAATTATATGTACCTACTACAAAAGAAGCTCCAAAAGACGCTACTTTACCTAGTCATCAGTTTCTTATAAGAGCCGGATTTGTAGCGCAGATAGGAAGCGGACTATATAACTTTTTGCCTCTTGGAAAGAGAGTTTTAAGAAAAGTTGAAAATATCGTAAGAGATGAAATGGACAAAGCAGGAGCAAATGAAGTAGCTTTAAGCTTTGTGGTTCCCGGTGAGCTTTGGAAGCAAAGCCGGAGATATTTTAAATTCGGAAAAGAGCTTTTGCGCCTAAAAGATAGAAAAGACAACGATTTTTTACTAGCTCCGACTCACGAAGAATCTATAGTGGATCTAGTGCGCGATAAAGTCACTAGTTACAAGCAACTGCCGCTTCATTTATACCAAATAGGACTTAAATTTAGAGATGAGGCAAGACCTAGATTTGGACTTTTGAGATGTCGTGAGTTTATAATGAAAGACGGTTATAGTTTTCATGCAAGTGAAGCTGATCTAAAGCGTGAGTTTGATCTTATGGAGACAACCTACACTAAGATATTTAGTCGTTTGGGGCTGAATTTCCGCGCCGTTGAAGCTGATAGTGGAGCTATCGGAGGAAGTGGTAGCAAAGAATTTATGGTGCTAGCAAAAAACGGCGAAGACGATATCTTGATAAGTGACGCTTCAAACTACGCGGCAAATATAGAAGCCGCAAAAAGAGCAAAAAGAGTTTGCAAGGCTGAGCGACCTCAGAGCAACTCTATGCAGAAATTTTTTACTCCTGGTTGCTCTAGCATAGCTAAAGTTGCCGAGTTTTTTAAGGTAGATCCGTTTTATACTATAAAAGCCGTGATGAAAAAGGCTATCTATGAAGATAGCGAAAAAATAGTAGTATTTTTCGTGCGTGGAGACGACGAGCTTCAAGAAGTAAAAGCTTGCAATGCTTGCTCCGCTCTTGAGCTAAGCGACGCTAGCGAAGAAGAAGTTATAGCCGCAGGGTTAGTTCCTGGATACTGCGGTCCAGTCGGACTTCATGAAAATATAGATTTTTATATAGATAATGAATTAGAAAATGAAAAAGAGATGATATGCGGCGCAAATGAAAAGGATTATCACGCTATTGGAGTAAATATTATAAATTTCAATAAAGATAGATTTAAGGATCTAGCAGAAGTCAAAGCCGGAGACAAAGCGCTTTACGGTGGAGTTTTATCTGTCACTAAAGGCATAGAAGTAGGGCATATATTCCAACTTGGAGTAAGATATTCTGAGACCATGGGTGCTACATTTTTAGATGAAAACGGTAAATCAAAACCGTTTTTTATGGGTTGCTATGGTATAGGCGTAAGCAGACTTGTAGCTGTTATGGTAGAAGCCAGTCATGATGAAAAAGGAGATCGGAAGAGCGTCGTGTAGGGAAAGAGTGTAGATCTCGGTGGTCGCCGTATCATTAAAAAAAAAA
>OODU01002393.1_pt1 | contig 16142 bp, 6 predicted proteins | sample 1671171 | NCBI WGS metagenome assembly OODU01 (sample SAMN06348129, study PRJEB24527) | human gut metagenome | biome: human gut; feature: ankylosing spondylitis patient; material: feces | host: Homo sapiens | place: China | collected 2015-10
TAAAACGATATCAAAAAGTCCCCGGTTCCATTTGATTGGTCCATTTTAAATTCTAACTTGCCGTTTGCTAAATCCTTACTTTTAATAAGCTTCTTCTGTTCGAGTTTTTCTACAAAAAACTTATCAATCTCCACTACATCCGGATTCCATGACAGCACTGCATCCGCTGCTCCGCTTGAAATTGATATTCCATAATTAAAGCCATCGTATTGCATCGGTGTTCCTTCCGATTTATCTAAAAATATTCCTTCTGCCCTGAAAGTAACTTTTGATGCAGTTGTACACGGAACTAGTGTTGCCGCCAGAAATTGATTGTTTGTAAGTGCAACTTTATCCGGTATAGCAGTGGCCGTAATTTGCAATGTATCGATTTCATTTCCCGGAAATGTAACAGTAAATACATTTTCGTTCGCTGTACGTCCAATCAATGTTTTCTTAATCTCACATACATTATTATTATCAGGTGTAATTGAAGTTGTGTCACTTTCCACTTTGTATCCATTACCTGCACCATTTTTAAATTCTATCTTCATTGTATAGGTAATATCTTTCTGGCTTACGAGGCTTGTGTTTCCATTCGCATAATTGTATACATGTATATCAAACGAAACCGGTTTATTTTTCTTCTCATCCGTACCATATACAATATTTTTTGCAACATACGCATTTCCCGATGTTCCTGTCGTATAAAGCTGCAAATAATTTGATGTAAAACTGACTATCTCTGTATCTCGGTTTCGTGCTGTTCCTCTTTGATAGGCTTGTCTGGTGTATGCAGCATAAGTTGCGATCACTAACAAAAGCACACCAACTAAACAGATTCCCATCACAGCGGTTCTTTTTTTATTAGGTTTCTCTGATAGATTCATATCGTATTCCTTCATTATTATTCTGCAATCTTTGCCAATATGTAAAATATATCTGTTTCTTTTTCTGTTTCCGTCCAACTAACTTCACAGACATAATATGTTCTATACATTGTTCCATTTTTTATCGAAATCGGATTCGTTTTGTTTGTATCCAGTGGCTGATTTACAAGCCAATATGCAGGTTCCGCATGTATCTGAACCTTGTCTTTATCTTCATAATTTTTATTATGGTAGGTATCATTCGCATATTTGTAATCAGAGTCTGGCTTATCTAGATTAAGATAACTGCCATCTATTGCTGTCCTGTCGTACCTATATGTATGACCTTCGTCTGTTACAGTTTCTGTTCCATCAACTGAAACTTTGTAAATATTAAATGTAAGTCCTTTTAAATTTGTCGTGTGCGCGATTTCTAACCGATGCATAGCTGCACTTGTCTGAACACAGAAGACCCTCTTCACAGTAACTTGATCTCCTGTTTTTTCATCTTCTGTATAATTCAGATCAATGGAGCTCATCTCCGCTCCATCCGGACCTAAAATTGAAATATCGGATGGCTCTTTTATCGCTAATAATGTGCCCATATCCGACTGATAATAGAACCACGCACCAACTAACGCTGCAAATAAAATCAATACCAGGATTGTAGAAAACAATGTGTATCGAAATTTCTTTTTTTTCGCAGTTAAATTGTCTTTATCTTGCTTTTCTTTCGAATCATTACTCATTCTTCTAATTCCTTATTCTACTTTTACTTAATTTGCTTTTATTCCAACATAAATGTACTTTGCATTCGTACCAATATACTCATCTGCCTTATTGTAGTATTTACTGCACTGGTCCAGCGTATTTTGTGCCATGTTCTTATTGATATCAGATTTAACCTGAACCTCACCGGATTCATCATAAAACAATTTGTTTTCGCTCGTTTTTACTGTTCTTTGACTATTGATAAATGTATTGATTCTGGCATAATCACTGCCATATGACTGATTTGCCGCATCCGTAAATAAGTCTCCCTGCGTACTTTTCTGCGTATATACATAATTTCGAAAATACTGCGGCCAGATCCAGTATATTGTCACTTTGTATGGAACATCTTTTGGGAAGGAACCATTATTCGGTGCTTCTATCACGAAAGGCTCATCCGCCTTCAGCCATTTTTGATATCCGCATACATCGTCCAACTGTTGGAAGAAAAGAATATGTCCCTGAATCAGATTCTGCAATGTCGTATTCGCTGACTTTACGACCCTTTTATTCTCGGTTGTATACACGTATCCATTTATATCAAATGAAACCGTCACAGACTTTACATTGTCTTTTTTAGGGATTATGTAAAACTCCAGTTTCCCATTCGCCCCCGGCAAAATACTTTCCTGTGAATCCAGATACCAGGCAAGACTTCCTGTGCCGACATGATATATTTGTTCCTTCTTCACTTCCGTTCCGTTCTCTATATAAGAAGCATATGTTTTCGTTGCTCCGGCACTGAGGATACTTTTTTGACTTTCGTCTAACAAATAAGAAGCTTCTGCTTTCTGACGTTTCCCGACACTTGCAAGTTCAAACAGACGGTCATCCTGTGCCGATACACTTGTCCCGGTTGATGTTACCTTACTGTTCGACATAAACCATGCGATGCCAAGTGCTATCACTGCAATCAATGCCACAAATGCAAATACAAAACTTCGCTTTAGCTTTCTTTTGTTTACCGCAATCTCTTCCAGCAATTCATCACTTGTTTTTTCCTTTATGGAATTGTCCAGCTTTCTTTGATTTTGCGTAGACAATGCTGCTCCTCCTTGTAAAATCATGTAAATATTCAGTGTTATAATAACACAATTCTCTGCGTGATTCAATCAGAAGTGAAACAAAGAAAAATGACCAACGGGGACGTTAACTCCGTCCCCGTTGGTCACTATCCTACAATTTTCAAATAAACTTTTGCATTGGTATAAATCAGGTAATCTGATGGTTTTACGTTTAGTAAATCCTTCAAATTTCTATTTTTTAATGTTGCAGATAAAGTTACTTTATAATTCGCATACTGTCCGCCAGTTATATTCTCAAGCTCTTTACCTGTTTTTACTTTATATTTGATGTTTACTAACAGTGGTGTGTCCAGAATCTTGCTCACCTGATTTTGTGTAAGCTGAATTCTAAATTTATACACCGTATTGTTTTCTTGAAGGCCGAGTCCTTCGGAAGTAACATCTACATTTACCTTTGTACCTACTGATTCAATTACAAAATCTGATAAATACTTTCCTATCGCAACGTTCTGATAATTCGTTCCATTTCCACTATCTGTCTTCTTTGCAAGTGTCAGCTCGCCTTCTAAATAGTAAGGATAAGTGCTATTTGACTCATCTGTAAGATTAAAACTGGTAAAATCTGTGACATTGAGTAACGCTCTTGATGAAATTTCCATTGCAGCATTATCATTTTCACGACCATTGATACCAAGCTGGCTTGTGTTCCCATCTTTGCTTGTAATGTTATAGGAATCGTAACTTAATTTTGCCTGTGCTTCTTTAAGCTGATAATACAGCTTTTCTTCCGTAGCCGATGCCGAGATACCGCTGCTTCCAAGACTATCCTGCTGGTAAGCCATCACCGCATCCGCCTTGAATTTCACACCGGTATTTTCGGTATTACTCTTACGCACAGGAAATTGTTGGTTCATGTCTGTTGAATTGTAGCTAAAACTCATTTCCGCAGTAATCGTTGCTCCTGTGTACCATTCACCCGGTGCCTTTATTGTGATAATGTATCCATTCTCACCAAACTGTGTTATAAAGCCGTTTTCTGTTCCTGATAGATTAGTTAACTGTTTTAGTTCATGTGTTTCTGTAACTGTTCCATCCGCATTTTTCTTTTCCAGTTTTAATGTTGGAATAGATGCTGCTCCTTTCATATCTACAGGATTTCCGCTCTGGTTAACTGTCTGAAGTGAGTATTGATAATAAATGGACCGGTCATTTACATAGCTTCCGAATTCATTTTCATTCGCAGCAGCACTTACCTCCGAAGAAACAGTAACCTTGATGCTGTCATTGCTTCCAGATACCATTTCCTGATTTTGCGTTGTACTTTCTGACTTTAATGTAACATTATCTAGTTTGTAAAAATCTCCTAAGAGATAAACGACATTGAAATTACCGGTTACTTTTGTTGGAATCTGCTGATTGTTATAGGATTGGTTCAGCTCCAGCGTTGTATTTAGCATAGGTGTTGTCGCATTACCTTCTGTACAATTCATAACCAGATAATATTCCTCTGTAACAGGGAGGATATCATTTAAGCCACATTTCGTATTTAAGGTTACGTTATAATATTTGGTATCTTTCGCATCCGCATCTGATTTTACTGCGTAATAAATAAACTTGTTTTCTGTATTATCCCAGATACGAAGCACCGCACCAGAATCCGTCGACTCTACTTTTTTAAATCCACCTGTCGTAGATTCTGTTGCTTTCAGCGGCAGTAAATCACAAATATACGGAGACTTACCTTGTTTTGCCATTTCCGCCAGATTCAACGTATCATCTGTCAAAACTCCGTCTGTACTTAATTCTTGCAACGTGTTTTGATGATAAGATGTCTGCGTTCCCTGTGTATTCATATCCACTAATGTTAAGTGAATCTTACTTGGGTCAAGTGTTCCGAACGAACCCAGCTTAACTGTCTTGTCAAAATTCCAAAGTAAAGAATCTCCATTTTCCAACATGGACTGCCATTCTGAAACCATCCATTTATAAGTATAGGAAATATGTGCTGTATAATTTTCTCCGAAACTATTTAATGTAGCATTTCCATCTGTTGCCGGATCATATCCTGCTGCACCATTTACCACCTTTACAGAACATTCCACATCCATCAATTTCTTAACCAGAACCGGTATATATAGATGATAAACTTCTTTAGAACCCTTGACTTCAATCTCATAGCTGACATCCAAAATTGTAATCTGCTGTTTGTTGTTGTCATATTTTCCACGATTGATAGATCCCCCATCTGTAGAGTTCCATGACATTGTCTGATTCTCTGCCGAAACTAAATTCCATGCATTGTCCTCATATTTGTAGGTCTGCGGTTCAATCGAAACATAATATCGTTTTGATTGTTCTTGCTTTGTGTTCGTCAGCATGCTGATATAGTTATTCACGATACTGTTAAGTTCACTCTTTGTCGTCGCATTGAGGACCAGGATTGGAAAATCGTCACTCTTATATGACGTATCTTCTTTTTGATAATTCGAAAGACGACTTGAATAATCTCCATTCGTTCCAAATTTCTTTACAATCTCATCCAGCGGACGGCTCTGATCGCCGCCATAATAACCTTTCATCAAAGACGGATTTGTCATAATATCTGAAATGATGCTGTCGCGAACCGCAGTTCCATTTACTTTGGTTGCTCCATCTCCGGTTAATGGAGTCCCTCCTGCTGTGACTATTGCTTCCGGTTTTGTATTCACTGTGCTGCTAGTAGTTGACTGTCCTGTGTAGTCGGCATAGATAACATAACTGCTTTCATTTTTTCCAGCACCAATATTGTTCACTGCGGAATAATTTCCCTGACGAGAAGCAGAAACAATGTTAACCGGTTTGTAATTTGCATTTCCTACCCAGATACCACAAGGTGTTCCTGATTGAAGCGTAGCATTTGCAGCAAGACTGCTGTATGTAGCATAGGTACTGTCATTTAGCAATAATCCGACATTTAGCAGTAATCCAATACTATCAGGTGACAAGTTGCTCAGTGCTTCACTGCTAACAGATGATAAGAGCTTATTATCCTCTACAGCATAACCAATCACATTGTCCTTACTCAACAGATTGAATCCATTAAAAGTGCCATTGATTATTCCAAAGAAACCCCCGACAGCCCTCTGGTCTGTTGATTCCGAACAGTTCGCCAGATAAGAATTACTTATCTTGACATTTTTTACATCTGCGCCACCGTTTACACAGCCAATTAATCCGCCTAAATCTTTTCCGGCTAATCTAACATTCTCTACATCTACATTCTGGATGTTTGTTGAAGCCGCAGAACCTGCCACTCCGCCTGCATACGAATTTGATGTGGAGTTAACATGTTTTGTTTCTCGAATATTGATATTTTGAACAGATATCGGTGTTTCTGTCGTTCCTTCAATATTTAATGTACTCTCCGTTTTTCCAATCAGTCCACCCATCGAGTATCCACCACCGACAGCTGTTCTTGATGTAATTGTACCATTAACTGCACTGCCTTCATTGGTCGTACAGTTTCTCTTGATTGTACAGGTTCCATTGACATATCCGGCAAATAGTCCACCATTTTGGACATTGTACAGCTTGATATTATTTGCTGTACAATTTTCAAACTCAACTTTTCTATCTGTCGAAGTCGCACCTTTAGCTGAAGAATCTGCCTTTCCAATAAAAGCTCCGCAGTGGTTCATTTTATTGGTTGAATTTTCAGCACCAGCCGTGAAACCATCTACTCTACAGCCTGTAAATGTTATCATTATATTTTTAGTTAAATTACTCATATATCCAATTACAGCTGCGCCTTGGTCGGCTTGATCTATAGCAGAATTTGTGACTATTACTCCGTCAAATGTCAGGCTTTCAGGGCTATAAGCTCCATCTCTTGCAAATGCAACACCCAGTGCGACTCCATCTTTACCAATGTTCTTTTTCAGTGTAACATCTTTAAAGTTCAACCCATTTACCGTATAAATTGCACTACTATTTGCCAGACATTGTGTAAAAAATCCTGCCTGTGATACTGAAATATCCTTGTCAGACATTTCATAAATCGTTCGACTGTATGTTATAATCGCACCATTTCCATTCACCGCGATTGGACCGTTATGAGCCTGATTTTGTAAACGCAATGCTCTTGATTTTTGTATATCCTTTTGTCCACCTGTCGGTAAACCATAATTATGACCAATCCCTCGGAATCCATTTCCATATGAACTTAGATCATAACTTCCATTAGCGAATGTAACACTTCTACCATTATTGTCCATTGTCAAAGAATAGGTAACTGCTTTCGCATCAACACTGTTTTGCGTCTCCACATAAGTTGAAAGATAACTGGTGGAGTATTTCCGACGGTCAACCTCTGCTCCACTTGTTGCAGTAAGCTTTCCACCCCAGTAGTCATTTTCGTCTGTTGCATCTGCTTGATTTAAATCTGCTTGATTTGAGATAGTTCCAACGCCACCATAAGTCCCGGTACGAGTGCGTCCATAGTAAGAAGCATCCACTATATTTGAACTTGTAAGAGCAAAATTAGTGCCCGAAGTTTTCGCCCCAAACCCGGAATTCACAATTGCTGACAGCAACCAAATAGACTGTTTTGAATCCAAAGTAATCGTACTATTTGAATAAGCTGTAACTTTATTTTTACCATCAACCGTTATATCTAATTTACCATCACCCGTTATCTTTAGTTTGTCACTATTATTTAATTTCGGAATTGTGTAATTTTTATCTGTGTTAGTACCCATTCCCGAACAACTATCTTCCGCACAGACATATCCATCGAACACACGACCTACATATGGATTCCAATAATAATTCTTGTTTTCAGCACTTACTTCTGTATCTGTTTGAATGTCTTTCTTTTTTTCAATATCAAACATCGAAGTTAAACCTGCGGAAGAAATCTTACGAAAGACTACACCGCCGCCCTTCTTGCTATAATCTATCGTTGTACTACCAACTGTTTTGACATATCCACCTACCATGCCGACATAACCGCCCACAGCAGTCAGGTTGCTGGCACAACTAACTTTTTTACCGTTATTTACAGTCAAAGTAACATTATCAATGATATTATCTCCACCGATTACCCAGCCAATTACACCTCCAAAAAATGTCTCTGTAGAATTTCCGTTAATTTTAACACCATCAAAAACTATTTTCAGATTCTTCACTACACTTCCCTGGCTGTAACGGATAAGTCCGCCTACTTCTCCTGTTGTATTCTCACCAGTCAGCGTAATCTTACGATCGGCGGTATCTCCTACAATCACTCCACTAAATGCACGGGAAACATCATTTTTTCCAAATCCGGTAAACTGTGCTACATTCAGTGTTAAGTCCTTTTTAATCTGGAAATATCCATTACGAAGATATGCCATAACCTGTTCATTTGTTAAAGTAGCATTGGAGTCTGTTTTCTGCACATAGCGGTTTCCTGCACGCGTTGCTTCTACCCATGTATTCCCATTCTTGATGAAAACCATGTCAGCGGAAGCATCTCCTGTCTGATCTGTGTGAACCTTAATCTCAACACTTTGACCAGCCATTTTTGTATTTAATATTTCTGTATTAATTTTAATTGCAGTGCCATTTCTTCCCGTATCATCTAACAGCTTCATCACAGTCATCATCTGATCTTCGCCGGTAAAGAGTGTCTGAACACCTCCTTCTCTTGAAACATCCTGGATTACCCATGGATGCCCATAAGTACCACACCCATCTACAAGATAAACCGCCTTTTGGTTGATGTCCAATTCATAATCTTTGTTCGCAGAATTCTCGGGCTTACCGATGTATGGCAAATAGCCCGAAAAGTCTTGAGGACTATTTGCAGGTTTATTGCCTGTTTCATTGCCAGTTTTAATTGCTGCTTTATCAGCACCGACATAAGAGCCTGCTGTTGTATTACCAAATGTATCCAGATACCACACCTGACCTGTCACATTGTCTTTATTATATGAATTTCGACCAGATACGGTTCCCGAAACACCATTGGAAATTTCTTTTCCGAATGTTATTTTTTTAGTAGTTGATTCAAAGTTGTAGCTTCCACCACTGGCACCATCTCCATACTGAAATGCAGTTGCAAAAATAGCTGTCTTGAAAATCGAATCATTTCCTGCTCGATTCAAATCCATGTTGCTAAATTCCAGACTGATTTTCTGTGCCGTACTAGAGCCAACTTTTCCCATCAGTGCTGATGCAACCTTATTCAACCCTAATGTAGTATATGCTCCTCTCGTAAAGGTAACATCATTCATGGATATCGCCGTATTGGAACCCACAGAGTTTACAAGCAATGGAAGGTCTGTGCCATCTTTACATTGAATACCATCCAGTGTAAGATTGGTTATCGTGATACCTGCCTGTTCTTTATTTGCGCTCTCCTGCACGATACTATCACAAATCAATACTCCGGCCTTGCCCTCTTCATACTTGCCAAATGTACCTTGCAATGTGAGCCCATTTACTGTGAATTTCTGTGATATCTTAGAGAAAAGACCTGTCTGCATCTGGTAATGCTGCTGACTGGAATCGCTATACTGTTTCTTCGTATTCGTATTCATCTTTGTATAATCAAATATCACAGTTGCGTCTTGGATTGTGATTGCCCGTGACATTGGATAATAGGATACACCTGTCAAATCAATCTTTCCTGTTAATTTGAAATCATCGCTTCCTTTTACAAAATACTGCTGAAGGTTCGATTGTGCATATACATACAGACTTCTCAGGAGAAGTTTTCCCGGTGTGTCAATATCAGTAACATTTGTACCCTCTTTTTTGCGATAATAATCTACATTATAATAATTACGTGTATTTTTATTTGTATAGGTTTTTCCATTATTTACATTGCACTGGTTCGTCCATGTATTGCATTTATCCTTATCCTGATCAATCAGCGTTGCTGTCGTGGCGTCTGGACTGGTCAATCCAATAGAAACCACTGCATTGTTGCCGTCTTCTCCATATTTCGTTTTACCGGCAATATCATCAAAATAATTTCCACCTGTGAGCGTGACGTTCACTGAGTTCGGTTCTATCTTTAATCCATCTTTTCGAATCTCGATATAAGCCTTATCGTATTTTTTACTTGCTTCATCCAGAATCGTAGAACATACCAAAAGTGCAGATGGATTTGCTTCCTCCGTCTTGCCGAAAAATGAGTTTGAAGCACTGAACTTGATTCCATTTGTGTCCTTACCATCCCCTATTTTCCAATAAGTATCGGTACTGTAGACAAGTCCGCCAAATTTTCCTTGTACATCAAGTTTTGAATTTTGTACTACAAGATTGTTGATTGACACGCTGTCGGTCGCACTGTTTTTTCTCCAATAGTATCCCAGCAGACCACCTGCAGTTTTGGAAGCGTAGCTTTCCATCCGAAGATTGTCGATCGTCAGTTTATTAATTGTCACATTTCCAGTCATGCGGCCAATCAGACCACCAAATAATGCATCCGGTGCATTGGAGTTGTCATTAAATTTCGCATGTGTGATTGTTGCATCTGAAATTCCACAGTTTGAAAATGTGATATTCGCTCCCTCTTCGCCTGCTGCCACATAACCGCCGATTGCGAAATCGTAACATCCGGATGAACTGGAAATCGTTCCCTGCATAGAACACCCCTCAAAAGTTGTTGTTCCTTTTGCCCGTCCAAGGAAACCACCGATACTCATTGCTTTGAGTCCGTCTCCTCCGGCTCCATCACGATAAACGATATTTGTATTCACTGTAACATTCGTAAAAGTTGCACCATCTGTATAGCTTGCGACTGCGCCACAGCGTACATCCACTCCATTTGATACGTTGTGAAAATAAATGGATCCATATAATATTAGATTCTGCACAGTGCCATTGCAATAAGGAATGAATCCAATTGTAGAATGGTTGTAAATCTGACCGATGCCTACCGTTGCACTCGTACCATCTACATTCTCAGCAAGTGTAGTGCCATCACTTAAATAACCATAGGCCTCTCCCGCTGCCAGTTTAATCGTGTGACCATTACCATCAAAAATTCCTTTATATATCTGGCTTTCATCATCTCGAAGCAGAGAATAAATTCCGGTTCCGGTAAGGTCAACATCACACTTAACTGTAATATTTTTGCTCAAAAGGTCTGCTGTGTTTCCTTGCTGTAAAAGAACCGCTACAGCTGCAAGATCTCTTGTATTACTTACTTCTAAAGTGTTCCCCAGCGTATATACGACAGAAAACTCATGCGAAGCACTATTTATAAAAAGCGTATTGTCATCTGCACTACTGATTCCATCTGTTTCTTTCAATTTTCTGCCATCCAGACGAATGACTTCTCCATAGCTTCCGATATCACTGACAGGTACTGCTTTCGGACGAATGTATTTCCAATCATATCCGTTACCGCCAATTCCATTTCCTGAACCAAGCGCATAAACGATTGTGCCGTCAATACTTCCTGCTATCTGTCCACATTCCGTACCTGTTCTTCTAATCGTTAATTCGGAAAGATCTGTTGTGCCGCTGATGCGGAGGATTCCCTTTGTTGACTTTCCTAAGATGCCTCCGAGTTTGCTTGCTTTTCCATTGTCACTGCCGGAAACTTTGGTTGTACCGGAAACAGACAAGAAATGTCCCTGTCCCTCTGCCTGACCCAGTTCACCGACAAGACCGCCAAAATAACCGTCTGTTGTTAAATCTGTTGTTAAATTCGCTGCAATAGTAGCATTGCAAATCTCTACATAGGCAGATGTTACCTTTTTAAGTTCATTGTTGAGTGCATGGTCCGCTCCATTTCCAGCAACTGAACCGATAATGCCTCCCAGTGCGGTGACAGTGCCATTGCTACTTATAGTCACATTCGGGCTTTCCAGCCTAAGTGTTGAACTCTGTGAATTGGCACTGTACTGTCCAATGACACCACCAAATTGCCAACTGGTTCCTGTATGTGTAAGGTTTGTCTGATGATCCGTTTGTGAGTTGGTTTTTATTGTAATTGTGCCACCAGCAGTAGAATCAAAATTAAGCACACCAAAATATCCACCTGCATGATTACCATTTGAAATCGTGATTCCTGAGACATTGATTTTGCTTAAATCAAGCTCTAACTCCGTATTATCAGTTCTATTATAATTATAAACTGCTTTCCCGATGAAACCTCCACTTTCCGATGTACCTTCTATCGTTCCTTTGCGAGTCACTGAATTATTCAATGTAATGGTTGGATTTGTGACAGCTCCGATCAGACCTCCGGCAGCGAATCCTGTTACGGTTGTTGTAACATTACCTGTCAGGCTAAGTGCCTGGTTTACAGTTAAAATGGATCCATTTTGCATTTCTCCTACAAGCCCGCCTGCATGTCCACCTGTAGTTGAAATGTCATAGCCTATCGTAGCTGTTCCGCTACCTGTAGAACCGCTGTTTGCAGAGTTGCCATCTGTATAAGAAGCGATTGTCAGATTTGCACTTGCTTCCATTGTATTACAGAAAAATCCTAAATTGCCAGTGCCTGTAATCGTAGTATTCGCTTCTGTGATTTTATTTACTACCGATAAAGAAAGGTTGGTATTACTATCCATAGTACCGATAATACCACCAAAACTCGGCAAATTATTATCCTCTTTCTCTGCTCCAATCATAAGAGAAATCTGCTTTGGCTCTGCTACTGCCAAATTTCCATCATTTACATAATTGGTAGTCAACAAAGGTACGTCTACAGTCCCCTTTGCTTTCAGATACAGTCCTTCATTTATCGTTGCGCTTTGATCAAGGTAGTTAAAGAACGAATGATTAATCGGAATATCGATACCGCTTCCAGAACTTGTAATTGCAATCGTTCCCTTGAATGGAGATTGCTCACTTCCAAAACCTTGAAATGTTTTTCCATCCACAGTCTGTGTCAGATCAAATGGGGTAGTTGTTTCACGCTGAATGGTGATCGTAGCAGTTTGATACGCTTGAGCATCCATATGAGACAAATTGATAAAATCAGCTGTACACTTAAGTGTTACTTTATTATCAACCACCTGAATTTCATTTCCAGTTGCATCCGTTGGATTCGCCTCATCCGCAGTTGCTTCCTGTTCTACGTCGGTTTGTTTTGTATTCTCCTGAGCAGATTCTTCTATATTAGAGTCACTTTTATCAGATTCATTTTCCTGCTGATTTTCTTCTGCTTCGGATTTCGAATTATTTTCCGAAGCGTCATCCGGCTGCTCTGTGCCTGTCTCATTCGAATCCTGTTTTCCTGATTCATTTTCAGAAGTAGTTCCGTTGGATTGAGTCGCACTGCCATTTGGTGTCTGAGTGTCCTGCTGACCTTCGCTTGCCGTAACAGTTGTATTTACTTTTTCTTCTGCCTGTACCTGCGCCGGGAGCGTCTGTAATAACATTGATGCCACCAAAACTCCGGCACATATTTTCTTTAGCTTTTGTCTTACCATTGATTATTCCTCTTTGGAATTCTTAAAATGAATATACTCCTTGATTGTGTTCCAATCCTCATTTAAATCATTTACAGCATAGGTCCGGTAAAACTGGATCGTGTACTGCTGCGGAGTTCCCGCTGCCCCTAAATGAAGTGTCACTGATTTTGTTTTTCCATCTTCTGCTGTTGAAACTGTTTGGTTTTTCATTTGTTCTAAAAACCACTTATCAATTTCCACTTTGGAGGAATCCCAGCTTAGAACACAATTTTCTTCTACGTGCCCTGAAATGCGGTAGTTTAACAAACCTAATTTTTCATCCTTCTCTACAGCTGATTTCTCTGTTTCTAAAAAGCTGCCTGTCCAGTGTGTTTCTGTTGTGTCCGTTGTCAATACGATCAGTCGTCCCAATGGTTTATACTGAGTGCGATTTGTCGGCACAGCAGTAATCCTAATCTGATATGGTAAAATCTCATTTCCTGTGAGAACAAATGTATAGGTTTTGTCCTGTGCCGTACCGGCAGCAAGTGTACCGCTCTCTTTGTATACTCCATTTTTTAATGGTATCGTATTATTTATTGTAATATTTTTGTAAATATTTTCGTCTGTAACGACATTTCCACCGGCATCGACAAGTTCAACAGCAAAATCATAACTAATCTGATTTTTATCAAATTTTGTTGCATCATTTTGCAAATGATTTGAAATGGTTACAGAAAATGTTCTTGTTGTATCGTCTTTTCCGAATGATTTTACTTTTGTCGATAATTTTGAAGTGCTATCATACTGCACCAGCACATCCGAAGTAAATAATTGTTCGGAGCCTCGCACTGTGACAACGCGCTTGGCACTGCTCAAACTCGTATATGCTGCCAGCGAATATGCAATAATCGCAACGACTGCAATCAGAAAAAGATAAACAGCTATCAGCTTTGTCCTTTTTTTCAATGCGATTCTCCTTCCTTATTCTATCGACTGACGGTCAGGTAAACCATGTCCGTCTCTTTATCGTTACTAACTGTATTTTCATCCCAATAAACACGAAGTACAAAATAATCACAGAAGCAATCGCCTCCAAATGCATTTTTCCCTTTGTTTTTAGGATTTAACATATCCAAATTATTTTCACTAGCCAGCCAATAAAGCGGCTCTGCATTTTTTTGTACCTTACTACTATCTACAGCATTTTGACCATTCTCATCACCATAACTAAGGTTGTGGCTCTGATGTTTTGTTATTTCTGTAGCTGCCATTTGATTTAAGGGCTTTGCTGAAATAACGGGAGTTGATGATTTGTCATAAGTAAAATTTTCAGTATGTTCTCCGCTATTATCCGTATATGTAAATGGAACAGTTACAATATTGTCCGATGTTGTCTGGCTGGATGTGGATAATTGAGCACGATACACTTCATAATAAAATGGGATATTTGTAGTATAAGCTAACTGAAGCGAATACATATCAATCGGTTCTCCGTATACGCAAAACACGTAAGTCATGGAATGCTCTGGTGTGTCGGCATCGATAGAGCCCATATCCAGATACGCAATATCGTGATTGTTACCGCTTCCGATTTCCAGTCGGATCGGTGTCTTTATCCATGTGAGTGTGTCCAACTGTCGTTTGTAGAAAAACCAGGCATAGACAATCACTCCAACTAATATTAATCCGGTTGCTGCCAGTGTAAAAAGCAGTACTGTTTTTTTCTTGATTTTTTTTACTTTATCTTTCATAATTGTATTTTCTTTGTTGCTGTCACCGGTACTGTGAGCAGTAACTTTTCTTTCGGCTCTTTATCTAATTTTGAATCATTGGCTGCATCTCAAGTTTCACCCTGAGACAGTTTGCATGGCTTCCAATATACTGGTCTGCCTGGTTATAATATGAGCTTAATGCTACAAAAGCATCCTTTGTGTCTTCATTAGAAAAATTGGTTTGCATGCTTTGAATCTTTGACAATTCAGTCTGTCCCACCGGCAATGGCTGTTGTGTGAGATTGCTGTAAAAATATCGCTGTGGACGATTCACCATAGAATATTGTACATCCGCATATGCAATTGCATTACGCACCGTTTCTCCATTCTTATAGCTAGACAAAATCGGCTTCCTGCCATTTAAGAATTCATTTCCTTCTGCCAACGTGAATTCCGCAAAATTCTGTGGCCAGCACCAGTATAATGTGTATGAATACTCCGTACCCTTTTGTGCGTCCGGAATATTGAGCGTGAAACTGCCATCCTTTAGCCAGACAAGATTCGTTACCGATTTATTTCCTGCATCTGAAACTTCATTTTTTTCTAAAAAGAATAGGATGTGACCGGAAGTAAATGTTTTGGTTATATCATCTGTTTCTTCGAGTTTGTTGTCCTGATACTTGTATGGAATCAGACTCAACTGCATATTCAGGGTGATGTTTCCCGCTGTTTTTGGAACTACAGAAAATTGTAATCTTCCACTGCTTCCCGGCTCAATTGCCTGATCTTCACGCTTATGATTGGAATCCTTCCAATAGTCTTCCCAATCTGATTGTGCAGTGCTGTAGTTACCTACATTGCTTTCGTCACTCAATAACCAGTTTACTGAATATTTATCAGGAGATGTCTCAAGGAAAGCGTTCGCTAATTTCTGATACCAGGAGCTTCCAGTTGGATTTTCCTGATCCATGATCTTCTTCAGCAGATCATCATGAATACCGGCACTTCCATACGTCTTGAGTTCCACATTTTTCATATCCGCACTAACTGTTGTGCCCGTTCCCCGAACTCTTGTGTTACTCACAAACCATGCGATACAAAGTGCGATTATCACAGCGATTGCTGCAATGACAAAAACAATCATCTGATGAATTCGTTTTTTCTTTTCCTTTTTTAATTCTTCGAGATTCTCTTGCATGAAACCTCTTTTCCAAGATAAGATTTTGGAGGTTATTTCATCCTCCAGTATTATCTATTTCCTTTGATTAATCATTCTATTTGTATGAATTTTTTGAATTGTTTAATATAAATAAACAATTATAATAATACCACAAAGAAGATGGGTTTTCAATGAAATTGCATTTTCTGCATTAAAGTGGAAAAATTTTGACTTTCCAGACAAAAAAA
>OODU01002411.1_pt1 | contig 16039 bp, 13 predicted proteins | sample 1671171 | NCBI WGS metagenome assembly OODU01 (sample SAMN06348129, study PRJEB24527) | human gut metagenome | biome: human gut; feature: ankylosing spondylitis patient; material: feces | host: Homo sapiens | place: China | collected 2015-10
CTCTTTTATTTTTTTGCAACATTAACATATATAAGCTTTTCTGTTTGAATACCGATTTATTTTCATAAAGGGTCTCAACTTGAGACCCCTTGTGTTGATTGATAAAGGGTCTCAAGTTGAGACCCTTTATCATAGCTTATATATAAGATTAACTTAAAAATATATTTTATGATAAAAAAAGGTCTCAAGTTGAGACCTTTTTTATCCATGTGTATTACTGAAACATATTCTACGAATTAAGAAGATGATCAATTTTTTCTGCCAAAGCTTTCAATGTCTCTCGGTCATCCTCTGTGAGTTCGTATCCTTCCAGCTCAAAAATATTTTCTATATTCTTTGTTATCTTTCTGAATGTTGCTTTTGGATTCACTGTTTTTCCTTTTTCTTCCGTAGAATCTGTTTTTCCTGCATCCACAGTTTTATAGCATGCAACGAGTTTTTCTATGTCTTTTTTTGTGATTATTGCCTCACTATCATTTTCCCTTATCTTATTGATTCCTTGAAGAACATGTTTCTGTAATGCCGCATCTGGATCGCCCTCAGCCGGATAGAGAGGTGAAACCGCATCTACTGATATAATTCCGTCTGCAATAAGTGCCTGCATGCTGTCATCGAGTTGCAACAATCTCAACAATCTTGAAACCTTTGCCGCCGAGCAATGAAATATCTCTGCAAGGATATCCTTTTTCTTTCCAGTCAAGTTTCCTGCCTCTCTCTGTTCTTGAATCCATGTTTCAGACAGTTCTTTCATCGAACGAGCAGTATCTATCGGAGTTAAGGTTCTGGATTGCATGTTATCCATAATGAGTTGATATGAACGCTCTCCCTCAGTTTTTGGAGCCTGTTTAACCACCGCAGGTATTGTTCTGTCTCCATTCATTTTTTTTGCTCTATATTTACGATGTCCGGCAATAATTTCGTAACGACCATTTTCTTTCTGAAAGACTAATATTGGCTGATAAAATCCCTTTTCCTTGATATACTTAGCCAGGTCATCAATTTTACTCATATTGAAGATTTTCTCGTTTTTAGGATTCTCGTCAATCAACGACATGTCCAGATTGACCGGTGTGCATTCAGTGATTCCCAAATTCATATTTTCAAGACCTGGACGATTTCCAAAAATATTTTTTGCCATTTTGCACCTACCTTATGTATTCTGCAAGCTGTTTAAACGCTTGAGCAACCTTAGAATTCGTGTTATACCACGCAAGTGGTCGATCAATCATTTTACTCCCCTTAACGATTCCAGAACTCGGAATACAAATTCCGGAGTAGCTTGGCATCGTTTCACAATAATCCAGAAACTCTTTTTCTGCGCTATATCCGGCATATGAAGAGATGTAAAATGACATTTTTTCTAATGTCGGATTATACAGTTGTTTTATAATTGACACATGTTTACTTAAGATTGAGAACCCCTTCAAGCTATCCGTATCCGTTGTACATGGTGTTATAATTTCATCACACGCGTTTAATGCCAATGAAGATAAACTGAATTTACTTTCTTTTCCATTTTCACCCACTTCCGCGTATGGTCTTTCGGGCGGAAAATCCATGATCACATAATCATATTTATCTGAAATACTCTCAAATGCTTTTCTCAACGCAAGCGGATCAGAAAAGAATTTAACATCTTCATTTTCCGGTGCAGGAATCATATCGATGTGAACTCTTTTCGGGCGCACTTTCGAGCTAAATTTTATATAGATCGGGTAACAAGCTTCTCCCACTTCACACTCTCCAGCCGCGACATTGATTATTGTTTTTGTTATTTCAGAAACACGGTCCTGCAACATCGCATCTGTGAAATTTCTCTGTAAATCCAAGTCAATTGCAAGCACAGAGTATCCAGCCTCTTCTAAGCAGGCTGCTACGTTGATTGCAGCTGTAGTTTTTCCAACTCCACCCTTCTCATTTGCGATTCCGATTTTTCGAATAACAGACATTTTTTCTCTCCCTTCCTATTTTAAATTCATTATAAGCTTTGTCCTATTTAATGTCAATATATTGTTTTGAATATCACGTTATGCTTTATAATTAAAACGTATTAACAAATATTTAGACCGTAATAATTGACTTTTATCATGGAATGTACTATAATTCGTTACAGAACATAATAAGGAGGCTATTTTATGAATTTGAAACCTTTACAGGATTTCTCCGGAGAGGAGAGGAGTATTCTTGGTTTATTCGGAATTGATGTAGGCAATCACGATACTAAATCAAGACATACCGTATTTGCAAGTGGTTACAAAAAAGATTTGGTTCTGAATAAGCTTGCAACAGAATATATTGAAATTGAAAACAACGGTGTAACAGAATATTACACACCCACTTTAGAACCTTTTAATTTCGCTAATGACAAAACAGCTACGGATGAAATGTGGATCTTGAGTTTGTTTTCTATCGCGAAAGAGGCGATTGCAAGAGGTATTTCTATTAGCAATAAGGAAGGAATTGTTCTTGCAATTGGAATGCCTCCGGGAGATTTCAACGAAAAAAACGCAATTGCATATAAAGAATATTATCGTCCTGGTTCAGAGGTTAAGTTTTATTACAAAAACATTCCATTTGATTTTATCATCGAAGATGTTTTCGTAACCGCCCAGTGTTGGGGTGCGGCAGCTCAGTATAAGAGTCTTATTAAAGGTCTGAACGATGTTTACTTCATCGACATTGGTGGAATCACTACTGATGTAATGCGTATGGTCCGCAATCAAATTCAAAGCGATAGTATTGATAGTTATAAAGAAGGTGTCAAAAAACTTTTCATGCAGATTTCCAAGCAGCTTCGCAGCGAAACCGGCAACAATGTCTCCCCATTACAGATTGCTGATGTCTTATCCGGTAAAGATGAATCAAGTTCCATTTATGTAAAGTTCAGCACCAGGATTCACGAACTGGCATATGACTGGTTAAAAAATCTCTTTACTTCAATGATTACGGCTGGAGCCGAATTTTCCCTTACTCCAGTTGTAACATTAGGGGGCGGTCCGCTTTTGCTGGAAGATGAATTGCGAAAGGTTTCCAGTGATCTTGGCTTTTACGAGTGGAAATCCATTACAGATAATCGTGCGAATGCGATTGGGTATGAATCCATTGCCGCTGTTCCCAAATATAAAATTAAGAAAAAAGCATTAGATGAATATTGGGCTAAGTTTGACTGGGAACATAAAGAGTCAGCTGATGAAGAATAATTAAAGGAATGAGGGATGATATACTATGACTGATGCAAAACGCAAAAGAGCATCATCGACAATCAGTTTTGATGTGAATTCCGAAGACGCCTTAAAGGCGCACGATTATCTCGCATCATTTGGGCGTAGACAAGGGCGCTTTATAACTGCTTTGATTCTCTTTTACCTCCAGCATCAGGACAGGCTGTTTTATTCTGCTGAAAGCGGAAAAATATGGGATTTAAAGGCAATTGTTCCTTACATGAATAAGCTTGGATATTCATATGATGATGATCCAAAGCAAGCGATATCGCTTGTCGAACGAATAGAATCCCTTGATAAAGACATGATTGAGTTGGTCGGACGAATTGTGTCTTCAAACAAAGAGGAGATTGTTTCACCTAATATTTCCGGTGATAATCTTTCGAATGATGTATTTGACACTTTTCCAGAAAAGATCCAGTCTACAAATTCAAATGTTGTCGTAGCCAATGGCAATGCATCAAATGAAACTGCTCGAAGTAATACAATCGCGCAGCCATCTTCTCAAAGTTTGGCTAGTAATAGCAGTAAATCAGATATTGTTACCGCTAAACCAATGCTATCTGACGATGACGATGATGACGATGATGTAGGCTTCTTTACACAAATGTCATTCCATTAACTGTAAAATAAGAGGCATCTATTTCGATGCCTCTTATTTTTTTAAGGGTCTCAATTTGAGACCCTTTAAAATTATGTGGTACAAACATCAGTTCTGATACATAACTACGTTTCTATAAAATGATGCACCACAAGAATGCACATTATTCACGTCCAAAAATGCCAATATTCGCATGTTTTTTCTGTTATTATTGACATTTTTTGTATGCACCAATATAATGAAAACATAAAACACTAAGAAAGGAGTGATAACATGAATACATTATTTGCACTTAAGTTTCAGATGAAGCTGTTTGAATTGGAGAGTTATATCAAAGATGCATTAAAGAGTAAAGTATACCGCTTATCTGCATTTGGCACAGCATTTATCGGATGTGCTTATCCAGTGTTTGCCGCTGCTAATGACAATATGTTCTCTGAGTTTGTAGACCAGCTTGTTTCTTTGTACAAATCAATGGTTCCGGTAATCAATGTATGTACTTTGATTTTCCTTGTTTTTGCAATTGCAGCACATTACCTCACAAGTGATCAGCAGAAATCTAAAATGTGGAAGGATGTCGCAATTAAAGTAGTCATTGGCTTTGCAATCATCATCATTGCACCTTGGATCTTGGTAAAAACAAAAGATTTCCTTGGCACCAGTATGACGAGCAAATCCATAACCGATGTTAAAAACATAAAATAGCATCATTAGCATCATCGATTAGGGCGCATTTATATATGCGCCCTTTTCACTAGAACAATGGAGGTCATCATTTTATGGGTGCTCTTGATTTTATATGGGAATCGTTGCTGTCATGGATTCAGACCACTGTTCTTAGTTGTGTCGATCTAGTCACCAAACAGCTAGTATATGCGTTTTCCCCAAATTTGATCACATTTGATAAGTACTTTCCAGGGGCAACCACCCTATGGAATATCGTATACACATGCTCCGCAGTTTTGATCATAGCTTTATATTTTTGGAAACTGTTTTCCAACCAGCTTTCACCATTTTCAAGAACGTATGAGTCTCCCATAACTCTTACAGTAAAGATGGTACTGGCTTATGTTGTGATGATAAATATCGGAGGAGTAATAAACGCATTTATGGGGCTTGCCGATACGGTTTATTGGAAAATTTTGGACAATGCCACCATTACAAACGGAACTGTGTTTTCCAATTTGTGTGATTCTGTTAAGAAATCATTTCTTGACAATGATTCTTCCGGAATGAACATTGTGGAAGCACTTGTTGCATTTATTTTGACAATCCCGATTGCATGGAACTACTTTAAACTCGTGCTTGAAATGGCAGAGCGCTATGTTGTCATTGGTGTTATGTATTATACAATGCCGCTTGCGTGCGTTCCAATTGTCAGTAAAGATACTGATGCAATCACACGATCATGGATTCGAATGTTTTTCTCAGAACTTTTGATTCTGGTTCTCAATCTATGGTTCATGGTAATTTTCCAATCAGCAATTATCGATAATCCTATGGAAAAATCCGTAACTGTAAATGGCTATACCTGTGGGGGAATCCTGTGGTGCTTCATTGCTTTAGCATTCTTAAAAACTGCACAAAGCATTGACTCTCACATTGCAGCTTTGGGTCTTACAACCGCACAATTAGGTCAAGGTGTCGCAAATACTTTACTTGCTACTGGAGCCGGATTAAGACGTGGCGCAAGAGCAGCACAGCATGCTTTCGGATTAAATCCAGCTACTGTTTTTGCAGGAAATGCTTCAAACGGGACCACAAGGACACAGAGGAAGGCAGCTCAAGGGCTGTCAAAACAGGCAGATTCAGTCAAATCTGTATCTGATCCTACACATGTAAAAAATATGGGACGTGAACAGTCTTATAAATTCATGAAAGACAGACCAAATTTCTCTTTGAACGGAGAGGCAGCTCGTGCCTACGCAGAAAAATTTCTTCCAGAGAATATGAAAGAGCAGCTTAGTAAAGGTGAATTTATGGGCGGTACCGCACAGAATGGTAATTTTGAACTTGAATACAAAGATCAAAACGGCAAGCTCTCTAAGATGAGCTATTCAGAAACACAGCCAGATGGAATCAGTCAAAAAGTCAGCTTTGGCGAAACAAGCGGCTTCTTGAAAAATACGGGTTCTCCATATCAAATGAATGATATTAACGATGGTAGCTCTTATAAAGAATTCGCGCAAGCTCACTTAAATGGTACTGATAATTTCCTCGATAATTCCGGTTTTGTTTCATCCGAGGAGCTTAAGGGATCCACTATCAGTCCTGCGGACGATGGAAGTGATTCTTTAATTTTGCGGGATGCAGATGGCTATGAGATTGCCAGAATTTCACCTTTTAATGATCAGCATGCGGACAACCTATCGGACAATACAGTTATTGGTGAAGGTTCAGACGGACTTTATCGTGCTGATTTCAATACCACGCCGAAAATGCCGCTTCCGGATGGATACGAATATGCCGGCGATGTATGCTTTGATGCCAACAATAACCCAGTACCTGAAAATGAAATTGCAACCACTGAGGGAACGCATTTTCAAGAATCCTACAAGACTCCAGATGGAAATTATATTTCTGCGAGAGAAATGGATGCCCTTATGCATGATCAATATATCTTCAATGATGATTATGCCGGCAATATTTCTTATGCCTCCAATGGCAGTGAGTCTGGATTTGTAGATGCAAATGGTAAGTCACTTGATCTGAGCAAAGCTGGATGGAGTCAAACTGAGGATCCTGATATTTATCAGAATGCATATACCGGATGCACTGCGACAGGAGAGCAGATTGCTGCAAACATGGCGAGTCCACAATATGCAGCTCAATCTTACGGTGGAATTGATAATGAAGGAAATCCAGTTTACTTCGATAATGCATCTAAGATAGCTGTCAGCAATGAAGCTATGGAAAACGCTCCAAAATATGGCGAAGCTTCCTCTATTCACGGATTATATAATTCGGAGACTGGTAGTTTTGATGCCATTCCAAATGCTTCTAATGGGATTGGGAAAAATGTTGAGGATCTTCTTGATAAAGACTATTCATTCTCAGGATCTGTTGGAGCCAATGTTTCAAAAGCATATATGCCTGAGTTGAAAAACGAAGCCATTGAGTCTGCTTCTCTGGATAAAGATACTCTTACTGTTCAACGAAAAGTTGACTTGAACGGTAACGAGGGTATTAAGACAGACCATTATTGGAGCAACATTGCAGACGGATCTACAAACAAGGTATTCCAAAAAGTCAACAGCGCAGGTTCCTCAACCTGGTATAAGGTTCCAGATCGCCAAGGTGATACCAGTTATCGCGAAACTCCTTATGCCGCTACTTCATCAGAATCTAGCGGTACTCGTAGATCTGATAATGGGCGTTCAAATCCAAATGAACACTCCGTATTTAATGGCAATTTAATAAACGATAGGCACAACGGAAAATCCCAGTCTGAACCATATAATAGTTCAGATAATGCCTATGCAGGTGGGAATAATCGCTTCACTCCTAATCGAAACAAGAAGAAAGGACTTAGGAATAACAAGTATAAACCCAGAGAATAGCTTGTAATGTGAAAGGTATATTATGGCGGAACACGAAAATAAGGACCATGTTTCAGACACTCTTGAAGCCGGTATGGACACAGCCGGCGATATTGTCAATAACGCATATAATCACTATAAGGATCGGCAAAATGTAGCCTCTGGAAATACTCCGCAAAGGAATAATTCTTCAGGCAATTCTACCAAAAGCAAGGATTCAAATAGTCCTTCTAAAGTTCCGGATTCTCCTCAACCAACAAATAATACTTTTTCATCCAGCCCTAATGTCAATGCCGGAACTGCGGGAGCGGCATCCGGCACCGGAACATCCGTTGGCACATCCGGTGCCAGTTCCGTTGCCGGTACAGCTGCGGGAGCCTCCACAGGCACCGCAGCTGGTGCTGCGACCGGCGCGGCGGCAGGTACCGCAGCCGGTGCTGCGGCTGGTGCCGGTGCTGGTGCTACAGCCGGAGCTACAATAGGAACCGCTGTTGGTCCTTTGGGTACTGTTACAGGAGCTGTGGTAGGCGGTGTTGCATCGTCCATTATCAAATGGATTGTTATTTCAAGCCTTTTATTTCTTTTTTGTATCGCCGGTATTGTTGAAGAGTTGGTGCCAAATCTTATTTTAAAGCCGGTTGGAGAAGCGGTGAGCCTCATTAAGGGCATTGTAAGTAAAGTCACCGATGCCATTCACAACTTTATAAATTTTTTTACTGGAAATGATACGGACGATACGGAGATGGTGGAAACCCTGGAAGATGCCACACAGTATTGCGTAGATGTCATTGATGAGATGCTTGAAAGTGCTTATGAAGACGCAAGAGAAGAAGTGCAGAAATTATGTGAAGAAAAAGGATATGATTACCAGACATCTATTGATTCTCTAGGCTCAGAAGGTGGCATGTTTAATACGACAAACTACGCCTTTATCATTTCCACATACTCAGTTACCACTGATTTTAACAACGTAACCATAGCAGACTTCAAATCACAGCTTCGTAAAAAGTTGAAAATCACTTATACACTTTCAACGGAAGAAAAAGAAAAAGAAGAATACGATCCTGTTATGATTCCAAAATATGAAGCAACTACTGTTCGTATTTGTGTAGATGAGGATGAAGATGAGGAAGGTAACACGGAACACGATTATGCTAATATTACCGTATACAAAAAAACAGATGAAGTTGATAAGCGACCGGATGGGACCGGATACTGGATCAGTAATTTAGATGGAGAAGAAGTCACTAATTATGTACCCGCAACACTATACCCAAACAGCGGACATGATGATGATATCCTGGAAGACTATTATATTTTAGGATCTACAGTTGATCTCGCAGAAAAAGTCTTAGTAAAGCCCACAGTCAGAACTGTCAAATATGCCGATGTTACTCTATCTCCGTTTAAAAATGAAGATGTCTATACAATGTTTGGCGTAGATCCTGATGGAATCTATATGGACGGATATGAAACGACCAACCGTCAAATCATCGAGGCACGTATGAGAATGATTGAAAATATTGTCAACGACATTCTCACCACTGCACATTCATCCTATGGTGGACAAGGACTGACTCAAGAAGAAATCGAACAGTATCTTGCAAATCTTCCTGAAGGGACATCCGGTAATCGAAAAGAGGTCATCAAAACAGCCCTTACTCTTGTCGGAATGGTTCCGTATTATTATGGTGGAAAAGCACATAATACCGGCTGGAACGATGACTGGTGGAGTGATTGTGCTCCAGATTTAAAAGGGCGTACCAAATGGGGACTTGATTGTTCCGGATATGTTCAATGGTGCTTTGCGACTGCGGGATTCAACGGCGGCAGCCTTGATTCCGTACTAGCTTCTACAGCCTCGATCAGTCAGCTCCAATATATCGAAAAAGATGATTTACTTCCTGGTGACATTGGGTTGATCTACCAGGGCGATTCAAAGCATACCGGCATTTACATGGGAAACGATACTTGGATCCACTGCTCCAGTAGTGGAACAGTCGTAATATCGCAAAACTATAATTTCCCTATATATAAGCGATATCATCCTTCTGAAATGGGGCAGGACAATTATTATAAGAATACAATCAGCTTATATAATAATACATCATTCTCTTATAGTGGTGACCAGTGGTATTTCATTGCACAGGTTATCTTGCAGGAATGCTCAACAAATACAGAAGGTACCATTGCCGTTGCAGAATGTGTTCGTTATCGTTGTCTGAGTTCAAGCTTTCCAAACGATCCTGTTTCGGTTCTTACCCAGGCAAAGCAATTTGAAGCATACTCAAGTGGTGCATATAAAAAGCGAATGCCAACTTCTGATCAAATTGATCTCATCAAGCAGGTAATTGGCGGGACAAAGAGTGTGTTAAAAGATGGGCGTGTTTTATATTTTCTATCTTCATCGGCACATCGATCCACATTTCTAACGGGAAAGAGCTGGCTTGCAAAATCCGGCTATAACTTTTTTGGTGAATATGGAGACAATGCTTTTTACTACAATCCGAGGCTTGCCAAACCAGATATTTCTCTTTCTGTTGATGTAGGCTCGTCCTCAAAAGTAAATGCCGAAACCAAACACATACCGAATAACAGCAGTAACAATGGAGTCGTATACTTCGGACAGTCCGCAAGTGCCGGAGGCGGTGAATGGGCGCGCGTTCCATTTGGGGATGCTGATATTGGTAAAAGTGGCTGCAGTGTAACTTGTCTGTCTATGGTGATCAGTTACTTTCGAAGCGGTGCAGCATCTTCCGGATGGGTATATCCAAACGATGTCGTTTCCATGATTCAGAACAAGACTGGAAACTACAACTATTTCCATACAAGCGGCGGACAGTCCTGGGATATTTTCAGAAATGTAGCTTCTTGGTATGGATTAAAATGCAGTGCTATTGCTTCAAATAGTATCATCTTAAGTTTACAGCAGAACCGCCCAGTGATTATGTCCTGCAAACCTGGTGAGTTTACTAAAAAGGGACACTTCATTGTCATCACAGGCATTGACAGCAACGGATATTGCTGGGTTAATGATCCATCCCACCCAGAAAAGAGCTACAAACCATATACAGTAGATGCTCTTATCCGGGAAGGAAAAGGATTTTGGACTTTCTATCAGTAGAGCGAGGAAAAATTATGAACAGAAAGATTTTTTTATTAACTCTCATGAGTGTATCCCTGTGTCTTACCCCCTGTGCGGCATATGCCGCACAGGGCGAAACAGACATGTATGGGAATCCGATTGATTGGGATGAGAACGGAATTGGAAATGAAGATGATGACGGATCTGATGACACTTTCTCTGAAGATTCACTTATAATTCCAGATAACGAAGAGAAGAGTAGTGCTCCATCTGACGAAACATCTGGCGGGCATGAATCTCAAACAGACATTTACGAAACGACCGCACCTAGAGAAGAAGCACATTCAACTGATTCTGTCAAAGTCGGTACCGTAATTGTCAAGTTCAGTGTGCCGGATAACTGGGGGCGAGACGATATCATCCTTGGACTTTACAATAAAACAGAGGGAGAAAAATATGATATTTCTTTATATCATGATCAAGGTTACAAGTCCGAAGCTCTTCTTCCTGTCGGAGCCTACGAAGTAAGAGGGGCAAATATTTCCGGTGATCAAATCAATGCACAGCCTATTTATTCGGATACATCTGACTTTGAACTTCAAGAAGATGATCCACAGTATATATCGCTTCGTCCAGCACAGCTTGAAGTTTCTGACGAATCAAGTATAGAAGAAACTCACACTGATGACGCGAATGATGCTCGCAGCGATTTTTCAGTACGTAAGATGCTACTTTCTCTTTTGATTGGTATCGGTATTGTCGGTGGATCCGGAATAATTGCATTTAGATGTTTCACACATAAAAAGGAGTAATGCTCTATGAATAATATCGAAGACGAAAATTTAAATACATATATTATTCCACTGAACTACAATGTACCAGGCAAATGGCATAACATTTCCATTCCGAACTTAATTGAAGGCGCTATCTTAGCAGCCATCGTTGATATCCCGATATTGTCCATTCCATTTACTTTTCAATTCAAGTTCATTTTATTGATATTATGTAGCACTGGCTTAGTTGCTTTTGCATTGGTCGGCATTAACGGAGAGAGGATTTCCTCGTTTATGTTAGTAGCTCTCAAATATCTTCTGAAACTTCTGTCCCAAAAAACAGTATATCATATGCGAAAGGTAGGCGTACAAAGCATTGAAACATCTCAGAATAGAAATACCGGAAACACGTCCCGTGCGGAGAAGCTTATCTCTAAACTCAGGCAAATCAAAAAGTCCTCAAACAAAGAGGGCAGTAGTAAAGAGCAAAGCTGAAAATTACGTCCAGGACTGGCTTCCATTCGAGAAAATCATATACAGTGCTGGACTGATCAAGCTTAAAGATGGGCGCTATATCAAGATACTGGAGATTGATCCACAAAATTTTGATTTAAAGAAGTCCAAGGATAAGAATTCTATCATTGCAGAGTTTCAAAAGTGGATCAACATATCTCCGTTTTCTTTCCAAATAAAAGTGATTACCGAAAGAACTGATACTTCATCCATGTTCGAGAGATTAAATCAGAAGACTCAAATGGAATCTGATGAAAAAGTTTTGGCTGCAAAGAAAGACTATACAACCTTAGTGAAGAGTATTGCCTCAAAAGAGGCTTCTGGAAAGCGCTTCTTTCTCATCATTGAATATGAGGGAGACCCTTATGATAATTATAAATCATCCTCTAAAGAGAGCAAGATTATCACTGACATGAATAATGCAATTGATATTATCAGTAGGAAATTCAATGAAATTGGAAATCCGATCATAAAGCATGAATCTGAAACATTATTTCTTGAAGACTTTTTATATCATTTCATTTGCAAACGGTCTTCCAGAGAGAATACGCTTAAGCAAAGGAAAGATCGACTCATACGCGATATGCGTTTCGTACAGTCCATGAGATATCCAAATGATATTTCCTTAGCCAGCCAGATTCCACAATTGCCCTTACCCTCAGTTATTGCACCAAAGGGTATGAACTTCTCAACTCCAACGTATTGTGTGGTAGACGGTATATGCTACACATTTCTATTTATAAGAAATAATTCCTATCCAAGAAATGTATACGCTAACTGGACCAGTTGTTTGAACTTTGGTGAAGGTGTTGACATTGATTTCTTTTTCGAAAAGTTGGACCGTGAAAAAACAGTAACCAATTTAGGACGTGTATTAGCACGAAAAGGCGGAGACCTTCAGGATTCGCGTGAAAATGAGCGATATGAAGTTGAAGAAGTGATTCGTGCCGGATCAGAAATCCAAAATCATATGCGTGCCGGAGAAGATCTGTTCATGGGAGTAACCATGATAACCATCTGGGACTACGACCTGCAAAGCATGCGGCAAAAGAGAGGACGAGTGATCAATACTTTAAAGTCGAATCAGATTAAAGTTCTTCCTGCCCTCACTGAGTGCGAAGAAGCATTTAAAATGACACTGCCGATCCTATATATCAACAAACATCTATTCACAAAATTTGAACGTAACTTTTTATCTTCATCATTGTCAAGTATATATCCATTCAATGAGCTTCGCTTACACGATGAAGATGGTTTTGTTCTCGGACTGTGTGGTGAATCGATTGCCGTATACAATAATTTTGATAGTAAACGATATATCAATGCAAACATAGGAATTTTTGGTCCTTCCGGTAGTGGTAAAACTTATCTGAACCTTACCCTAGCGCGTAGACTTCGCCTCAATGATGTCAGTGTGTTATTCATTCTTCCGTTAAAGGGCTATGAATATAGAGAAGCGGTCGAAGATATTAACGGTGTTTTTATCGATCTGTCTCCTGGCTCAGGCATCTGCCTAAACATCATGGAAATTCATGCAGAGGCAGAGATTGATAAAGCGATCCTGGCTGATGCAGAAGTCACGCGTAGAAGTAAACTGCAAAACCAGATCACGCAGATCATCACTTTTCTCCAGCTTTTACTTCGGGATGATAAGCTTTCCGCAACGCAGGAGAGTGAATTGGATTCAACGCTGAGTGAACTTTACAGCGACTTTGGAATCACACACGACAATCTGTCTCTGTATGATGCGAACGGAAAAATCAAGACCATGCCAACTATACAGGATCTATATGACAGATGCACAAAAAATCCAAAGCTTGAATCTATTGTCTCGATCCTGTATCCGTTTGTATCCCCGCAAGGCAACTGCCGAAATATGAACGGACAAACGAACCTAGATCTCAAAAACCGGGTGATCGCATTTGATGTATCAAATGCCGGAGATCGTCTGTTGCCAGCCTTTATGTACCTTGCACTTGTCTTTTGCTACGACAAGATTAAGGAGAATACTCATGATAAATATACCATTTTTCTGGACGAAGCCTGGAAATTTATGATCAACGAAATGGCAGAATCCTACGTAAACGAGCTTATAAAAATTGTTCGTGGATATGCCGGATCAGTCGTTTTCAGTACCCAGAACATGGCAGATGTCATCAAAGGAGAGTACGGAGAATCCATTCTCGATAACTGCGCAGCCAAGTTCCTTTTAAAGGCAGGAGAGAAAGAAGCCTCAATTTTCCAGAGCTTATTTAATCTAAATGATACCGAAATTAAATCAATCATGAAGCAACAAAAAGGAGAAATAACGCTTCTTGCAAACAGGGAAAAAATCCCTATTTTAACAAAAACATCATCCAGAGAACATGTACTTTATACCACAGATCCGAATGAAAGAAAGAAATTAAAAGAGCATGGGACACTGGCTTAATATTTATAATACATATACGTTTGATTTTATATCACACATCATATTTCTGTAATGCGTATTATTTATTGATTATTACATGATAGATAAATTTATACTTGCATCGTTAGAGATAATACATAATAAAATCAAATTATAACGTAATATGAAGGAGTTATGTCATGTATAACATTGGAAGATCTGCATATCAGAACCAATTAGCAGAAACAATTCGTGAATATGCGCGAATTTGTGGCTGTTTTACGAAGGAACAAGCGTATTTAATGTTCCTTGATAAGCATTATGAAACGATTGATAAACTGTTAAATACAATGTGTCAGCAAAGAGTTTTATTTCGAAAAGATGAGCGTTATTACACTCTGAATCCTGCCATCAAATTCGACTATGATATGATGAATTGCTTGTGGATTATGCTTGATTTAAAGGGAAGTAGCCTCCCAAATATGAACGATTTTTACTTCACAAGATGCACGAAACCAGCCTTAATTGCCTTTATAAAAAATGACACTTTATATGAAATTGTGCCAATTAACAGTTCCAGCGCAGAAAGCATTATTTTCCTAAATCGCCAGTATGAAGCTGAAACCATGGGTGGTTCAAATGGATTGCATGAGTATATTTTGGTGGTACAAAATACAGACATCGTAGACGATCTTCCACCATTAAATGCTCCGCATATGTTCGCTATTGTAAACGATATGCCCTATTCAGAAATGAACTATGAAGCAAAGAAAGTATGCAAAATCGATTATTACAAAGACGAGGAATAAGCCTATGGAAGAAGAAAACTCCGGCAAAAATTTTGTTGTTTTTAACTCATGGAAGCAGCGTTATCACTCCGGTAGTCGTAGCCTCCCAAATATTCTTAATATGCACGATAGGGATGCTGAATTTTCGAATACTCTTGTTGAGGAAATTATAACTTTTATTCAACGCGCATCCTCCATTTTAAAGGTTGCCGTGAATAAAGGAATATATGAAATTGATGATTTATCCTGGTCTGCAAATCTTTTGGAAAAAGCTCTGAATAACATCCGATTATTGTCATATGCAATAAAAGATGATGCTCCAAATTCGGATCAATTAAGCACAGATAGATTATTCATTTCCCCGACATCAGTAAAAATGACTGATACTTATATAAAGTTTGATTTTCCAATTTTAATGCGAAAGCGGAGGGCTGGTACAAAGACTCATTACTATGATTTATCATTAAAAGAGGCGCTAAATGGAATGACTATTCCGTCCCAGTATACTTCACAAAATATCACCATGATTTTTCTTCATTGCTATAAAAAAGAGCATGTGAACCTAGTGCGAAAAGATCACGATAACATTGATTTAAAATGGATCATCGATGCATTAAATAATTATTTTTTCATTGATGACGGTCCGTTGCGTACATGTTTATTTCAAAATTCCATCGTGGATGACTCGGATCATACGATTATTTATCTTGTTCCAACCAGTCATCTCGGAGAATTTTTAACTGAGAAAATTCCGGAATGGGAGCGAAGAAGAGAAGTGACCGATTCATCAGAATCCGATCCTAATCTTCTTCCAAAAATTCAAAAATAATGCACCATTTTCCGATGTTGAAAACCCGGTATTTTTCCGACTGAGTTATCCACATTTTTTACCGGGGTGGAAAATTCGAGAAAATTCAGATTTTATAAGGAATTTACGACAATTAAATGACCAAAAATCATGGTTGATTTATGTAGTGGTGCATTATTTTTGCATAAAGAACATTGTGAAAGATTTCATGTAGGATTTGGATTATCTTGCATTTGATAAATTGTGAATTAAAGAGGGTAGCGATGAAAGTAGAGTACGGGTCGTTTAAATACAAATTGCTTGTTGCGATGATGCTGGCGGG
>OODU01002420.1_pt1 | contig 16013 bp, 16 predicted proteins | sample 1671171 | NCBI WGS metagenome assembly OODU01 (sample SAMN06348129, study PRJEB24527) | human gut metagenome | biome: human gut; feature: ankylosing spondylitis patient; material: feces | host: Homo sapiens | place: China | collected 2015-10
TACTTTTCTGTAAATGCCGGTCATCGTGCATATTGCAGAAAAAACGGCGGCTGTTTTTAGTCGGATGTGGTAGTAATATACAGATTCCTGTGCTATAATAAACCTGTATGTAAAAATTAGCGGCGGTACGAAAAAGTACACCTTTCTGTGAAGTCCGCCATCCGCCGCTTTATCTTTTAACTGAGGGAGAGCAAGGCTATGAGCAAATTTCCGCCGGCCGAATACAACGGAACGATCACCGCAGAGCAGTTTCTGTTCTACGAAATCCGTATTGCGTCGAAATTCTACCTTGACGGCGTTTCCATGGAGGATGCCACGAGCGAAATCAAATCGAACAATCTGTTTCAATACCCGACCGAGCGGCTTGTCTCGCGCATGGTGAAAAGCTGCTACAAGCGGCTGGACGCGCTCGATAACGCTTCTCTCCGCGAGGAACTGGCGCACGCGCCGGTCGCTATTGCCAAGCAGATCAACCTGTACGCCATGATGCGCTACAACCGCGTGGTCTGGGACTTCATGGTGCGCGTCATCGGCGAGAAATTCGCCTCGCAGGACTTCGACTTCTCGCAGAAAGACCTCAACGTGTTCTTCTCCCACTTGCAGGCGCAGGACGACACGGTTGCCGGATGGACGGACAAGACCATCACCAAAATCAAGCAGGTGCTCAAAAAGCTGCTGATCGAGGTCGAAATTCTGGATACGCCGCGCTCCACCCGACTCAATCCCCTGTTCCTCTGCGAGGAGCTCGAACAGGGCATCCGCGAAAACAACGACACGCAGGCGCTTGCCGCGTTCAACTGCTTCAGATAAAGGAGTTTCCCCATGAGCGATATTAAAGCCAAACTGGACCGCATTCGAGAGCGGTTCTCCGACCCCGCCTTTCTCGCGAACAAGGGTCTGAGCAACGAGGTCGGCATCCACGTGTTCTGTTACGACCCTGCGGACGAGCTTATCGTGCGCGAGTTCACCGCCCGCCTGAAAAGCGAGAGCGGCACGCCCTATCACATCCGCGAGTGCGACCTGTACGAGATTTTTCTTCGGCTGCTTGAGGACAGGCGCGTGCTGAAATCGGTCGCCGGACTCGAAGAAAAGCGCGGCCGCGACTACCTGCTGCGGCAGCTCCAGAAGCTCGCGACGCCGGAGACACTGCTCGAATACATGAAGTACGAGCCGCACGAGCCGGGCGATATTCTCCTGCTGACCGGCGTCGGCAAAATCTATCCCTTTCTGCGCTCGCACATGATGCTCGACAGCATGCAGCGCTATTTCGAGGATATTCCCATCGTGATGTTCTATCCCGGCTCGTTCAACGGGCAGGATCTTGGTCTGTTCGGCCGTTTTCTCGATGGTCACTATTACCGCGCATTCAATCTGCTATAACCGGAGGGTAACGATATGAAAATACAGAATATGTTCCAGAAGGACATCAACCGCGACATCAACGGCGTTGTCAAGGTTTCGCAGAGCGACCAGCACAGTCTGGAGCAGGAGCTCAGCGAGTACATCATCACCAAGGAGCTGCGCCGCCACTTCGACACCTTCTTCGAGAACTACACCAAGGCCATCGACTACCCGACCGACAAAATCGGCGTGTGGATCTCCGGCTTCTCTGGAAGCGGTAAATCTCACTTCCTGAAAATGCTCTCCTACCTGCTTTCGAACAAGGAAGTCGCGGGACGCCACGCCTTTGACTACTTCGCGGACAAGTTTGACGACCCGATGACGTTCGCAAACGTGCAGAAAAGCGTGCGCATTCCGACCGAGTCCATTCTGTTCAACATCGACATCGAAGGCCCGATCAACAAGGACAAGACCGCCGTGCTGCGCGTCTTTGCCAAGGTATTCTACAACCACTGCGGCTTCTACGGCGAGGACCTTAAAATCGCGAAGCTCGAACGCTTCATCGACCGTCAGGGCAAGACCGAGGCTTTCCGCGCGGCGTTCCGCGAGATAAACGGCGACGACTGGGTAAACGTGCGCGACTCGGCGGCGTTCTTCGAGGACGACGTTGTGGAAACGCTGCAAAGCGTGCTCGGCATGAGCGAGACCGCCGCACGCAACTGGTTCAACGGCGAGGAAAACGCCGACATGAGCATCAAGCAGCTGGTTGCCGACATCAAGGAGTACGTGGACAGCAAGGGCGACCCGTTCCGTCTGCTGTTCTGCGTGGACGAGGTCGGCCAGTACATCGGCGAGGACGGCAAAATCTACCGTCTGATTATTGCAAATGACACCGATGTGGAAGAAATTGAATTCCATATTGATATCGCTTTTGCAGATGATTTCGGTTTCGACCTTTGAGGTGAAATGAATGGAAGAACAAACCATCATGCAGCAGACGGACGACCGGAACGCCGAAATCGACCGCAAGCTGCGGCAGTTCTTTGACGGGCGAATCGTCCGCAAGGACCTGACCAAGAAGATAAAAGAGGGCGCGAACGTGCCGGTATACGTGCTGGAGTTCCTGCTCGGGCAGTATTGCAGCTCGGACGACCCGGAGGTCGTTTCCGAGGGCGTCGAGACCGTCAAGCGCATTTTAGCCGACAACTACGTTCGCCCGGACGAGGCGCAGAAGATACTTTCCATGCTGCGCCAGCGCGGCTCGCATACCGTTATCGACAAGATAACCGTCGGGCTGAACATGAAAAAGGACACCTACGAGGCGGAGTTTTCCAACCTCGGCATCAAGAACGTGCCGATTTCCGAGGAATATCCGGCGAAATTCGACCGTCTGCTCTGCGGCGGCATCTGGTGCATCGTGGGTCTCGAATATGAGTTCATCGAGGAGGACAAGAACGCCTCCCCTATCCATATCCGCCGGCTGACGCCCATCCAGATGCCCCATGTGGATATCAACGAGCTGAAAGAGGGACGGCGGCAGTTCACCGAGGACGAGTGGCTGAGCGTCATGCTGCGCTCCTGCGGCTATGAGCCGGATACGCTCTCGGAGCGCGAGAAATGGCTGCTGCTGACGCGCATGATTCCGCTCGTGGAGAACAACTTCAACCTCTGCGAGCTGGGTCCGCGCAGTACCGGCAAGTCGCATATCTACAAGGAAGAGCGCTGCCATCGAGCAGCTGAAAGAATTTATCACTGTGTTTAATGCACAGGGGCAGTTGTTTATGAGCCGGCAGACACCGGAATATGATGCATACCGTTGATTATTACACAACCTTTCCGAGACCGAAGATGCCGCGCTCAAAAAGGGTCAACATAAATGCTCTTTCCGAGCAAATCTTGGACAGCTTCCGTCACCTCTCTATCAAAGGACGAGCCGACCTCATTGCGCAAATCATGCTGCGTTTTGCGGAAGTTAAGGATATTTTGGAGCCGGTGCGTTACCTTTCATGGTTTAAGCATATGACCGAGACTGTAAGCAAAGATATTCTGCATCAGCTGTTTCAAGAGTATCCGGAAATTTTTATCGCGTTTCTTGAATGCGAACGTTTCGCATCTTATGTTCCGTCAGTCGCATTCGCACTTCGTCGCTGCTGCACTCCGAACGAATATGATACTTTTCAAAATATGGTTCTCGCGCATGGCGGGTCGCTCGAAGCAGAGCCGCCGAGAAGGTCTGACGCTTTTTCGCTGACCATGCGCATCGAGTGACGCGGTAGCTTATCGGAAACCCCGCTCCCGCAAACGCGGCCTTGCGGTCGGCGATGACCATTGGGCTTTCCGGCGCAGAAGTAACCTCCGCATAAGAAAGAGCCTCCGTTTTCCCGGTAAATGATGCCGGAGAAGCGGAGGTTTCTGTCTGTTCGGGCGCTTGTCGGCGTCCGGGAGAACGTTTCTGTCGGCTCGGCGGCAGGCTCTATGCCCCATAAGCCGCCAAAGCCCGGATGCCTGTCCCCTGTCGCGGCCCGGCAACCGTTCCCCCCGAAAGGTAACCGTATTACCGTCGGAGAAAATTTGGTTACTTGGTTACCTGGTTACCCATTAAAGCTATTTACCCTGTTTGTGTTACTCCGTAGCAGAGATTTTTTCACAAGGGTCTATGTCCTGCTAATAAGAGCTGCTTTGATTAGTTGCACACAGGAAGTTTGAGTCCTTTCTGCCTTCGCAGAAAGCGTGGAGAAACCCTGTTTTCCTCTACCATGACAGAAGGCTTTCAGCAGGAAGAGGTTACCCTTTCGGTTCTTTCTCTTTTGCTGGCTACTGGTAAAACTATACCTATTGATTGCCCACAAGAATGATAAATCTCTCTTTCTTCGCAGGAAGGTACACCGCCAGCAACAGAGAACTTTCTATAACCGGATTTTCCCAAAACAAAAATCCTGTGAGTTTGAGCAGATCATCTGCCCTCTCTCACAGGATTTGTATTTTGATGCAAAGGTAACCAAGTAACCAAATTTCTGTCTTAGGGTAAATGGTTACTCTTTGCAATTTTTAGGTTACCCCTTAATCGGAGAAATCGCAAAACCTTTCTGGTTGCGCTCGTTTTTTTTAACCTGAACGTTAATACGTACGGAAAACCCTTTCTCCTCAAGCAACTTGCGCAAGCGTCCGATGGCGCGGCCGGGCTGCTTGCCGCCCCAGATTTCCTCGCCGAATTTGGACGTCAGCTCGTTATACGGATGTTTCTTCTCCCCTGCGGGGTCGGCAAGCTCGACGAGAGCATTCAGCAGTTCAGCGTTCGGCTTCTCCTCAGGGGTGTCTCGCCACGCGCGCTGCTGAACATAATCCGCATCTCGCAAATTCGAATATCCGGTCACGACAGGCAGACCATTCTCAACCGTAAACAAAACGGTCTCCATCTGCCCTGCATAGCTGCTTTTTTCGTGCGAGAGATAACGGGTATCATTCTCGCCGGTGTAGCCCGCCATTACGATGGCGCGAGCCATGTCCCAGAGGTCAGCGCTGTCCGCCAGACGGTCGCGACCGCTCGCGCCCTTGCGTTTGTTACTATGGCAGACAATCAGAAATGTGCATCCGGTCTCCATGCCAAGCTCATGCAGCGGTTCGAGGTAGTTTCGCATCGCGTTGCGCGCCGCCATATTGACATCAGCCGACAAGAACGCTTGAAGGGGATCGAGAATGCACAAGGCCGGCTTGAAGTAGCGGATAATCCCGGCCATATCTGTTGAGCCGATTTTAATGGAGGACATGCTCTTCCCTGTTGATACATCCAGAGCAAAAATTCGCGACAGGTCGCCGCCCAGCTGGCGGATTTTCCCGAGCAGCTGCGTTTCCACCGAGTCTTCAGCGTTCAGGATGAGAACGCTCTGCGGTTCTCTCACCGTTCCCTCCTCATCAAGCAGGCAGGCTTTTCCTCGGCTGAGCGCCGCCGCAATCTCGCAGGTTACGCTCGATTTACCGACGCCGCCATCAGAAGCAAGCAGGGTAATTTCACCTCTCGGCAGCCAGCCGGGGATGAGCCACTCGGCCTCCTTTTCCTGAAAATCCGTGAGCGGATGGATGTAATCAATCAGTGAAGCCCCGCTGTTCCCGATTTGCGGGTCAGCGTTTTCTTTCTGTTCCTCCCTCGGCAAATTATTTTCTGCCTTCACCGGCACACTCTGCCGACGCTGTGCCGAGCAGTCCTCCTCAGCTGCCGTGCGGCCGCATCCGGCAATCGCCTTATCTGCCGTCCGGTCAAGGTAATCCGCCCGCTCGAGCGCCTTGCGGCGGTGCTTCTCGTCCTTCGTCTGGCAATGCGGAGAGCGGACAAACGCATCAAGCATTGCGGACTTGTCGCGGTTGGTCCAGTAAGCCAGCTTGCTCATCAGGGCCAAATCGTCCGAACTCTCGTTGCCATTCGGCCGAGCGCCGTTCCAAATTGCCTGAAGCGTCCGGTCTTTTTCGAGACCAATCGAAAGATAATCCTTATCTGCCATCACATTGACCGGAGCCGTTTTCTTAGCCTTAATCGCGTTCTCAAGCGTCATCTGCGCTTTGTTTTCCGGCTTTTTCGACGCAAAACGCTTCTGGAGCTTCGCGATGACCTCAGCATCCACCTCGCGGAGCTGAGTGTAGCCTTTGAGTGCTCGTCCGGTAACGGTAAAATACCGCGCTGTCAAGTACATTTCAACCTCAGGTTTTTTATACCGTGTCTTACCCTCGGCATCCAGACGCACCTCGCCTGTCTGCGGATCGGTGTCAACGCGCACAATGCCGTTGTCCGGCAGTTCTGCCTTATGCCAGCTGAGCTTGGCGTTTTTCACGCGCGCGATGATATGGAAGCCGTAGCCAGACGGCGAAAGCTCGGTATAAGAGCCGATGGTCTCGATGATCTCCTTCGCGGCCGGGTCGGTTCGGCCTGTCTCGGGATTGCGGACGGTATCCAGGTCGATGCCAACGAGACCATTCTCTGCCGTGAATACGAACCCTACGCCGTCGCTGTTCTTCGTCGCAAGCGTCATTTCAAAGTCGCCCCAGGTCGCGGGGTCGGTCGCGCTTGCCAGTTTGCCGTTCATGGGATTAACGGGCAACTTACCGCGCCGCGCCACCCACTGCTTCAAATCGCGGAGCTCCCGCGGGACGTTGTCGCGGAGCTTCTGCTTTTCCAATTCAGTCATTGCTGAAAACCTCTCTTTCTATTTATATAGGAAAAGTCCCTTCACCCCAAGGCCCGGACGCGGGAAAAATTGACTTCGAACGGTCAATATGTCAAAAGATTGACCGATATTTTTCGAAAAAGGCTCTATATAGGTGCATGGGACACAGCGGACCCAAATCGGATTATTACAGGTCGCGCCGTAACTGTCTGCGGCTTTATTGTGCGGTGTTGCCTTATATATGTACGCAAACCAACATACATTGAAATCAAGGAGGGGTATGCGCCATGGAACGAACGCAGGACAATCCGCCCGTCTGCCGCAGCATCTTCTTGAGCGGCAGCAGCACCACTTCGGCCGCGTTTACGCGCAAGTGGGTCGAGCTTATCAACACGCTCGAAAAAGACAACGCAAACAAACCTTTCCGGGCATAAAAAATGACAAGCCGTTTCCGACATGCTATACTCGTGTCTGGAAATGGCTTGTTCTTTCTCTCAAAAGGAGATATGAACATATGAAAGCAGCAATCTACTGCCGTCTGTCCGAGGAGGACAGGAACAAGCAGTGCGAAACCGATGACTCGGGCAGCATCCAGAACCAGAAGGCGATGCTCGTGCAGTACGCCGCCGGGCAGGGCTGGGAGGTCTATCGCATCTACTCAGACGATGACTATACCGGCTCCGACCGCCGCCGCCCCGAGTTCAACCATCTTCTCGCGGACGCCAAGGCGCACAAGTTCGACATCGTGCTCTGCAAGACCCAGTCCCGCTTCACCCGCGAGCTGGAGCTGGTCGAAAAGTACATCCATGGATTATTCCCCGTCTGGGGCATCCGCTTCGTCAGCATCGTAGACAACGCCGACACCGCGAACAAGGGCAACAAAAAGTCGCGCCAGATCAACGGTCTGGTCAACGAGTGGTACCTCGAAGATATGTCGGACAACATCCGCAGCGTCCTTACGAGCCGCCGAAAAAGCGGCTGCCACATCGGCGCGTTCGCCCTTTACGGCTATAAGAAAGACCCCGACCGCAAGGGCCATCTGCTCGTTGATGAGGAGGCCGCCGCCGTTGTCCGCGAGGTGTTCACCCTGTTCGCGGAGGGGCACGGCAAGACCGCTATCGCCCGGATGCTCAACGACCGCGGCATCCCGAACCCCACCGAATACAAACGGCAGCACGGTCTGCGCTACAAGCAGGCCAAGGCGAAAACCGGGACCCTCTGGAAATACTTCGCGATTGCGGATATGCTCGAAAACGAAATCTATATCGGCAACATGGTGCAGGGCAAGTACGGCAGCGTATCCTACAAGACCAAACAGAACAAGCCGCGCCCGAAAAGCGAGTGGTACCGCGTTGAGGGCACGCACGAGCCGATTATCGACCGCGCGTTATGGAACCGGGTGCAGGCGCTCCTCGCGCAGAAGGCACGGCCTTTCTCCTGTGGAACGATCGGCCTGTTCGCCCGCAAGGCTCGCTGCGCAAACTGCGGCTGTACCCTGCGCTCCTCCGTAACGAACGGCAGACGTTACCTGCAATGTCCAAACCGCCATGTCGCGAAAAACGCCTGTGCGGGCGCTTTTATCGCGGTAAGCAGGCTCGAACGGCTTGTTCTGGACGAACTCAACCGCTTATCGGCGGAATACCTCGACAAGGACGAGCTTGAACGGAGCGTTGCGTTTCAGGACGGCCTCACCGCGCAGAAATCCCGTCTGCTCTCCGATATAGCGTTCTACCGGAAGAAAGCCGCCGAGTACGCCAGAGGCGTCCGGGAGCTGTATCTCGACAAGGTCAAGGGTCTGCTGTCCGAGGGCGACTACATCGAGCTGTCGCACGACTTCACCGCCGAGCGCGGCCGCATGGAGCAGCTGATTGCCGAGGCGCAGCAGCAGCTGGACGAAATCGCAGAGAAGCAGGCCGCCGGTGACAACCGCCGCGAGCTCATCGAGCAGTACACCCATCTGACGCACCTCACCCGCCCGGTCGTCGAAACGCTCATCGACTACATCTCGGTCGGCCGCCGCATTCCGGGCACGAAGGACGTCCCCATCGAAATCCACTGGAATTTCTGAACCCAGATTGTTCCTGCGCGGTCGTACCATCTGCTGCCATATCCTCCATCAGGTCGGTGATGGGGTCGCCTTTGGACTGGAAGGTCATGGCGCTCCACGGGGTGCCGGAGGCGAACTGCGGATAGACGCCGGTCGTATGGTCCACGAAATAGGCGTCGAAGCCGCCCTCGCGTATCTCCTCGGGCGTAAGATTTCGCGTCAGCTGATAGAGAATGGCGGAAATCATCTCCATATGCGCGAGTTCTTCCGTGCCGATGTCGGTGAGGGTACCCTTGCACTCCGCATACGGCATACTGTACCGCTGATTGAGATAGCGCATGGACGCGCCGAGTTCGCCGTCCGGGCCGCCAAGCTGCGCGATAACGATTTTCGCAAGCTGCGGACTGGGGTTCTTTATCTTGACCGGAAATTGCAGGCGTTTGTCATACGACCACATCAGTTATCCTCCCCTTCCCACGGCCACGGGCCGTCAATCCACCGCCAGCGGGCGTCGCTCGCCTCGGTCTCCCGGGCGGTCAGCGGGCCGAAGGCGTCCTCATATTCCTCTGCGGCCTTGTCGAAGGCGGCGCGCATCTCGCGGTAATATTTGAGTGCGGCTTCGCAGTCCGGGTGGCAGTCGAGGTACTCGATGACCTCAACGAGCGCGAAATCGTACATCCGCACGCGGCCGAGCAGCTTTTCCCGTTCGGTCATCGTTCGGCCTCCTCTCCGACAAAGGGCAGGTCGAGCGCCGGAAAAATCGTTCCCCGGCTGAGCGCGAGCGCGGGTTCGTAGGGCGTGCCGAACGGCTGCGGCGGCACGAACGCCATCGCGGGCGCAAGCAGACGCGCCGGTATCTCAGGCACGGTCTGCATCTGGTTCTGGTTCATGCTTTTCTCCTCATTTCGAGCAGTTTCGGAAGGGATGAGCGTTTCTCTCCCCCTCCCGGTGCATTCTATGCCGCGCAGCGCGTCCGGGTGTGTTTTCCCGTGTCAGGGCATAAAAAGAGCAGGACGGCCGTCTCTGCGCGGTTCTCGTCCTGCTGAAAAAAATTATTCGTCTTTCGGTTTTTTCGGGCGGCGGGTGCGGTCGGGCTCCCAGCCATCGAGCGGATAGCGCTGCATCGCGCCGAAAATGCGCTCGCGCAGTCCCGGCATGGTCTTTTCAAGGCTCGTCAGCAGCTCCTTGATTTCCTGCCGCTTGGTGTTGCCGTCCGCCGGACAGGGGTTATGCACGATGGGCAGCTCATGGCGCTTTGCGAACGAGCGCACGAAATACTCCGGCACGTACAGCAGCGGCCGGATGAGGGTAATATCGGCGCGGTCGAGGTACGTCACCGGCTGGAAGCACGAAATGCGGCCCTCGTAGAACAGCGAGAGCATATAGGTTTCGACCACATCATCGAAGTGATGGCCGAGGGCGACCTTGTTGCAGCCTGCGGCCTTCGCGGCCTCGTGCAGCGCCCCGCGGCGCATCTTCGCGCACAGCGCACAGGGGTTCTCCTCGTGGCGGATGTCGAAGATGATGGGGCCGATCTGGGTCGGTATGCGGATGTACTCGACGCCGAGCGAGTCGCAGAGCGCCTGTACGGGCGAAAAATCCATCTCGTCGTAGCCCATTTCGAGGGTGATCGCCACGACCTCAAACTTTTCGGGATAGAACCTGCTCAGCTGCGTCAGCGCCACGAGAAGCGCGAGCGAGTCCTTGCCGCCCGAAACGCCGACCGCTACTCGGTCGCCTTCCTTTATCATATGGTAATGGTCCACCGCGCGGCGGACATAAGAGAGCATTTTCTGCATGGTTTCCCCTCTTTTATCTGATTTATATATTATATATACCAGATTTCTCCCATGGGTGCAAATCGAAAAAATGAATTGCGAAGTGAGAAAACGAGAGATTGAGAGAGATAAAGAGAGAAAAAACGCGCAACCATCGGATTTGAGATATTTTTTGAAAATAACGCTTGACTTGCGCGTTCGGATGTGTTTTAATAGATATGCTCGCTGAGAGCGCTGAATAAGTTGTCAAAATAATTTTTTGATAGATATCGGTTAACGTATTTTTGATAGATTCGGGATTATGCCGTTGCCGGGCTGCTAGTTGTCCTTGGTGACTCAGTTGCTCCATTAATTTTGTATCCCGGCTCAGTTTAACGATCTCCATTGCCAGCATGTGCGGTTCATTTGACGGGATGAGAATGCCGGTTTCGTAGTTTTTGACGAGAGACGGAATTCCGCCTACATAGGTCGTGATGACTGGAATTCCGATTATTTGGGCCTCGCATAATGAATTAGGAGAATTGTCGATATATGCTGTATGTACGTAGATGTCGGCCTCTGCAAGTTGAACGGCTAAATCTTCGGCCGAAAGTGTTCCCAGAAATTTTATGTTGACTGCATCATGAGGCGTACGTTCATTTTTCTCGAAGAAAGAGAAAGACCCGGTGGGGCCGGCAATAAGCCATTCGAAATCAAAATCCGTATGATCTTTTAATAATTTGGCTGTCTTCAAAAGGAGATCCATGCCTTTGACCATACTGCATGACCCGACGCTGAGCAATTGTATGCGCTTCCTTTGTCGAAATGTCCATGTTTTCGGGGGATTGAAGAAGACTGGGCGTAGTGCTTCATTACAATGATAATATTGTGAGTCTGGGGCATACAGGCGTGTGATATTGTAATCCCAGTTCGTTCGCCCCATGACATAACGGCAGTGTTTCAGGATATCTATTTCACGTGCTACTTTATAGTTGTCATTTCTACTCCATACAAATCGTCTTTTTAACAGTACGATAGGGTTGTAGTGCGATGTTTTCCACTGGGTGAAGAAATTATAGCCTGGAGGATACGAGGCATTTACATAGGGAGGAAGGCTGCCCTGCATGTGGATGACGACTGGTATGTCTACGTATTTCTCAACCAATCCGAATCCCCATTCCGAACCGAAAACATGGATGATGTCCGGTTTGAAATCCTCTATGACTTTCAGGCAGTCCGCAATAATTATCTTGTCTTTTTCCGATGCGTATATGCGTCGCCGCAATCCCGGTTTTACCCGGATCGGATAATAACACACCCCGTCGATTTCTTTCTTGAATATCGGATCCGGATGTTCGAATGCTACCCCCAGGCGGATGTTATCTGATGTTCGGATTATTTTTTCCAAGGATGCGATCCAACCGCCGCCGTTATGTTCGCCGTTCCGGTGGGCATCGTAAAGAGATGGATTTACGGCAAACCAAAGTACTTTCATATTATGAATTGGTATTATGTGACAGGAAGCTTTTACTCGTGTCGATTTTCCCGGACAGAAGATCGTCTATGCGCTTCCAATCCGGAGTTGACAGGGGTGTCGTGTCCTGTATCTGTTGAGGATCGAATCTGTCGGTCATTCCCAATCCGTTCAGGAAATCCCGCATCCGCGAATGGTTCGTTCTGCCCCGGAGCGGATAGGTCAGGAACGGTTTATGGAAAAGGACGGAGAATGCCGTCGCATGAAACGAATTCGAAATGACGAATTCCGCATTTTTAATCCATGCGAGGAATTCCAGCGGCCCGGCGTCCGAAATATTCCGTTCCGCATAGGCAAGCGGTGCGAAATCGTTCAGGGAATACAATCTGGCGCCGAGCTGCCGGGCTATTTGCCGTGCATGTTCCCTAATAGTGGGATCATTCGAGAAATCATATACGAGAACATACCTTTCTTGGGGTGTTATGTCCGCGGAAATTTCCTCCCAGCTTTGTCTGTTCAACAGAAAAACCGGATCTTCCACCTGTTCTGCCGTTCTGCCGACAGAAAGATCCCTGATTATTCTTACCCCTGTCTGCTCCCGCACCGATATCGCATCGAATCGCTGCAGTTTTTTCGTGACGAAAGCCCTGTATGCGGGAGCGATCTCCGATACTGCAAAACTGGCTGCATAGGAGATACGCCGCGTATCGTCGGATCCGAAATCGAGATAGAACGCTGCATCCTTTCCGTTTTCACACGCCGTGTTCCAAATCTGGTCGCTTCCGGCAATATATAAATCTGCCTGCGGTGGAGTGGCCCTTAGCTCTTCGGCCGAAGTATAGGTATTGTCGGTAAGCGTCAGGAATTTTTGCCTGAAATCGTCGAATTTACGTTTCCGGCCGATCGTTTTGTATATTTTCCGGTTTTTGAGCAGAAAATAGATACATTGTGTCCCGACGTAATCTTTATAGGGATATAATCTTGATTCAGCGGGAATATGCCGCCAGTTATATCTGCTGTTCAGATAATAGGGCTTGTAATCGATGATCTCGACATCGTGTCCCTCCTGCGACAGATACCGTTGCAGTGCGTACGCCTGCAAAGAGGCTCCGTAATTATAAACGTTATGACAGGTAATCGTCGCTATTTTCATTTTGCGATGCGTTTTATGAGTTTGCGCATTGTCGCTGTCGGATGACGGGCGTGATTTACTATCCGCGTTAATTGTTCTCGACGGGTTACGTAGCGCTCTATTTGTCTGAGCGAAATTTTCGGGTTTCGCAGCAGCGACATGATGTGATCATAATTGCCGGGTTGTCGGGCGTTCTCCCGCATTTGTCCCTCCGCTGCCGTTTCGAATGAAATCTCCGATATATGGCAGCCTTGCAATATTTCGACGATATTTTGGCCTCGCTCCGTGAACGGGATCAGCGCGCTGACACCTTGTTCGTTATCCTGATAGCGGGAACCCCAGAGGTCGCCGACCCGCAAATCCGCGGCTGAGTTGTCGAGTTTATATTTGCACTGTTTGTAGCAGGCAGAACCTAAACACATATCTTTTAGGAATATTTTATAAAAAAGATCTCCATCCGATAATGCTGAAAATCCTTTGGCTATTCCGTCTGATGCCGAATATGTGTAGTCCATGGCCCATGAGTCGTGCCAGCCCCGCCGTTTGCTTCGCCATTTGATGTCCGTGAGTTTTGCGTTTTCGCCGATCGTGCGCAGGTATTTTTGCCATAACAGCATCGACGGAACTCCATGGCAAAAGAAATCCACGAGGATGAAATTCGATTCAACCCTGAAACGCCGGATGTAGCGTCGGAAAGATGCGATTTGACAAGGGGTGCCCGTCACCACGTATTTGTCATGGATATCTATTCCCGCAAATCCGTCGGTTGTATCGCTCTGCAGATATTTGCTTCCTGCAGATGCAGCCAGCTCTTCCTCGTTTCGTGCGATATAATGTTCCGGAATCTGTTTTGCATAATTATAACGGACGACGCATATTTTGAAGCCTTGCTGCAGCATTTGCCGGCCGATTTCAAAAGCGATTCCCCCGGAGGATGAATTTTTGCGGATATCGTCGTTCAGGCTCCATGCCGCATAACTTGTCGGTTTAAGGTCTATAACCTGGCTGTCTGCTGCAAAAGCGCAAACCTCTACGCAGATCGAGCATTTTATACACTGATCCGCCGATTCGATGCGGGGTTCGTAAAAGCCGTTTTTATTTAACTTCAATGCGATGATTTGTTTGGGACAAGCCTTGGCGCAAACCCCGCATCCGAAACAATCGTGTATATCTGCAATATTGATCATACTTTTATGCAGAACATTTCTGTTTGATTCTGGCTACTATTTTTTTCTGCACGAAAATCCGCTCCTGCACCGACAGTCCGACATAGTAAATGACGATCAAAGTTGCGATGGCACATACGCCGGAAACTACGAATAACCGCAAAATGCCGGCATTCATCAGGTGAGAGACTATTATAGGGCAGATTGCTGCCAGAACAGCCACTACGCAGACATTCAACAGCACTTGGGTAAAGTAGGACTTTATGGATATTTCCACCTGCCGGTGAAGAAACCAGAGGCGGGCGAAGAGGCATCCCAAAGAGAGGCAAATGGCTACGTACATGGTCGTCTCTGGTGCATAACCTTTGCCCAGCAATAGGTAGGAGATCGGAAAATTGAGCAATTGAAGGCTTCCGACGACGATCTGGTAGTTCCGTATATTGCCGGTTGCCTGCAAAGCCGTTATTTGCGTGCCGGACAAGACTTCGCACATGGCGAATACCAGAACCAGCCGGACGAAGATTACGGTGTATTCCGGGACGTTTTTCAACCATAGCGTCAGGATCGTATTCGTTTCGATGATGATCGGGAGCGATAGCAGCAACAGCAGGTAGAATGAAAAACGGGCGCCGCTTTGTACCAATGTAAGCATATACAGGTAGTCGCCCGATGCGTAGCTTTTCGTGATTTGCGGATTGATTGCAGTCATAAAATTAGTTGCAAATCCGTTGACGGCGACGTTCACCTGGAATGCGATAGCGCGCGCTGCGTTGATGACCGGGCCGCAAAACAGATTTATGACGATATTGACCCCCTGATCCCGCAAAACCCCCGCAAAAGCCCCGATGAAATTCCAGCCGGCAAATCCCATCATTTCTTTCAGAAGGGCTTTGTTGAATGTAAAATGATATGTGCACTCTTTGAAATTTCGCTTGCAGTAGATGCCGTAAGCGATCCGGATGACACAGGCGACGGCCAGTAGTAATATACCGTACAATTTTAACTTGTCGAATGAAAAAATGACGAGTATGTAGACGATCAACAGCTTGAGTACTACTTCGATAATGCTGATATACGCAAAAGCCTGCATTCGTTCGTGTGCAATGATCGCCGCATTGTACGGAACGCTGATCAGGTTCACCATGAACGTCAGTATGGAACACTGAAGCACCCAGTTGGCAGCGCCGATACGACTCTCCGGCAGGTTCATTTTTTCATTCAGGAACCATACGCCCCCTATTTCGGCCAATACGAAGATCAGGAGCGCCAGCCCGATCTGGATTGTTACCGACGATGAAAATACGGATTTTAATTTTGCGGTATTGCCCTGTCCCAGCTCGAATGTTATGTACCTGCTTATCGCTGCGGATAATCCGCCGGAAATGACGGAGAACATGGCGACGACTCCGCCGATGACATTATATATACCGAAATCTTCAACTCCCAGCGTATTCAGGACGACTCGGCTTGTGTAAAGACTTACAGCCATCATGAATATCATCCGAAAATAGAGCAGAAGAGTATTTTTCGCTATTCGTTTGTTATTTCCCGATGATGTCTGGACTGTCATTCTGTTTACCTTTGTTTGCCGGATTTTTTGTTTGGTAGGCTTACCTGTCCTTATACATGCTCTGATAGTACTCTTGGTATTCGCCAGAAGTTATGTCGTCCATCCATTTTTGGTTTTGGAGGTACCATTGGACAGTTTTTTCGATTCCCTGTTCGAACTGCAGGCTGGGCTCCCAGCCCAGTTCGCGCTTGAGCTTGCGCGAGTCGATGGCGTACCTCATATCGTGTCCGGCACGGTCGGTGACATGGGTAATCAGTTTTTCGGATGTCCCCTCGGGATTCCCCAGCAGCCTGTCCACCGTCCTGACGATCACCCGTATCAGGTCGATGTTCTTCCATTCGTTGAAGCCCCCGATGTTGTACGTGTCGGC
>OODU01002421.1_pt1 | contig 16012 bp, 18 predicted proteins | sample 1671171 | NCBI WGS metagenome assembly OODU01 (sample SAMN06348129, study PRJEB24527) | human gut metagenome | biome: human gut; feature: ankylosing spondylitis patient; material: feces | host: Homo sapiens | place: China | collected 2015-10
TTACTAAATTAAAAATTAAATTTATATAAACTTATTATAATAAAATTGTAAATCAATAAAAAACTTAAATGACGGATCATAAATTTAAAAATATATAAAAAATATAGTAGAATATGGTGCCTAGGGGGAGACTCGAACTCCCGACCTCCGGCTTATGAGACCAGCGCTCTAGCCAGCTGAGCTACCGAGGCGCACCAAAAGTAAGAAGCGCATTATATCCTATGAAAGCTTATATCTAAATTAATCTTTTTTAAGATAAATTTGGATTTTTAAGGTACAATAACGTTTAAAAATTTATACAAAAAAGGAACAATTATGTTAAATTTACTTAAAAAGATGGCATTTGCTCTCGCGTTTTTAGTTATATTCGTAGCAGGAGTTACATTTGATGCAAAGTTTTTGATGCAAAATCAATTCAGCGACAAAGAGCTCACATTCTCTAGAAATGTTGATGAAAGTATCAAAGTAGAACCTTCGGTATTTATTTCTGAACCAAGATTCGTGTCTTCTGCTCTACTAAGAAACAAAAGCTCACTCACTACCTTAGAAAAAGATTCTATCAAAAACACGTTCAACGCTATCATAAATCGTGCAAAAGAAGACGGTATATGCACGGGAGGTAGCTATAGTATAGAACCTAGCTATTCATATGAAAACGGTAAAGAAGTTATAGTAGGACAAAATGCCAATGCAAAACTCAGTTGCAAAATCACAAAAGAAAACCTCAACTTATACAACAAATTTCTAGCCGATGTAGATACGATACTTGAAACAAACGAATTCATATCATCTGTAACTCCGGCTATAAGAGAAAGTAGCGATCCAGAAGTAGCAGCCAAAAGCGCAGAGATACTGTATGATAAAATCATTCAAAAAGCACTATCTTTCGAGAAGCATTATTCAGAAATTACAAATAAATTATGCACAACCAAAGATATAAATTTTGATATGCCACCTACTCTTTTAAGAGCAAATTATAAAACTATGAGTATGCAAGGAGATGGCATAGCGCTGCCTATAACAGATGAACAAAATCAAAAACTAAGCGCAAATGTAATTTATATGTGCAAATAAATAATTATTTTTGTTCTTTTAGCAAATAAAAGCTAAAAGAACAAAGCATTAAAAAAGTTAAATTACTGTTTTAATTGAAGTAAAGTATTAAGCATCTGATCGCCGGTGGTTATCGTTTTTGAGTTAGCTTGATATCCACGTTGTACGACTATAAGCTGAGTTAAAGAACGAGATAGATCAACGTTACTCATCTCAAGGCTAGAAGCATTTATCTTTCCACGGCCTGCTGTTTGAGCCGAACCGATAACAGGAGCTCCAGAGTTTGCAGTCTGAACAAATACGTTACCGCCATCGCTCTCTAAACCTTCGTTATTCGTAAATTTAGCAAGTGCCACTTGAGCTAGTCCAAAGCTTCTACCATTTGTAAATGCTCCGATGATAGTTCCGCTCTCATCTACTCTTAGCTCATTTAGCGTACCGGCTGTGTAACCGTCCTGAACAATGTTATCTGTAGTACTGGTATTATCATTGCTTCTTAATCCGTTGTAGTCTCCGATTTTTCCAAAATTTATCTCTATATTTTGTCCTGGAGCACTACCGTTATTTGCAGTGAAAGTAAGATTTGATGGACTATAGCCTAGTAAGCTTCCATCGGATTTAAATCTAACGGTACCTGCTATGACGTTTGCGACTTCACCTGTTTCGGTATTTATTTTACCTGGTTCTGGTACTTGGATAAGCATAGACCACTCAGTACCGTTTTCAGGGCTATAACTGATCTTTCTAAATTCCATTTTTATCTCGTGTTTTGAACCCAAACTATCGTAAATTTCGGTTGTAGCAGCGTGACTTGACATAACTATATTTGACGAAGTTTTCTCACCGGTTCCGGTACTTAAACCGCCGCCCAAGCTCGAAAATACATCCGTGAATTTAGTATTTTCATTTATATTCGTGTTTGGATCACTTAGTCCAGTGATAGCTAAATGCATATTGTAGTCGTTGGTAAACGTATCGTTATTTACAGGGACATTTACGGTACCATCCGGATTTGTAGTAGCTAGAGGATTATCTGACGCACTACCATCTGTAACTAAAGCACCTGTCCTATCTAAGGCTAAATGACTATCATTTTCTCCGTATGCAGCGTCGCCTTGTGGATTTTTTACCACAAACTGACCTTTTTCATTTACGGTTATCTCTACACCGTCGTTTCTATTTCTATCTTTGAGGCTTGCATTTGAGTATTTACCGTCTGGATCTTCTGCTGGTAACTGAATACCGGCTGCCGCATCAGTATCTATAGCTCCGGACCAATCTAAAGCCGAATATTCAGCTAATTTATCATTTGATATGGCGGCATTTATAGCAGCAGTAACTTCTGCTGGAGTAGCTGTAGCTGGAGTAGCATTTATAGCGGCTATTATAGCGGCAGTAGCGGCTATCGCTCCTTGACTTATAGGAACTATAGCATCTACTCTAGTTTTTTCAGCTCTTGCAGCAGCTATCATAGCAGCCCTATCTGCTCCTACAGCCGCCTTAGCAACAAGTTGAGCATTTGTAGCTGCTTGACTTACATTTTCTCCTTGATAGTTTACATACTCCCTTGCATCTGTTTGCATAGCTTTTCTTAAATCTTCAGTAGTATGCACCTTTCTAGCAGAGCTATCGTTGTATGAGTGATTACCTCCGGTAGCTGTAGCGGTATAAGTATATTTATAAGCCGTAATAACATTTGTAGATGTCATAGATGTAGTATCTCCGCTAAGCTTAGTTATCTTGATATTTTTCATAGTATCGGTGCTACCGAGATTATTTTGATTTACTAGTTGGATTTGGTTGCCGTTTATAAGGCTAGCAGTGACGCCTGTCTTATCAGTAATCGTATTTATCTTATTTACCACATCTTCTATATTGGTAACGCTAGTAGAAGGTATCTCTATACCGTTTATCGCTATATTGAGTCTATGTCCTCCTACTGGAGCGGCAGCTAAACCACCGAATGTAGCTTTAGCATCGGCGTAGCTTACCCACATACCTTGGCCGTCTCTTAAGTTAAAAGCTTCGCCTGTTGCGTTAAAGAGAACTCCTAGGTCAACTCCGGTTTCTTTAACCTTGACTTGTTTATCTTTATCTACATAGTATTCGTTTTTGCTCAAATCATTTTCGTTTTTAGTTTCACCATCTTCCCATATACCGTTACCATTTTTATCTAACCAACCGTTTTTAGAATCAAGTGAATAAATAGGTGAGCTTTTAGTTCCTATCGAACTTCCTGAGTTTAAATTTCCTATTAAAGCTACTTCGGTAGTAGCGCGCGCAGGAGTGCTAAGACCCGGTTCTATCTGGATATTTTTAACAGGACCGGTAGGATCTATAGTGCCCGTATCTTCATTTCGGAGCCAGCCTTGAACGATATAACCATTTTTATCGACAAAATTTCCTAAACTATCACGGCTAAAATCTCCGTTTCTAGTATATTTATACGTTTTTCCACCGTCTGGAGAAACGACAAAAAATCCATCACCTTGTATGGCTAAATCTGTATTTTTATCTGTTGTTTGAACTGAACCTTGCTTGAATATCTTTGTTACTGAGTTTATCTGAGTACCTAAACCTATTTGCATTGAGTTTTTACCGCCTAAGTCGCCTTGTGGAGCGGTTGCTACTTTTGCTGTTTGACTAAATAAATCTGCAAAGCTCGCACGTGAATATTTAAAGCCTACTGTATTAACGTTGGCTATATTATCACCTTCGACGTCCATGGCTATCTGGTGAGCTTGAAGTCCAGTAACTCCAGCCCATAATGCTCTCATCATATCTTATCCTTTATGTTGGCTGCATTTGCTGCGGATTAAAATTTGATGTTATATAAGCAATTTTTGTTCCGAATTTGATTTTTTGATTTTTTAAATTTTTATCAACGATAATTTGAAAAAGTAAAATACCGCTACGATCAAACCGGGCTAAATTTAAAAATCAAATTTAGTAAGATCGTATAATTTAATAGTTTTTTCCAGCTGTTTTACGTATGTTTTACCCATTTGTGAATAATTTTCCATAGTTTTTGCAGCCTCTAAACCATCGTATATTAGCCCTTTTTCTCGGTAAATAGCTCTCATATCTCGAAACTGAGCGTAAGCAGGATGAGAGTTCAAATTTAAAGCGTAAGCATTTACCGAATCATCAAGAGAGTTAAATATCTTGATTTTATGCATTTTGTCCTCATCTCTATTTAGAGGAACTAGTCCTTTGCCGCCCCACGTCCAGTGACCAAAAAGGTTATTTGCTTCTTTTGCAAAACGACTCTTTCCCCAACCGCTCTCTATAGTAGCTTGAGCTATAGCTAAAGAAACTGGCACGGAGTCTAATTTTAACTTATATTCGCTCTCATCAAATAAATTTGAGATTTTATACTCTTTTTGGATAGATACGAGCCGTTTTAAATTTGAGACATCTATATCTCTAAAAGATTTTTGGTAAATTTGTTTTAGATAATTCAATGCAAACGCGCGTTTTTGCAAAGTCTGGGTATTTGTATTTTTAGTAAGCTTAGAAATAGTTTTGGCAAACTCTACTTTTTGTTCATTTATACTAAGCATATAATAGTTAGGAGAAAAGCCTGCAGCTAACTTAACAGCCATAAATATAAGTATAATTTTAACTAATACTCGTATCAAAGCAGTGTTTGACCTTGCCTTTAAAATATATAGTTTCGCCATCAAATTTAAGCCATAAATCCTCTTTGCTTTTTGGATTTACTTTTAAACAGGGATTAAATTTAAAACGATCGACTCCAGTATAAAATGAAGCCGCCATACCGGTACCGCAAGCATTTGTTTCGTTTTCAACTCCACGCTCAAACGTGCGCACCTCTAAAACTCCGTTGTCTTTTAGATGAGCGAAATTTACATTTGCGTTGTATTTTTTTCTAAGTTCGGAACAAACGTTGAGATCAAATTTAGAAAGATTATCTACAAAAGTTACTAAATGAGGAACTCCCGTATCATAAAAACTCCACTCAAAACCGTACTCTATAAATGGCTCACTCAGCTTTTTTGGCGCCGTTAAAGCCACTTCTACAAAATCATTGTCTATGCTCGCTTTTATGATCCCTGCACCTGTTTTAAATGAGCAGTTTTTAGAACATAGTGAGTTTTGATAAGCATAAAGCGCGGCTGCTCTTGAACCATTTCCGCACATTGATGCTAAACTCCCATCGCTATTGTAAAACTCCCATTCAAAATCACACTCTTTGCTGGGCAAAATAACTATAAGTCCATCTGCTCCTATAGAGTTAAATCTATCACATAAACTCATAGCCAACTCTCTTCTATTCAAGCTTTTAAACGTATGAAATATAACAAAGTCATTTCCGCTGGCATTATATTTTGAGAGTTGCATAATTTTCCTTTAATTTTTCTATAAAATTATTTAGTTCTAAATTTAGATTTTTTAAGTTACCGTCATTTTTAATGACAAATTGGGACTTAGCCACTTTTTCTTCTATATCTATCTGCGTACTCAAACGAAGCTTAGCATCTTCTTTGCTGAGTCTATCTCTGCTAATAACTCTATGCAATAAAATATGCTCCGGAGCATAAATCAAAACAACTTTATCAAAATTATATGCGTTTTTTTCAAAATATAGCGGAATATCGATAAAGTACGGAAGACCTTTATCTTCCAAAAAATGTGCTTTTTCATATATAATAGATCTTATTTGCGGATGTAAAATACTCTCAAGAAGTTTCAATTTTTCTCTATCTTTAAAAACTAGAGCTCCTAACTTTTTTCTATCGACATTGCTTCCGCTAACAAACTCTTTTCCAAATTCTTTTACTATCTTATCAGAACTCTTATCTAGCACGTCGTGAGATATTTTATCTGCATCAATCACGCTAAAACCGTACAATTTTAGCATATTTACGACTGTACTTTTGCCAGATCCGATGTTTCCGGTGATAACATATGCGTTGCGGAATTTAGAGTTTATGGGCTATTACCTCTATTTCTATTTTTACGCCTTTTGGCAGATCTTTAACGCCAACCGCACTTCTAGCCGGATATGGCTCACTAAAATACTTAGCATACACTTCATTCATAGCTGAAAAATCATTTATATCAGTTAAAAATACGGTGGCTTTAACAACATTTTTGTAACTAAGTCCAAGCTCTTCTAATATACCTCCGACATTTTTTAAGGCTTGAGTAGTTTGATCTTCTATACTGCTAGCTATTAAACCGTTGTTGGGATTTACCGGAATTTGACCTGAGCAAAATATCATATCACCAACTTCTCGATAAGCGCTGTATGGTCCGATAGCTTTTGGGTATCTCAAGGAAACATCGGTATTACCGAGTACTTCGCTTGTTTTCATCTTATATCTCCTTAAAAAATTATAGATTACATTCTATCATAAATTTATAAATTTAAAAAGACTACCTAAAAAGCATAAGAAGCTCTTTTAATAGAATGTAAGCTGAATTTAGCTAAAATCCTGCCAAAAATAAAGGTTAAACAATGATAAGTTATAAAGAAGCCGGTGTAGATATAGACGCGGGAAATAGCTTTGTAGAAGGTATAAAACCTTTTGTGAAATCAACTCTTACGCCAAATGTAATAGGAGGTATAGGATCATTTTCAGGAGCATTTCGTCTACCAAGCGGATATCAAAAACCGACTCTTTTAGCAGCTACGGATGGAGTAGGAACTAAGCTTCGCCTTGCTATAGACTCAAATAGATTAGAAACTATTGGGCAAGATCTAGTAGCTATGTGCGTAAATGACCTTATTTGTAACTTTGCTACGCCTATGTTTTTCCTAGACTACTACGCTAGCGCAAAGCTTGATGTTGATAGTGCCAAAAAAGTCGTAAAAGGTATAAGCGATGGATGTATCATTGCAAAATGCGCTCTTATAGGAGGAGAAACCGCTGAAATGCCTAGTATGTATGATGGAAAAGACTTTGATCTAGCAGGGTTTGCGGTGGGAATTGCCGAAGAAGATGAGATAGATAGAACTAAATTTGTAAAAAACGGTGATATTTTAGTAGCTCTGCCTAGCTCTGGTTTGCATTCAAACGGATATTCATTAGCTCGTGCAGTTGTATCGAAAATGGGATTAAATTTAAATGATAAATTTGAAGATAAAACTCTTATAGAAACACTTTTAGAGCCGACTCGTATCTATGTAGATGATTTTTTAAATTTAAAAGATAAAATATCTGCTCTAGCACATATAACAGGCGGCGGAATAGTCGAAAATCTACCTAGAGTATTTCCATCTGGTCTTGGCGCAAAAATAGAAAGAAGCTCAATAAAAACTCCTGAGATATTTAAACTTCTAGCTAAAAACGTATCTGTTAGCGAGATGGATAGAACATTTAATTGCGGAGTCGGAATGATCTTAGTAGTACCAAAAAATAATGTTACTAACGTGTTAGCAAACTGTAACGGATATGTTATAGGTGAAGTAACACAAGGAGATTCGGTCCGCTTAATATAAGCAAAATAGCTCAATTTAAGCGGATTAAACTTTATGGCTCTATAAAATCAAAAACAAGTTTATTGTATATGATGCTCTCATATCCTTGCCTTAATATAAGATCAAAATCCTGTTCAGTAGGATTTTTAAGCGTAGTTGGATAATTTGCCACTTTTTGGCAGTCCTCTTCGCTCAAAAAATCATTTTTATACTTATCTGCCAAACTCATATCTTGTTTTGCTCGCCTAACAACTTCACTAAAATCCCGACCCATTTTTAGATAATAACCGTTTTTATTTCTAAAAATGAAATCACGAAATGCTCTAGCTCTTAAGATCGATATTTGATCTGTCGTTACATCAACTATACGCGTGACTGTCTTTTTTGACTGAAATGATATAGATTTACCCGCATTACTAAGTATGCAAAAATTAACATCATCTGAGTACATTCCGTTATTTTCCATTTGATAAATCGGCTCAAGACCAAAATTATCATAAACGCCACCATCCCACAAATGCAATTTATCGCTTTTAGGCTCGATTTTAGCTCCTGATTTATCGCACCATTCAAAAGGCTTAGTATCTATCTCGTAAGTTCCTATCAAAAATGGAAACGCTGCACTGGCTGCTATCGCGTCAGCTAATGGAAAATTAGAATCTTTAATATATCCAAAAGCCCAGTCTCCAACAATATCTTGTGAAAAACGAAAGTGTTTACCTGTTTCGTAACTCGTGCAAACAACACTCCATAAAGGTTTTTTAGATATATCGCCAAATCCTCCATTAATTCCCCAATGTTTAGCAAGAGCCAAAGCAATGGCGTTAGCTTTTTTATTAAATTTAAACTTAAAAATAGCTTCTATAATAGCCTTTTGCTCTAAATTTACGTTTAAAATTTGGTCTTTAAGAGTCGGCAAAATAGTAGTTAAATACTCACTACTAGTAGGAAAACGCATATTGTTTTTAGCATACAAAAGCCCTACGCACATACTAGCTCCAGATACTGACGATATATGCGTAACTTGCTCTAAAAGGTTATTTTCGGCTAGATATTTTAGAACTCCAAGATGATAAATCGCAGCTCTAATGCCTCCTCCAGACAATGCTAAACCGATTTTCAATTCAGATCTTTTCATTATAACTCTCTTTTAATTTTGTTATCCATTCATCTAAGGTTTTTTCAAAACCTATTGCATTACTTTTATAAAATTTAACTTGTGTGCTCATATATTTTTGCTCTACCCAGCCTCCAAAATCATGCGGATATAGATATTCGCTTTTTGCCTTATCTGTATTTATGAGATACTTTGGCACCGGCAACGCAGGTCTGTTTTCTACAAATTCTATAGCATCATTTATAGCTTTATAACTTGAGTTTGATTTTGGTGAACTTGCCAAATACACGGCGCATTGAGCCAATATAATTCTAGCTTCAGGATAGCCTATTTTACTAACAGCTAACATAACGTTAGTAGCTAAATTTAGTGCGTTAGGATTTGCATTTCCTATGTCTTCACTAGCAAATATCACCATACGTCTAGCTAAAAATGCCGGCTCTTCACCGCCTTGTATAAGCCTTGCTAGATAATAAATACTAGCATCTATATCGCTACCGCGCAGACTTTTTATAAGTGCGCTTGTCAACTCATAATGCGTATCACTGTTACTTACGCCTTCACTTACTCTATGAGAACGAAGAGTTTTTAATATATTTAAACTAATACTTTTATCCGCGCTCAATGCAAACTCAAGTAAATTTAAAAGGCTTCTAGCATCTCCCCCGCTACTGTTAATAAGATAATCTTTTGCTTCATTTGTTATTTCAAATTTAATAACATTTTGAACTTTTGTTAGTAAAATCGTTAGCTCATCATGGCTAAGAGGTTTGAACTCAAATATCATCATTCTTGATCTTATCCCACTACTAACAACAAATTTAGGATTTTCTGTAGTAGCGCCCATAACGATACATTTTCCTTTTTCCATAGGAATCAAAAGAGTCTCTTGCTGAGTTTTACTAAGCCTGTGAAACTCATCTATAAAAATCAACGGTTTATATAGAGTAGTTTCGAATTTAGATATAATTTTTCTTATATCTTCACTCTTTAAATTTGCGCCGTCGAGTTCAAAAAACTCATAATTCATCTGCTTTGCTATAATTTTTGCCATAGTCGTCTTACCACAACCAGTAGCACCAAAAAATAGACTATGAGGTATCTTTTTAGATTTTATAAATTTAGAAAATAGCTCTACAATATCTTTTTGTCCGACCATATCATTGATATTATTTGGTCTAAAATCATTACTTAAATCCATCTTAGCCTTTTTTTGATAATATAAAAACGCAAAGCATTATCAGTATAAACCCTAAATAATCAAAAAATACAAACCTAACTCCCAGCCAAACAGAAGTAAAAAATGCGGCGGCAACAGGTTCAATGGCGGCTATAAGACTTGCTCTACTAGCTCCTATTATACCTACTCCGGTCATATAAAAACTAAAAGCTAAAACCGTCCCAAATAGTATAACTCCGCCAACAGCCAAGTATCCGCCAAGATCGTTAACCCCATCTAAAGTCCAAACTTTCATATATAAACTCAAGATAGTTCCACCGATGATAAGACCCCAGCCAAGCACCAAAGATATAGGAAAATCTTTATTAAGACGTTTTGGAACTATGTTATAAACAACCACGCAAAGTGCGCTTATAAAACAAAATACAAGAGCTTTTTGACTTATAACAAGAGTGGTAAAATCCCCATGAGTAGCCAAGAAAAATACTCCAAATATAGCAAATCCAAGCGCTACTAGCTCTTTAAAATACGGTAGTCGCTTATCCATAAAGCATACTACTATCAAAATGAATACCGGAGCCGTGTATTGTATAACAGTTGCAACTGCAGCATTTGAAAGCTCAATAGAGTAAAAATAACTGTATTGAGTCATCATAAGACCTATAATCGCATAAACTAAAATTTGCGGTATATTTTTTGGATTCTTAAATGGAAGAAAAATTATTTTCGGACTTTTTATAAGATAAACTGATAGTAAAATTATACCAGATATAAGCAGTCGATATGGAACAAGCCAGTCTGAGCCTACTCCTTTTTGTTCAAAAAGATACTGACCACAAGCACCGCTAAAACCCCATAAAACTCCGCCGATAAGCGTGATGAAAACGCCAAAAATGTAGCTATTATTTTTCATCACACTATTATAGCAGAGTTTTTTATATTTAAATAGAATTTAAATTTTTATTTGATTAATGGCAACCACAACCATCGCTAATAGCATGTAAAACAGCTTCATAGTTTGGCTCTGTTGTTATCTCGCTAACTATCTCTTTATATTTTACAACTCCGTCTTTGTCTAGTACAAAAACAGCTCTTGTAAGAAGTCCTTCAAGTGGGCTATCTTTTACAAGCACACCGTATGCATTACCGAATTTGGCACCTCTAAAATCACTACCTACTCTCAAATTTTCGATACCTTCTGTAGTGCAAAATCTACTCATAGCAAATGGAAGATCCATAGATATAATGCTTATAGATACTCCACTTTTGCTAGCCATTTTTTCATTAAATTTTCTAGCTTCAGCTGCGCATACTCCAGTATCAAGTGAAGGCACTACAACTAAAACTTGATATTTGCCCGTAGCTCCGCCTACTTTGAATGTAGAAAGATCTTTGCCTACCAACTCAACTTCTGGTGCTACTTGACCTACATTTACACTATTTCCGCTTAAAGTTACCGGATTACCTTGGAATGTTACATTTGACATTTTTTTATCCTTTTAAATTTGATCTAAAAATTATAACACACAAAAGATAAATAAACTCTTAAAATATTAATTAAAAGTTATCTTTTAGTCACTACAATAGTACTCGTAAGCAAATCTTGAATATTACGCTTATCTTTCCTAAAAAAACAAAATAGTGATCCGCCAAATATAAAAGTAGTTATAAAAAGAATATAGCGGAGCATATAAGAGATAAATCCGGCTTTTTTGCCATCTAAGCTCACAAGATATATATTTTGTGATCTATATCCGGGGCTTTGAGCATTAAGTGCAAAAAATAGACTTTGGATAACACCAAAAACCAACCAAACGCCAAATATGGCAAGCTGATTATGCTGAAAATCATTTTTACCGTCTAAAATCAAATATGTTGTTATATATAAAAGAGGCACGGCTATAAGAAACATATCTATTATAAAAGCCTTTACTCGGCTTATAAGAGCAGACGGAACGGCTTTTGGTTTTTGGCTCATCAGTTGCCGCGACTTCCTGGTTTTATAGCTTTGCTGCCGATTTTACAAAGAGGGCACTCTTCCGGAGTATAAATTTCAAACTCAAAATTTCCAAGAGCAAATAGAGGTTTATCAACAGGAAGTTTACAACTTGATTTGCCTTCGTTTCTCATATTATGAACTTTACAAAATCCTCTATTTGCAAGTGCCGCAAATCCAACCACCACGCCGCCTAACTCTTCTATAATCTTAGCGCTTTCAAGAGCTGAGCCTCCAGTAGTGATAATATCTTCGCAAATAATAAATTTTTCGCCCTTAGCAACGCTAAATCCGCGTCTTAAGCTCATTACTTTTTCTACTCTTTCAGTAAATATAAATCTTTTAGCTCCGGCACGCGCCAGCTCATATCCAGCTAAAATTCCTCCAAGAGCAGGAGAGCAAACACTATCAAACTCCACTCCTGCGTTTTTTATAACTTCAAATAGCTCGTCTGCTAATTTTCCGGCTAAAATAGGATTTTCTAAAACCTTTGCGCTTTGCAAATAATACTCAGAGTGGTTTGCGCTGCTGAGTAAAAAATGTCCCTTTAAATACGCTCCCGCATCACGGTAAATATCTTCTAAGTTCATAATTAAACCTTTAAAAGCTCTGCTTCTTTGTCTTTAACGAGTTGGTCAATCTTTGATATATAACTATCTGTGATTTTTTGAACCTCATCATAGCCCTTTTTTATTTCGTCTTCGCTAACTGATTTATCTTTTTCTATTTTTTTGATATCATCGTTTGCGTCTTTTCTAATATTTCTTATGGCAACTTTGGCTTTTTCACCCATAGATCTCGCCTCTTTTGCATTTTTTTGTCTATCTTCTGTAGTCATAGGAGGAAAAAATAGTTTAACGCTATCTCCATCATTATTTGGATTTACTCCGATATTTGCTGCTTGAATAGCAGAAGATATAGCTTTTAGCATGGTTTTCTCCCATGGAGAAATAGATATAGTACTAGCATCGGTAGCAAGCACCGTAGCTACTTGATTCAACGCAGTAGGACTGCCGTAGTAATCAACATTTATATGATCTACTATATTTATATTTACCTTACCTGTTCTAAGAGTGGTAAAATCACGCTTCAAAACTTCTAAAGCTTTATCTGAAAATGCTTTTTGGTTTTTATAAATTTCATCTAACATTTTTATCCTTTATAATCATTTGGGTTGTTGTTTTGTGACCGTCATTTATTATTACTCTAACTCGTCTTTTTGTAAGCTTTTTTGAGATATTTACATCTATAATACCATCACTCACATCAACTCTCATAGATCCCAAGCCGCTTATATATAATTGAGCAGATGTAGAGTTTGAATCTATTTTTGCTATTACATTATCTAAAATAGAATTTGATGGATATGTTAATGGCTGTATGAAATCAGCTTTTAAATATCTGCTTGACAACATCGCCTTTAAATTTGTTCCGTCCATAGACGGTATTCTATCTAAATCGCCTATACTGCTACTAGCAGATACGGCTCCTGAGTTTTGGTTAAAACTAGCTTCTAATCCATACTCTTTTGCCATATTAGTTATAGTTTGATTATACTCGCCATAAGGATAGCTAAAATACTGTGGTTTATATCCTAAATTATGTTCAAAAATTTGGATGCCTTTTTCAAAATCATCTTTAATTTCAGACTCGTTTAAATATGTCATATATTTATGTGAATAGCTATGATATCCTATCTCGGCACCCCAGTTCTGCACATCTTTTATATCATCAAAACTCATATAATCGCCGTACTTTTTCTGCGAAGCCGCAACATAAACAAAAAGGGTAAATGGATATCCAAATTCCTTAAAAATAGGAAATCCGTTTTTATAAAAGCTTTTATATCCGTCATCTATAGTTAAAACAAACCAATTATCCGGTATATATTCTGAATTTTTAACTTTTTGAATTAACTTTTTAAGCGGCACTATCTCATATCCGTTTTCATTAAAATATTTAAACTGCTCGCGTAAATTTTGGAGCGATATATTAGTACTCGGATATCTATCGTCGCCAAATCTATGATATATCAAGATATGGGCATCTGCAAACATCCAAGTTGTAAACAGGAAAAAAGATAACAATAACCGCATTAGTTGGCCGGTGCAACTGGTGCTGCTGGCGCAGCCGGAGTAGCTCCAGTTTCTGGAATTATCATATTTTTAAACTCTTTTGTCTCTACAACTGAATTTCTTAAAGATTGATTATAAGCATAACCTAGTGCTAATGTATTTAATACAAAAAGTAGTCCTATAAAAAATGTAAATTTAGCCAAAAATCCAGCAGGACCTTTAGCGCCAAATAAACTTTCATTGCTTCCGCTATATGCGCCAAGACCTATTGAAGAGCTTTTTTGAAGCAAAATAGCGATAGTTAAAATTACAGCTAATATAAATTGTAAGGCTAGAAATATTGAACTCACGAGTATCCTTTTATTTTGTTTATTAACTCGTGATTATATCAAAATAAGATAAAAATTTAGTTAAAGCTTAGCGCCGCCAAGAAGCAGCGCTATTTTATTCTATTCGTTTTTATTAAATATGCCAAGAAGTTGCAATAATGATATAAATAAATTTAATATATCAAGATATAACGCAACAGCTGCCAAAACAGGACTATCATATCCGCCACGTATTATCATCTGAGTATCATACAGTATATATGCGCTAAAAAGTATAGCTCCGATCGCCGCTACAACTGTCGCTAAAAGAGCACTTTGAAAAAATAAATTTAGTAAGCTTGCTACAACTATAACTATCAAAGTTATAAATAGCATTTTTCCCATAGCTGAGAAATCTTTTTTTGTATTAAATGCAAAAACAGTCAAACCGCCAAAAGCAACAGCAGTCATTAGAAACGCTTGAGTTATGATATTTCCCATTCCTGCACCGATATATGTATTTAATACAGGACCCAAAGTAAGACCGCTAACAAACGTAAAACCAAATAGCATAACTAATGCCAAACTTGGATTTTTCTTTGAAAACATAAGCCCAAATAGAAGTGCAAACTCCACTATAAGCAGCATCCAGCTAAAAGTTTTTATATAATCTACGCCGATATAAGCTCCGGCTGTTGCAGCTACCAAAGACGCAGTAAGAAGCTGATAAGTTTGTTTTACAAAAGTGGCTCTAGCACTTTGCAAACCCGCTTCTTCATAATTCGCTTGCTCTTTGGCGTAATTTCTATCATAAAGACTCATTAATTATCTCCTTTTTTGAATTTATTCTCGAAATCCCAAAGGCAGAGTGGGAGAGTACCGGCACTGGTGTTTCCGTATCGTTCAATATTGACAATGACCTTTTCGGAAGGTACTCCTAAGCGTTGCGTTACAGCGCTGATTATGCGTTGATTGGCCTGATGAGGAATCACCCAGTCAATATCATTTTTGTTAAGATGATTTCTTTCAATTACAGCTTCACAGGCATCGGACATATTGGCTACGGCATACTTGAATACAGTACGTCCTTCCTGATAGATATAATGCATTTGATTATCCAATGTATAATAGGAGGGGGTACATACAGAACCACCGGCTTTTATATGCAGGAAAGGTAATCCTTTGCCGTCTGTTCTCAATACGGCATCCATAATACCTAAATCTTCGGTTGTGGCTTCCAGCATGACGGCTGCCCCTCCATCACCAAAAATAGGACAAGTGGCGCGATCTGTATAATTGATGATTGATGACATCTTTTCGGCTCCTACAACTATAATTTTCTTATAGTTTCCCGAACGGATGAAATTAGCTCCTGTTTCCAGTGCATACAAAAAACCGCTGCATACGGCTTGCATATCGAACGCAAAAGCTCTTTTCAATCCCAGCTTTTCGCATAAAAGGGATGCAGTGGAAGGAAAACGATAATCAGGAGTGGTGGTAGCAACAATAACCAGATCAATATCGTCCGGATTCGTTCTGGTACGTTGTATCAACTGCTTCGCTGCTTTACGGGCTATATAGGAGGTCCCTAGTCCTTCATCCTTCAGGATACGTCTTTCTTTTATGCCAATACGCCCCATAATCCATTCGTCGGTGGTATCTACCATTTTAGAAATCTCATCATTGGTCAAAACATAATCGGGAACATATCCTCCGACTCCTGTAATTATTGCGTTAATTTTTTCCATCCGGCTTATCTTGGTTTTGTAAATTTTGAATAGGGTGGCTAATAAAATGTGATAAAAATGCGGGCACAAATATAGATAAAAGAGAAT
>OODU01002422.1_pt1 | contig 16008 bp, 16 predicted proteins | sample 1671171 | NCBI WGS metagenome assembly OODU01 (sample SAMN06348129, study PRJEB24527) | human gut metagenome | biome: human gut; feature: ankylosing spondylitis patient; material: feces | host: Homo sapiens | place: China | collected 2015-10
AATCCTTTTCGTAACTAAATTTGGCGAATTATAACATAGAATGAACAAAAAATGTTATAATTCGCCAAATTTAGTTACGAAAAGGATTTGTTTATGAATTATTTTGAGAATTTAAAAGTTTCAACAAAACTTTATCTAAGTTTTGCTATTGTCATTTTTCTTATGATAATAATTAGCGTGATAGGCATAAATAGGGTTGATTTTATCGATAAATCTCTATCTACAATGACAGATGTTAATTCACTCAAGCAAAGATACGGTATAAACTTTAGAGGATCGGTTCATGATAGGGCTATAGCCATAAGAGATGTTATATTGACAAATGAAAATGATGAATTAAAAACATTTTTAAACGATATAGCTAGGCTTGAAAAATTCTATAATGAATCTGACGCTCCTCTAAAACAGTTTATAAAGCAGATCGGCTCAGTAACGAAAGAAGAGCTAGATATGATAAAGGATATTGATTATATCAATGAAACCACCGTTCCTTTATACAAAAAAGCCATTTTGCTAAAACAAGAAGGAAAATACGATGAAGCTCATGAGCTTCTTATGCATGAAATAGCTGGCAAATTTACGCAATGGTTGGCTGCTATTAACAAATTTATAGATTATCAAGAAAACGCAAACAAAGAGCTTACCGATGTTATAAAAGCCGAAGCCTCCGGTTTTAAATACACAATGATCGTTTTGACTTTGATAGCTATCGTTATAGCTTCTACTATAGGATTTTTGATACAAAGTGGTATAAAAAGGCAGATCGGCGGTGAACCAAAAGATGTTAATAACATTATTTCGGAAGTCGCTCGCGGAAATTTAAGTATAAAATCAGATACGACTTATGAGGCTAGTATTTTAGCTCAAACTATCAAAATGCAAAATAAATTAAAAGAGATAGTCGAATCCATAAATCAAGCTTCATATCAAGTCGATGATAAAACTAAGATTTTGATTGAGACGTTTAAGAATGTTAATACATCAGTTACTAAACAAAATGATATAGCAACAAATTCTACAAAAATAGTTCAATTAGCAAAACAAAAAACCGGCGATGTAGCAAATATGGCAAAAGACACTCAGTTAAATTCAAATAAAGCCACAGAGTTATGCCAAAATGGAAAAAATTCTTCAAATGAAGTTGCTCAAAAGATGAATGAGATAAACGCAACTGTTGCTGAACAAGTAAATCAAATAAAACTTTTAAGCAGTCATGCTAAAGATATCAGTGGCGCAGCTGAACTTATCTCAGAAATCACAGATCAAACAAATCTTTTAGCTCTAAACGCGGCTATCGAAGCAGCTAGAGCAGGAGAAGCAGGAAGAGGATTTGCGGTTGTTGCAGACGAGATCAGAAAGCTTGCCTAAAGAACAGGCACGGCCACAGATGAGATTACAAATACAATTAAAATTATTCAAGAACAAACCGAAGTGGCAGTAAGTATTATCGAACAAGGAGTTCCAAAAGTTGAAGACGGATACAAACTATCAAGCGACGTAGCAGAGCTTTTAAATGAAATTTATAATCAAGCAGTTGATTCGTCTCATAAAGCTAGTGAAGTTGTAAGTGTGGCTGAAAATCAAGTAGAATCAATGGTTTTATTGGCTACAAATATAGAAAATATATCAAAAGTCTCACATGATACTCAAGACAATATGAACCAAAATCAAGAAAAACTTAAAGAGTTGGAAGCGATATCTAGAAAGTTGAATGAATTAATAGGATTTTTCAAGATTTGATAATTCGGTAAAAAGCTAAATTTAATACCCGTTTTGTTATAATTAATCAAAACTAAAGGTAGTTTATGTTTAAAGATTTTGATTTTTCTAAAATGGGTGAAATGCTCTCAGAGGCTCAAAAAAAGGCTGCAGAGTTTGAAAATGAGATTGCCGCTAAAGAGTTTGTGGCTAAAAGCGGCGGCGGTCTTATAAGTGTAAAAGCTAACGGTCGATCCCAAATTTTAGACATAAGTATAGATGATACGCTTTTAGAAGACAAAGAGAGTCTTCAAATACTGCTTATATCTGCTATAAATGATGCTATTAAGCTATCTGAAGACGAGAAAAAACGTGCCGCTTCTGCTATGTTTGGCGGTCTTGGCGGATTTGGAGTGTAGAATGAAAAAATTATGCTCATTTTTACTGCTATTTTTAGCTATTTTTGCTTACAGCGCACCTAAGCCGACTCCTGAAGACGTAGATGCGATATATCAAAAAAACAAAGATTCTCAGTTTAACTATAAAGGCAATATCGCAGTTGCATTAAATGCGGATCTTGCTGCTGTTATTTATGATAAAAACAATAAATTAGATAGTAAGGATTATATTAAATTTGATCCGTACTTAGGGCTTTATCTTATCAAATCCCAAAATACTTTAAGAGCTTCATTTATGATAGATGAGCTAGATAGCAAAGAAGATATGTGGGTTATGATTTTAGATAAAAACTCTACTGAAATGGGGCATATAAAGAGTTTTGCAAAAGATATAGGCGAACTCGACGAGCTTAGTTATAACGCTAGCAAAGCCGGACTTTTAGTTTGCGATTGCGGTACTATGGTCGGTATAGGCGTTGGAGGAAATAAATTTATAGGAAATAGATACATAAAACATTTTATGAAATATAGCGATGTATATTACGGCGATATAGGCGTGACTTTTAGTGATGATAACGGAACTATAACAGTAAAAAGCGCAAATCCTTTTGGAGCAGGAAAAGAGCTTTTAACAGGAGATACTATAGTATCTGTAAATTCAAAAGTACCAAATAATCTAAGAGAAATAAACGAGATGATTTTGTTTGCTCCAAAAGATGCGGTGTTGAAATTTGATATTAACAGAGATGGTAAAAACCAGTCTTATAGCATCAAGATGTCAAATTTGCCAAATAAAATTATGAATTCTTCCGATGATAATAAAACATCCTCGCTCAAAGCCAAAAAACCTGTTAAAAAGCGTACTTTTTTAAGTCAGTACGGTATAACTTTAAATCCGAATTTAACTATAAAAAGTGTAGCTCGAAACTCAAAAGCGTATAAAGCCGGTTTTAGGAACGGAGATAAAATAATGCAGATTGATAAAAAACAACTGAATTCCTCAGCCGATATAGAAAAAATAATGTCTGCAAAAAATGGTGCTTTTTATTATCTAGTTTCGCGTGATGATTTTCAGTTTTTTGTGAAAGTTTATAGATGAGCTTTGAAGAGTTTTTTGAGTTAAATTTACCAAAGGTCGATAGTTTCCATCCTCATTTTAATGATTCTCTTTCTTGGGTTTTGAAAGCAGGCGGAAAGCATTTTAGAGCTAAACTTCTTTTAGGAGTCGTAGATGCTTTGAAGCCTGATCTTAAGAGCGCATCTTACCCAGTCGCAGCAGCAGTAGAAATGCTTCATACATATTCTCTTATACATGATGATCTCCCTTGTATGGATAATGCGGATCTTAGAAGAGGCGTTGCAACTTTACATGTTAAATACGATGAAGTAAGTGCGGTATTGGCTGGAGATGCTTTGAATACCCATGCTTTTTATATGCTTAGTTCGGCTAATCTTCCTGCCGAAGCGGTAGTAAAATGCGTCCAAACATTAGCCGAAAATGGCGGTATATACGGTATGGTAATAGGTCAAGCCATAGACTGCTACTTTGAAAATAAGCATTTAAATTTAGATGAACTTAAGTTTTTACATCTGCATAAAACCGGCGCTTTGATCGCAGCTAGCATGAAAATGGGTGCCATAATATCAGCTCAGAGCGACAAACAATGTGAAAAAATTTATAATATAGGATTAAAGCTCGGACTTGCGTTTCAAATTCACGATGATATAATAGACGCTACTAGCGATGAGATGAAAGCTGGTAAAACAGTAAATAATGATTTGTTTAAAAATTCTTTTACAAATTTAATGGGTGTTAACGGCGCTATAGATGCTAGAGATGAGATAGAAAATGAGATTTTATACGAGCTTGATGGATCGCCTCTTAAAACTCTGATTTTAAATTTAATAAATAAATATCTAAAAGGATAGTTAAAATGTTTAAGAAACAAGCCGATACAATAAGGTTTTTATGTGCCGATATGGTTCAAAAAGCAAACTCCGGACATCCGGGTGCTCCTATGGGTTTGGCTGATATAATGAGTGTTTTGGTAAATCATATAAAACATAATCCTAAAAATCCAACATGGTTAAATAGAGATAGATTGGTATTTAGCGGTGGTCATGCAAGTAGCTTGGTTTATAGTTATTTATATCTTTGTGGTTATGACGTTAGTTTGGATGATTTGAAAAAATTTAGACAACTTCACTCTAAAACTCCCGGACATCCCGAGATAGAAACCCCGGGAGTAGAGATAGCAACTGGACCATTAGGACAAGGAGTGGCAAATGCTGTAGGTTTTGCCATGGCGGCAAAAAGCGCTTCAAATTTACTTGGAAATGAGATTATAAATCATAAAGTATATTGTCTGTGCGGCGACGGAGATCTAGAAGAAGGTATCAGTTATGAAGCTTGTGCTTTGGCTGGAAAACACTCTTTAGATAATTTAGTGATTATATATGATAGCAATAATATCACGATAGAGGGCGATACTAGTATAGCGTGGTGTGAAGATGTAAAAGTACGTTTTGAAGCGGCTGGATTTGAGGTTGCGCGGATAGATGGACATAATTATGATGAGATTGAATTTGCACTTTGCGAAGCAGATACGAAAGAAAAACCTTATCTTATTATCGCAAGTACAAAGATTGCTAAAGGCGCAGGAGATTTGGAAGGTAGTCACCATGCTCACGGCGCTCCGCTTGGTGAAGAAATCATAAAACAAGCTAAAATAGAAGCCGGATTTGATCCGCAAAAACAGTTTTTTGTAGATGATGACGTGCTTTTTAAATTTAGAAGTGCCGTGGAGTTAGGAGACCTTGCAAATGCGCAGTGGGACAAGCTAGTTAGCGAACTTCCAAATGAGAAAAAAGAGCTTTTAAACACTCTTTTAAATCCCGATTTTTCTAAAATTGATTTTCCAAATTTAAAAGGAGAGAAACTAGCTACTAGAGATAGTAACGGCAAGATTTTAAATGCTTTAGCTGCCGCGCTTCCCGGATTTATCGGCGGTAGCGCAGATCTTGCACCTAGTAATAAAACAGAACTTAAAGGTTTTGGAGACTTTCCAAGAGGTAAAAATATGCACTTTGGCATAAGAGAACACGCTATGGGAGCTATATGTAATGCTTATGCGCGTTATGGACTATTTTTACCGTTTTCGGCAACGTTTTTTATATTTAGCGATTACTTAAAAGCAAGTGCTAGAATAGCTGCTTTAATGGGTATAAAGCATTTTTTTGTCTGGACGCATGATAGCATAGGAGTAGGCGAAGATGGACCTACGCATGAGCCGATCGAGCAGCTTTCTACATTTAGAGCAATGCCGAATTTTTACTCATTCCGTCCAGCTGATGGTAATGAAAATGTGGAATGTTGGAAAACTGCATTAAATTTAAATGCTCCATCTGCATTTGTATGTTCTCGCCAAGCTCTACCTCCTTTAGATGAGTCTAAATTCGGAGATGTAAAAAACGGTGCTTATTTATTGAAACAAGCCTCAAATCCGAAAATAACTCTAGTTGCTAGTGGAAGTGAAGTCGGACTTTGTTTAGAAGCTGCAGGTATTTTAGATAGTGAGGGCATAGCAACAAACGTTGTATCTGCTCCTTGTTTTGATCTGCTTTTGGAGCAAGATGCGGATTATGTAAATACGATTTTTAATCCATCTACAAAAGTTTTAGCAGTAGAAGCAGCAAGCGCTCTTGAATGGTATAAATACGCTGATGATGTTTTAGGAATGCGTACTTTTGGTGCTAGCGCCCCTGCTAATGAACTTTTTAAATATTTTGGCTTTACCGCTACAAACGTAGCCAATAGAGCTAAAAATCTACTTTAAATTTAAAAAGAGGATTCACTCCTCTTTTGTTACTTTTTTACTCAAATTTATATTAATTATCAAAAATATAAGCCTTTTATCCGGTAAAAAAATAAACCGTTTGCTAAAAGTAGTGTATGATAATATAAATTTATATAAAGGAAATATCATGCGTACTTACGAAATGTATATAGACGGTGCTTTTGTTCCAAATAGAAGCTCTAAGAGCATTGAAGTTCTAAATCCAGCCACAAAAAAGGTTATTTCGACTATTCCAGATGCCGATATATCGCAAGTAGAAGAGGCGATTAGCAGTAGCAAAAAAGCTCAAAAATCTTGGGAGGCACTTGCAGCGATCGAACGTGCAAATTATTTAAGAAAAATAGCAAATGAGATAAGAGAGAATTCAGAAATGTTAGCTCAGACTATTACCGAAGAGCAAGGTAAAATCATATCTTTAGCTAGAGTTGAGGTAAATTTTACAGCTGACTATCTTGATTATATGGCTGAATGGGCTAGAAGATATGAAGGTGAGATTATACAAAGCGATCGCACAAATGAAAATATATTTATATTTAAACAAGCAATCGGAGTTACAAGCGGTATTTTACCTTGGAATTTCCCATTTTTCTTAATCGCTAGAAAGTTGGCTCCTGCTCTTGTTACGGGGAATACTATTGTTATCAAAGCCAGTGTTGAAACGCCAAATAACGCGTTTGAATTTGCCAAACTTGCCCATAAAGCAGGTCTTCCAAAAGGAGTGTTTAATCTAGTAAGTGGACGTGGAAGTACGGTTGGAAATTTACTAGCAAGTCACAAAGATATAGGTTTAGTAAGTTTTACTGGTAGCGTGGAAACAGGAGCTAAGATTATGGAAGCTGCTAGTAAAAATATCATAAAAGTAAATTTAGAACTAGGCGGTAAAGCTCCTGCTATTGTTTGTAGAGATGCCGATATAGACGCGGCCGTAAATTATATAAAAAACTCGCGTATTATCAATACAGGACAAGTTTGTAACTGCGCTGAGAGAGTTTATGTGCAAAAAGATATTATAAAAACTTTTACAGACAAAATGGTAGAAGCAATGAAACATGTAAAATATGGCATTCCGACTGATGAAAAAGTAGATATGGGTCCCCTTGTAAGCGAAGCCGGATTAAACTCAGTAAATGCTATGGTAGAACGTGCGAAAAATAGCGGTGCTAAGGTATTAACCGGAGGACGCATATCTAGCAATCAAGACGGTTACTATTATGAACCTACTGTTATTACCGATATAGATCAAAAAAGTGAGCTTATCCAAAGTGAGATATTTGGTCCGGTGCTTCCTATAGTGGCTTTTGACAGTATAGATAATGCTATAGAGATGGCAAACGATAGTGATTATGGGCTAACTTCAAGTATTTATACGCAAAATATAGATATAGCGATGAGAGCATGCCGTGAGATTAAATTTGGAGAAACATATATCAATCGGGAAAATTTTGAAGCTATGCAAGGATTTCACGCCGGCTTTAGAAAAAGTGGTATAGGCGGAGCCGATGGAAAGCATGGGCTTGAAGAGTATCTGGCTACTCACGTTGTATATTTGCAATACAATAAAGATGCTAATTTTTAATTTGTAAATTTTAAATTTATATAATTAAATTTAAATAATTATAGTCGGAAAATATATCCGGCTTAACTAAACTTATTTTGTACCGGCTTAACTAAACCATTTTAAGTTTATCAGCATTTAACATTTTTGGCTTTAGCGTCTTGAGCTTCTTTAAAAAACTCAGCCCTAGAAAGAGGTTCTTTCCCGGGGTGAGTTTTGTTAAAATGTTCCAGATATTTTTCATATCTTTGAAGCCCGATCAAAGGATACAAGGCTTCATCTAATTTCTCATAAGCTTGCCAAATTTTTTTAAGTTTAGCAAGTAATGCCATTGTAATCGCTCGCTTTTTTGTATTCGCTTTCACCAAGTGGATAAGCTTTATCATTACCATCTTTGTAAATTCTAAAGCAAATTCTAAATGTTTGTATAGCTACAATAACGACAACTATCATAAAAAATCCACAAAGCACAGCGTCAATTATATTATTTCTAATAACGGCTTCAGCTTTAGATATGGCTGCTGGATCGGTTAGAGTTTCTAGTTTTTTCGCCCAGTTTTGAGCAGTAGCTATGTGACTTACGGCGTCATGAACTCTCTCTCCATTTGCCGGAAGAAGTTTTTGATATGCTGCATACATTGTAGTTATAAGCACCCAAACAAGAGGAGCTATAGTAACCCATGAGTATTTTGCTTTTCCCATTTTAAATAATACTACGGTTCCAAGCATAAGAGCGATGCCGGCTAGCATTTGATTTGCCGCGCCAAATAGAGGCCAAAGTGTGAATATACCTCCCATAGGGTCAGTAACACCGCTATATAGTAGGTATCCCCAGCCAGTAACGCATATTATAGTAGCTATAATACCCCAAAACCAGTTTTTTGTATCACCTATTGGTTTATGAACGTTACCTAGTATATCTTGTACCATAAATCGTCCTGTTCTAGTACCGGCATCAACCGCGGTTAATATAAATAGTGCCTCAAATAATATCGCAAAGTGATACCAAAACGGCATAGCTTCTACTCCGCCTACAAGCTCATGGAAAAGCAAAGTAAGACCTACTGCAAATGTAGGGGCACCACCTGTTCTGCTCATCATAGTCTCTTCACCTACATTTTTTGCTAGTGCTAAGATCTCTTCAGGGGTTACGCTAAAGCCAAGCTCTGTTATCTTAGCAGCTGCGGCTACCACGTCAGTGCCTAGGCCTCCTATATTTATAGAGAAGTAAAGCCCAGGAGTTAGTATAGTAGCTGAAACTAGTGCCATAACTCCAACAAGGCTTTCCATAAGCATAGAACCATAACCTATAAATAGTGTTTGACTCTCTTTTTCTACCAATTTCGGAGTTGTACCGCTTGATATAAGAGCATGAAATCCAGATATAGCGCCACAGGCTATAGTAATAAATAAGAACGGGAAAAGAGGGCCGGCAAATACAGGACCAGTACCGTCTGTAAATGAAGTAACTGCAGGCATTTTAATTTCAGGTCCGACAAGCAATATAGCTATAGCCATACCGACTATTACGCCTATTTTTAAAAATGTACTTAAGTAGTCTCTTGGAGCTAGTAAAAACCAAACAGGTAAAATAGCGGCTATAAATCCATAAGCTATAGTAAGCCATGCTAATGTTGTGCCTTTTAGTGAAAATATATCCTTCCAAAACGGATCGGCAGCAACGTAGTGACCTCCTAATAGAGCAAACATAAGAAATATAAATCCGATTATAGAAGCTTCTATAACTTTACCAGGACGTAAAAATCTCATATAAATTCCCATAAAAATAGCAATAGGAATCGTCATAGCTATGGTAAATAATCCCCATGGAGATTCAGCTAAGGCTTTTACAACGACCATAGCAAGTATAGCTACGATAATTAGCATAATAAAGAAAATGCCCACCATAGCTACACCGCCGGTGAATGCTCCGAGCTCCTCTTTTATCATCTCTCCTAAGCTCTTTCCGTTTCTGCGAACAGATAAGAAAAGAACAACGAAGTCATGAACGGCTCCAGCTAGCACGACACCGACTAAAAGCCATATCATGCTTGGTAAATAACCCATTTGAGCAGCAACTACCGGACCTACAAGAGGACCAGCACCCGCAATGGCTGCAAAGTGGTGACCGAAAAGAACGTATTTATTTGTAGGAGTATAGTCTCTTCCGTCATTTAGGGTGTAGGCAGGAGTAGCGCGGTTGTCATCTAACATTAGGACTTTCATGGCGATAAAACGACCATAGAAAGTATAACCTATCATATAGATACAAACGCTAGCTACAACTAGCCAAACAGCGCTTATGCTCTCTCCGCGGTTTAGTGCTAAAACACCAAATGTCCAAGCACCTATCACAGATACAAGCAGCCATAACAGTTTTTGATATAGCTTCAAAATTTATCCTTTCAGAAAATGTGGTAAGTTGTTTATTTTATTATATTTAACTTAAAATTATTTTTAAATTTATAATTAATTAAAATATTATTGAAAATTTCCTAATTAGTGTATCAAATTTTCACATTATATATTAAATATTAATAACAAAAACGTATAATCAAACAGTATCAATTCATTAAAAGGTTAGCGATGAAGATAAAAATTAACTCAAATATCATAGATATAGATGAAAACCTTAGTCTAAAAAAGTGGTTAGAGACAAATGGCTATAATTTAGATAGAATCGCTATAGAATGTGATGGAGAGATCATTTCAAAAAGTGTTTGGAATGAGTTTATATTAAGAGAAAATGTAAGCTTGGAGATAGTTGAATTTGTAGGCGGAGGATAATCCAAACATACATTAATGCCATACTTTATCATTTTATATATTCTTATTATGCCTTTTTTGCACTCAAATTTATATTTTAAATTTAAAATCTTTCTTTTAAGAAAAAATTGGTTTTACTCTGTTATAATGAACGTTATGAAAACGATAAAAATTAATTCAATTACACGTCAAACTAACGCAAATAATTTAAATGAGTTACGGAACGAATTAGGTATTAGTAGCGATATGCTTACTATATATAAAGGTTTTGCTACAAATGACAATATAGCTTTAAATGATAATGATAGCGTTGTATTTATAAAAAAAGGAGAAATGCCTCCTAAAGAGTTTTTAGAAGAGATGATGAGTTCAAGAAACTCTCCTGAGATCAACATAGCTTTAAAAAGCGCAAAAGTAGGCGTAGCAGGACTTGGAGGACTTGGAAGTAACGTAGCAATAGCTTTAGCTAGAGTCGGAGTGAGCTACTTAAAATTAGTTGATTTTGATACTGTTGATCCTTCAAATTTAAATCGTCAGCAGTATTTTATAAAAGATATCGGACGTTTTAAAACTGAGGCTTTAAGTGAAACTTTAAGTCTTATAAATCCATTTGTAAAAGTTGAGTTTGAAACCATAAGACTTGAAGAGACAAATGTGAATGAAGTTTTTCAAAAGTGTGACGTAGTAGCTGAATGTTTTGATAATCCAAAGTCAAAAGCTATGATAATAAATTCTTTAACTAAAAAGATGATAATAGCAGCTAGCGGAATGGCCGGATACGGTAGAAATGAAGATATAAAAACTATAAAAATGGCAAATAATCTCTATGTTTGCGGTGATTTAGTAAGTGCGGCTAGTATAGGAAATGGACTTATGGCGCCGCGAGTCGGAATATGCGCTATGCATCAAGCAAATAAAATATTAGAAATATTAATAGATAAGGTAAAACAAAATGGATGAGCTTGTTTTAGGTGGAGTTAGTTTTAGCTCAAGATTTATTATGGGCTCTGGTAAATTTGATCCAGAGTTGATAAGTGCTTGTGTAGAAGACGCTAAAGCGCAAATAGTAACTCTTGCTTTAAGAAGAGTAAATAAAGACAAAGATAGTATAACCGAATTTATACCAAAAAATGTAACTCTCTTACCAAATACAAGCGGTGCCAGAAATGCCGATGAAGCGCTGCGCATAGCAAGACTTAGTCGTGAGTTGGGCTGCGGAAATTTTATAAAAGTAGAAGTCATTCGAGATAGTAAATATCTATTTCCCGATAATTACGAAACTATAAAAGCTACCGAAAAACTTGCAAATGAAGGCTTTATAGTGTTGCCATATATGTATCCAGACTTAACTTGCGCTAGAGATTTAGTAAATGCTGGAGCAAGTGCCGTTATGCCTTTAGCCGCTCCGATCGGTTCTAATAAAGGACTTATAAACCGAGATATTATTCAAATTTTGATTGACGAGATAGATATTCCTATTATAGTTGATGCGGGTATAGGCCGTCCTAGCGAGGCATGCGCTGCTATGGAGATGGGTTGTGCTGCTATTATGGTAAATACCGCTATTGCTACTTCAAAAGATATAAGAGCTATGGCAAAAGCGTTTTGCGAAGCGATAATTGCCGGAAGAACTGCTTATAAAGCCGGACTTGGTAGGGTAAAAAATATAGCAAGCGCTAGTTCGCCTTTAACTGGATTTTTAGGCGAAAATTAAAAGATAAAATGAGAATATAAAATGAGAGATAGAACAGATCATATGCGTTATCTTCCTCATCAAGAGGTTATAAGCCATGATGTGATGAATAAGATATTTAAAGAGTGGGAAGAGACTAAATTTGAAAACTTTACTCAAGATGATGTTATAAGCGCTATTAATGCAAATAATAAAAGTATATATGACTTTAAGGCACTTTTAAGTCCTGAAGCAGCTCCCTTTTTAGAAGATATGGCAAAAGAAGCGATGAGTATCAAAGAGAGGCATTTTGGAAAAAATATCTATCTTTTTACACCTTTGTATATAGCAAATCATTGCGATAATAACTGTGTTTATTGCGGATTTAATGTACACAACAAGATAAAACGTGCGCAGCTTGAAGAAGATGGCATTATACGTGAGTTAGAAAACATCGCAAAAAGTGGATTAGACGAAATTCTTATACTTACAGGAGAGAGTCAAAGCAAAACTCCGCTTAGTTATATAAGTAGAGCTTGTGAGCTTGCAAAACGTTATTTTAAGGTAGTAGGAGTAGAAATTTATCCTCTAAATTCGGATGAATACGCATTTTTACACAAATGCGGCGTGGATTTTGTAACCGTATTTCAAGAGACTTATAATCCGCTAAAATATGAAAAAATCCATCTGGAGGGAAATAAACGCATTTTTCCATATCGTCTAAACGCTCAAGAAAGAGCACTTATGGGCGGTATGAGAGGGGTTGCTTTTGCCGCTCTTTTAGGTATAGATGACTGGAGAAAAGACGCTTTATCTACAGGGCTTCATGCTTATCTTTTGCAAGCAAAGTATCCTCATGCTGAGATTTCTATCTCAGTTCCTAGACTCAGACCTATTATAAACAATAAAAAGATTAATCCAAAAGACGTCGGTGAGAGAGAGCTTTTGCAAGTTATCGTTGCTTATCGTCTATTTTTACCGTTTGCAAATATCACTCTTAGCACTAGAGAAAGTGCGCATTTTAGGGATAACGCAATCAAACTTGGAGTAACAAAAGTTTCTGCCGGAGTTAGTGTTGGTATCGGTGAGCACGGTGGTAAAAAAGATGAGCAAAAAGGCGATTCTCAGTTTGAGATCAGCGACGGTAGAGATGTAGAAGAGATGAAAAGATCTATAAGAAAAGCCGGTTTAACGCCGGTTATGAGTGATTATATTTACGTATAAATTAAAATTATCTCTTGTTGTGTTTATATGACAAGAGATTTTATGAAAATTAGATAATTTCTTTGGCAAATATCGGCACTGCAAGAAAGTAAAATCCATCTATTTCAAAATCTTTTGCAAATTTAAAAAACTCTTCAAAATCTTCTTTTTTAAATTTAAAAGTATAAATAGACCCTTGCTCTACAAATTCCTTCTTTTCGTCTTTTACTCCGTGTTTTTCAAAGTAATGATTAAAACGTGCCAACAAGGCAAACGGTATAAAAAACAGACATTCATCTTGCACTTCGAATTTGATCAAATTTGCGTTATTTATCACTAAATTTGCAATGCTGGAGTATGCTCGTACAAGTTCGCCGACTCCTAGTTTTACTCCTCCGAAATACCGTACAACAAAAACTCCCGTGTTTATAAGGTTTGCTCCTCTTAGCACATCAAGACAAGGTGGCCCGGAGCTGCTTTTTGGCTCACCGTCATCGCTGGAATTTTCTACTATTTGAAAATGTTTGTTGTAATTTCTGTACGCCCATACTATGTGAGCCGCTTTTGGATGATCTTCTTTTAGCTTTTTGTGAAGAGTTTCAAATTCATTTATAGGGCATAAATAGCTTATAAAATTTGACTTTTTTATCTCTTTTGAGCCGGTATAAATTTGATTTACTATAAACATGGATATATTTTAACAGATAAATTTAAATTTAAATGAATTTAAGATAAAATTACTAAAAAATTAAGGATTATCCATATGATACAAACTTGCCTTTTTCCTGCTGCCGGTTATGGTACGAGATTTCTTCCAGCTACAAAAAGTTTGCCAAAAGAGATGCTTCCTATCCTTACTAAGCCTCTTATTCACTACGGAGTAGATGAAGCTAGAGAAGCCGGTATGAAAAATATGGCATTTGTCACCGGTCGAGGAAAAAGAGCTTTGGAGGATTATTTTGATATAAGTTATGAGCTTGAGCACCAAATAGCCGGGACTAAAAAAGAGTATCTTCTTACCGAGATAAGAGATCTTATGAATTCTTGTAGCTTTTCATTTACTCGTCAAAGTAGTATGAAAGGTCTAGGAGACGCGATATATACTGGTAGAACTTTAGTAGGAGATGAAGCTTTTGGTGTTATACTTGCCGATGATTTGTGTATAAACGAAGATGGTGAAAATGTTCTAGCTCAGATGGCGAAAATTTATGAAAAATACCGCTGTAGCATAGTAGCGGTTATGGAAGTTCCTAAAGAGAGTATCAGTAGTTATGGTGTTGTAAATGGCAAGTTTATAGAAGATGATCTTTTAATGGTAAATGATATGATAGAAAAACCAAGTCCAGATGAAGCCCCTACAAATCTTGCTATCATAGGCAGATATATACTTACGCCCGATATATTTGAGATATTAGAATCTACAAAACCGGGCAAAAACGGTGAAATTCAGATAACAGACGCGCTTTTAAAACAGGCTCAAAACGGTATGGTTTTAGCTTATAAATTTAAAGGAAGAAGATTTGATTGTGGTTCTGTTAGCGGATTTGTCGAAGCTACGAATTTCTTCTATGAGAGTGACAATGGTAGTAAATGAGCTGAAGTTTCCATTTAAGGATATGCAAAATATCAGCTCATACGCAAGACGTATGAATGAAGAGCTAAATAACGATGAGATCGGCTATTATCATCTGCCTAGTTTTGGTGAGGAGATAAGCGAAAAACTTACTTTGTATCGTAAAAATGTAAATTTCAACACGGTTGTGTTAATAGGAGTTGGCGGAAGCTCGCTTGGCGTGAAAGCACTTTATGAAATGCTAAATTTAAAAACTAAGCTTATATTTTTAGATAATCTTGATCCGTTTTATATAGAAAATAGATTAAAAGATATCGAGTTTGATAGCAGTATTTTTATCTTATCTAGCAAATCAGGCACGACTATAGAGCCAATTAGTATTTATAAGTATATTTTAGATCTCTATTCGCCAAAAAATTACAAAAATTTTATCATAATTACCGATCCCCAAAGCCCTCTTGAAGAGTACGCTAATTTACATAATATAACTGTTTTTAATATTCCAAAAAATGTTGGAGGACGCTTTAGCGTATTATCTGCTATAGGGCTTGTGCCGCTTGGATTATGTGGAGCAGATACGTCATCCTTGTTAGACGGTGCTGTTTCTTGTAAAAAGCAGTTTTTAGAAGATGATGATAGTTTAATTTTACAAAAAGCATATCACTATGCAACGCATAAAAGCGCTAAGATAAATGTAGTTTTTAGCTATAGTGAAAGATTTCATAGTTTTAATGATTGGTATGTACAGTTATGGGCTGAGAGTCTTGGTAAAAAGCGCGGTTATAAGCGAATGGGACTTACTCCGGTCGGACTTATAGGAAGTAAAGATCAACACTCGTTTTTGCAGCTTATAATGGAAGGAATAAAAGATAAAACAGTTACGTTTTTGATTTTAAAAGATCATTTAAGCAGCATTTGTATTCCAAATTTAAAACTTGAGTATTTAGATGAGTGCGACTTTGTAAATGAAGTGTCTATGAGTACGCTTTTAAATGCTCAAGCAAAATCTACCATTCAAGCTTTACTTAGTGAAAATATCAGCATAGATACGATTTTAGTAGATAGATTAGATGAGTGGCACTCTGGTTGGCTCATTTATTATTACGAGCTTCTTACAAGCGCTACTGGACTTATGCTCGGAGTAAATACTTATGATCAGCCTGGCGTTGAAGCCTCTAAAAGAATACTAAAAAATTTACTATCAAATAACTAATTTTGTCTGTTTGTATTTTGATAATGATTATTCAACAAATAGGGTTCAAAATAGGCAATATTTGTTTTTTATT
>OODU01002431.1_pt1 | contig 15964 bp, 10 predicted proteins | sample 1671171 | NCBI WGS metagenome assembly OODU01 (sample SAMN06348129, study PRJEB24527) | human gut metagenome | biome: human gut; feature: ankylosing spondylitis patient; material: feces | host: Homo sapiens | place: China | collected 2015-10
GTGACCCGATAAACGCAGACGCAGGCATCGCTTCCGTTACCGCAAAGATTAAAAACGGCAATGCGATTGCCAGCGGCAGTACGGTCGGCAATTATTCGACGATTGAGTTTGCTGCTGCGGTAAACGAGAATTACTACGTTTCTAAATGGACTGGTGCGGAAGCTGATGCAAAGGATTCGGCAAAGGCCTCTATCGCAAGTCTGGAAAAGACCACTGAGGTTATCGCGCATATCGCGGAGAAGCCGAAGGTGACGGTGGCTGCGCCGGTCAACGGCACAGTCGAAGTTGCTGGCACACGCGGTATCCAGAATGTTGTATTGACTGGTGCTGAGGGTGAAAACGGTCATGTGAATATGAACAGCACGGCAGCAATCACGGCAACACCAAACGACGGTTATTTCGTGCAGAAAATCATGGTTACGGCTGATGGTGCAACGCAGACATTCGATTACGACAATGCGCAGGCTTATCAGTCGGGCAAGGTAGCGAAGGATGATATCCAGATTACGAATGATACCTTGGTTCAGGTATTCTTTGCAAAGAAGCCGACGGTAACCTTTGGCGGTGACACTCACATCCATGTAACAGCACAGCAAGACAGCAAGATGCTGAACACCGGCGATCATGTCGAGAAGTACAGCGGCGATATCGTATTTACGGCAACACCGGATGATGGCTACGAGACTGACAACTGGAACGTTACCGGTTGGACGAATGTCAACGGAGCAGAAAATGATAACACCACTTATACCCGGAGTGGCTCTATCGAAAGCAATGTAGACGTTCATGCAACGTCTAAGGCGCTCCCGCAGTACGACTTCATCCTGTCCGTTGATTCGCTCGGTGACGAGGGAGACGGCGGCACGGTTTCCGCAGAAATCACTCGCAAGGGCATGAGCGCATACGAGCAGGAGAAACTCGAAGCAGGCACGCACAGCTTCTACCGCGACTCGGATATCAAAATCACGGCGGTGCCGAACGCAGGCTACCGCGTACAGGACTGGACCATCAACGGCCAGACCACGGCGGATACCGCAGTGAGCAAGACGCTGAGCAATCTGCATCAGGCAACGACGGTTCAGGTCCGCTTTGTCAAGCTGGTGACCGGTATTACCTTCGGTCCGACGCACGAAACAAGCGAAGGCGGCTATATCAGTGCGGCAAATCTGGTAAACAATAATGAGTCGATTCTTGAGAGCGCAGATACCGGTGCCAATATTGCGGAAGGTCTGTCAATCAAGTTCACGGCAGAAGTAAAGCCGGGATACGAAATCGAAGGCTGGTACGTCAATAATGTGCGTGATGACAGCGCAGGCACAGGCGAAACCTATACCTATCCGAATACGATCAGTGCAAGCTCGATTTATATTACACCGAAGTTCCGGCAGGTTGAGTATGACATCACCACAGGCGATAACGTCACCGTAAACGGTCGGAACAGTACAACCGCGCGCGGCGGTGAGTCGCTCACCTTTACGGCAGTACCGTCGGCAGGTCAGAATGTGACCGGCTGGACGGTAAACGGCGAGGCTGTACAGGGCAGCAGCAATACGCTGACGTGGACGGTCGAGAACGGCTATCTCACGGAGTCGAATGTAACGGCATATCACGTTGCGGCGCAGTTCAGCGCAGGCGAGTACGAGGTAACGTACAGCCAGCCGGCAAACGGCACGCTGACGGCTTCCGTTGAGAGCGGCACACAGGTCAACGGCGGTACCAAGGCTGCATTCACAGCGAAGCCGGATACTGGTTACGAAGTGGCGGAGTGGACGGTAAACGGCAAGTCTGTTGCGAACAGCGGCAGCACCTACACGCTGAATGTAACCGAAAACAGCACGGTTGCAGTTACCTTCAAGGCAATGGTTCCGGTCAGCGCCGTGCTGAACGGCCGAAACGGCAGTATCGCCATCACCGCAAACGGCAAAACGATTACGGACGGCTATGTATCCGCTAGCTCGGACGTCACCTTTACCGTAACGCCGGAGAATACGGACGATATGGTGCAGGCATGGCAGGTGAACAGCTCGACAGTCGCTCAGATGACCGATACGGCGGATGCACCGCTCATTTATACGGTCAAGAATGTAACCGCAGATACCAAGGTTTCCGCGACACTGCTCGAGCGCCCGACATACACCATTACGGTAACGAGCGAGGGCAGCGGTACGGCATCGGCGGAACCGGCAAGTGTCAAGCGCGGCGGCAGCACGATCATTACGGCAGTGCCGAGCAGCAATAGCTACTATCTCAAGGAATGGTCGGTCAACAGCGGTGAACCGCAGAGTGCCTCCGGCAATACGCTGGCACTGACGGAAATTCGCAGAGATACCACAGTCAAGGCCGTATTTGACGGCGCGATCAACTACAATGTAACCTTGGATATTCAGGGTGCAGCGACAGGCACAAAGGTTGCTGCAGCGGCAAACGGCAAGACCATTACACCGCAGAAGAACAGTCCGGCAAGTGTTACCCGCGGCAGCAAGGTCGTGTTCACGGCAACGCCTGCCGTAGAAAACGGCCGAAACAAGCAGATGGTCGCACAGTGGACGGTAAACGGCAAGGTGATGGATACCATCTCCAACGAGCTGGTTATCCCGAGCCTGACCGGCAAGACCGATGTGGCTGTCGAGTTCGTTCCCTACGAAGGCTTCGCTATTCCGACCGACGGCACTGGCTGGAAGGTCTCCGACGCAGTGCGCGTACCGGATGATACGCAGCCGACGAACGAAATCCGCAAGAACGGCGATCTGACATTTACAGTCGGTCTGGCATGCGACTACACGGTAATCAGCAAGCTGCTTATCAACGGCTACGACTGCATCAACGGCAAGGTTGCCGAAAATGCAGCGCTGCACGGCTGTGACGCAGTGGAAGCCAGGAAGAACGCAAACGGCAGTTACACCGTCACGATCAAGAACGTAACGGCAGTGCCGGATATGAGCGTAGAAGCGCATCAGCTAATCATCGGCGGTCTGACCGTTCCGGAGAAATTCAAAAATAATCCGGAACTGGATACGGTCGAAAAAATTCAGGCAAAGCTGACAGCGGAACTGACCGGCAGGAAGGATGGCGTGGCGTTCTGCGACATCGCGCTTAAATGCTATGACGGCAGCAAGTGGATTCCGGTAGACGAAAATAACTTCCCGGAGGGAGGCGTAGACGTTGTTATGCCGTATCCGAACGGTACGGACAGCAAGGACACCTTCCAGATCGTCCATATGCTGACCAAGACCGGCTCCGAGGGCACGCTCGAGAAGATGGCCCATACCAGGGAGAGCGATGGTCTGCGGTTCCGTGTAACCAGCTTGTCTCCGTTCGGCGTAAGCTGGACAAAGTATACCGCACCGACTTCGGGCGGCGGTGGTGGCGGCGGCGGAGCCGTTGCACCGACCACCTACGATGTTGTGATCCCGTCCGCACTGGCGAATACCGTCAAGGCGGATAAGACCAAGGCGGCCGCAGGCGACACCGTAACGCTGACTGCTGCCGGAGAAGGTACGCTGACTGTCACGGACGCAAACAGCAAGACGGTTGCCCTGACCGACCTCGGCAGCGGCAAATACACCTTTAAGATGCCGTCGGCTAAGGTCAACGTGGGCTTCAAGACCACCGCAGATCAGCCGTGTGACGGCGGCAAGGATTGCCCGTCCGCACCGTTTACGGATGTAGATACTGCAAAGTGGTATCATCTGTCCGTTGATTATGTGCTCACGCACAAAATAATGAACGGTGTATCGAGCCGTGCATTTGCGCCGAACGCCAACCTGACGCGCGGTATGCTTGTGCAGATCCTGTATAACATGGAAGGTAAGCCGGAGGGCACAGCGGCGAACTTCCCGGATGTGCAGGCTGACGCATGGTATGCCGAAGCAGTCGGCTGGGCAGCGGCCAATAAGGTCGTAACCGGCTATGCAGATGGCACCTTCCGACCGAATGACGCCGTCACCCGCGAGCAGGCGGCAGCAATCCTGTATCGCTACGCCCAGAGCAAGGGTATCGACGTAAGCGTAGGTGAGAATACCAATATTCTCAGCTATGTGGATGTTCAGCAGGCCAGTGAGTACGCGATTCCGGCTCTGCAGTGGGCGGTCGGCGCTGGTGTGCTGAACGGTAAGAATGGCGGCCGTCTGGCACCGACCGGCACCGCCACCCGTGCCGAGATCGCAGCGATCATGCAGCGCTGGTGCGAAAACATCATCAAAAAATAAAAGGCAGATAGAGCAATAAGATGAGCAAAGGGTCTGTCGCAGAATGAAGAATTCTGTGGCAGACCCTTTTCCGTGCCCGGAGAAAGAATGGGTCTTTAAGCGTCCGTTTTCCCGCTTCATCCAAGGCTTTTTTAAGGCAACACCGTACAATGAAAGCTGCGGCGTTTTTGTCCAATTATGCGGGATTGCCTTAAATGTGATAGATTGCATAAAATTTGCCAGGAATGAGCGCGCCGAGGTTCTGTAAAAAAGCACCGACCGTAAGAAATGCACGGATGTCAATCCTTTGACGACGGTATAATCCTTGGATATAATTGCAAAAAGCAGGTATAGACTATTGAAATCTTGCTGTTGTTGCGATAAAATAATGTTATAATACTGATTTTGTGCTCGCACCCCTTTGCGCAGCGCGGTGCACAAAACAGGGACCCACAAAGAAATTGCGGTAGTATTTTTATGGGTCGTGATGGCATTTACAGAGAAACCCAAGCAGCCTGCCGGATACGCGCAGGCTGTCTTCGGGTCGTGAGGAGAGGAATCGTGTGAAGAAGAAACGACTGTACAAGGTTTTTGCCTTGCTTGCTGCCATGGTGCTGGGTGTATCCCTGCTGAGCGGCTGCGCCGGAAAACGCATCGCATCGCTGCAGGCGCAGGAGGATGCCGAGACCATTCAGGTATACCTGTGGACTACCAACCTGTACGAGAAGTACGCCCCCTATGTGCAGGCACAGCTGCCGGATGTAAACATTGAGTTTATCGTAGGCAACAACGATTTGGACTTTTATAAGTTTTTGCAGCAAAACGGCGGTCTGCCGGACATTATTACCTGCTGCCGTTTCTCTCTGCACGATGCTGCCCCCTTAAAGGACAGCCTGATGGACCTTGCCACCACCAACGAGGCAGGCGCCATCTACAATACCTACCTCAACAGCTTCAAAAATGAGGACGGCAGCGTAAACTGGCTGCCCGTATGCCCCGATGCCCACGGTTTTGTGGTCAACCGCGACCTTTTTGAGCAGTATGACATTCCGCTGCCCAACGATTACGCCGGCTTTGCCGCAGCTTGTAAAGCCTTTGAGAAAGTGGGTATCCGCGGCTATACCGCCGATTATCTGTACGACTACACCTGCATGGAAACGCTGCAGGGGCTTTCTGCCGCCGAGCTTACGACTACGGACGGACGCAAATGGCGCAGCGCTTACAGCGACCCCGCCAACGACACCCGTGTCGGGCTGGACGACACCGTGTGGCCGGGCGGCTTTGAGCGCATGGAGCAGTTCATTCAGGACACAGGTCTTACCGCGGCGGATTTAAAGCTGAATTACGATGACGTGACCGAGATGTTCGGCAACGGGCAGCTTGCCATGTACTTTGGCACCTCTGCCGGCGTAAAGATGTTCCAAGAGCAGGGTATCGACGCAACCTTTTTGCCGTTCTTCAGCCAAAACGGGGAAAAGTGGCTGATGACCACGCCCTACTTCCAGGTGGCGCTGAACCGCGATTTGGAGCAGGACAACGCGCGGCGCGAAAAGGCGATGCAGGTTTTGCACGTTATGCTGTCGGAGGACGCGCAGGCACAGATCCTCGCGGAAGGACAGGACCTGCTCAGCTACAGCCAGAGCGTCAACTACCACCTGACCGATACCATGAAGGACGTGCGCTCGGTGGTGGACGAAAACCATATGTATATCCGCATCGCTTCCAACGACTTCTTTGCCATCTCGCAGGATGTGGTTTCCAAGATGATCACGGGCGAATATGACGCCGCGCAAGCCTACCGTGCGTTCAATGCCAGCCTTTTGGCAGAGGAAACGCCCAACACAGGCGACATTGTGCTGAAGAACGAAAACGCCTATTCCAACGTATTCCACAAAAACGGCGGCAATGCGTCCTTCTCGGTTATGGCAAACACGCTGCGCGGCCTTTACGGCACTGATGTGCTGGTGGCAGCCGCCAACAGCTTTACCGGCAGTGTATTGCAGGCTGACTATACCCAAACAGCGGCGAGCGCTATGATCATGCCCAACGGGCTTTTGTCGTACCGGCGCACCATGACGGGCGCCGAGCTGAAGGACACCCTGCGCGCCTTTGTGGAAGGATGTGAGGGCGGCTTTACCCCGTTCAACCGCGGCTCTCTGCCGGTGGTCAGCGGCATTGCCGTGCAGGTAAAAGAGAACGGCGGCAGCTACCAGCTGACCGGCGTTACCCGCAACGGAAAGCCCCTGCAGGACGGTGATACCGTTACCGTGACCTGCCTGGCAACGGAAAAGCAGATGATGCCGCTGCTGAAGGACGAAACCCGCGCGTTTGAGCGCGGAGAGGATACGGTCAAAAATCTCTGGAGCAAAGCGCTTTCCGACGGCAGCGTGGTTCTTGCCGCGCCGGAAAGCTATATCACGTTGGGGTAAGCGGTATGGAAGTAAAACGTAAAACTAAAAGAGAATGGCGCTTGCCGCGCAAAAGGCTGACCGATGCCGCCGTTTTGCTGGCGATAGTGTGTTTTATCTGTCTTGGCGTACAGTACCTTTCGTTTGTGTCCAGGACCGTCTATGAAGAAAGCACCGAGCATCTGGAGGAAATCCTGCATAAATCCAACAGCATGCTGAGCATGATCGTCAACAAAAACATCTCCTATCTGCATTTGTGGAACGGCTTTCTGGACAGTAATCCCGATAATGACGGGATTCAGACGTATTTGGAATCCGCAAAGCAGGAGCTTGGCTTTGTCGAATTCTACTTTCTTTCTTACGACGGCAACTACATCACACCCCGCGGGGAAACGGGCTATCTTGGTTTGCAGAGCAACCTCGACGAGAAGCTTGCCGCTCAGAAAGACGTGGTGATGAACGCGGTCTTGCCCGGGCAGGACCCGATGCTGGTGTTTATCTGCCCCGAAACAAAGGGCGTCTACCGCGGCTTTGCCTACGATGCCATTGCCATCAGCCGCTACAATGACGTTGTGATGAAAAGCGTGGACGATTCGGCGTTCGGCGGAGCGGCCAGCACCTATGTCATCTACCCGGACGGGCAGGTCGTGATTGAAAATATCGCAGAGGGCGAGGAGTCCATTTATAACCTGCTTGCGGTACTGCGCGAGTATTCCGGCTTTACCGAGGCGCAGATGCAAGACCTTGCCAATGACTTTGCAAAGGGTGTCAGCGGCAACCGTGAGGTAACGCTGGGCGGCACAAAATACTATCTGGTGTACGAAAGCACAGGCATCCAGAACTGGATCTTGGCGGGGCTTGTCCCCGTGGATGTCGTTAATGCCGGCATGAATCAGCTTTGGATGCGCACGGTACAAATTATTATGGGCATTGCAGGCGGTCTTGCGCTCATGGTCATTCTGCTGATTGTGAGCAGAGGCCGCAGCAAGCTGCGGCGCAAAAATACCGAAATTTTGTACCGCGAGGAGCTGTTCCGGAAGCTGTCTCAGAACGTGGACGATGTTTTCCTGATGCTGGATGCCAAAACCTACAAGGCAGATTATATCAGTCCGAATATGGAACGGCTGCTGGGTCTGACGCAGGAGAGCGTGCGCAACAATATTGATGCGCTGACCGCGCTGAACCCGAAGGATATTCCGGAATTCGCCAAAAACTATCTGGCAGGGCTTGCCGGCAGCGAACAGCGCGAATGGGATATGGAATATATCCATCAGAAAACGGGGGAGCGGCGCTGGTTCCATGTGGTTGCCATAGGCAGTGAGATCGAGGGACAAACCAAGTACATTCTGGTCTTGTCTGACCGCACCGCCGACAAGCAGGTGAACCAGGCACTTTCGGATGCCGTTGCCGCCGCCGAAAACGCCAACCGCGCCAAGAGCACCTTCCTTTCCAGTATGTCCCACGATATACGTACCCCCATGAATGCCATCATCGGCTTTACTACGCTGGCGGTCAGCCATCTGAACGACAAGGAGCGCGTGAAGGACTACCTTGCCAAGATCCTTGCCTCCGGCAACCACCTGCTTTCGCTCATCAATGACATTCTGGATATGAGCCGCATTGAAAGCGGAAAAATTCATCTGGACGAAACCGAGGTCAATCTGTCCGATGTGCTGCACGACATAAAAACCATCGTCAGCGGGCAGATTTACGCAAAACAGCTGGAATTTTATATAGACGCGATGGATGTTGCCGATGAGGACGTCTATTGCGACAAGACCCGGCTGAATCAGGTCTTGATGAACCTTTTGTCCAATGCCATCAAGTTCACCCCTGCGGGCGGCACCGTGTCGGTGCGGGTGCGCCAGTTCGCCGGCAAGGTCGGCGGCTGCGGGCAGTATGAGTTCCGCGTCAAGGACAGCGGCATCGGTATGAGCCCGGAATTTGCAAAAAAGATTTTTGAACCCTTTGAGCGCGAGCGCTCCTCCACGGTAAGCAGAATACAGGGTACCGGTCTGGGTATGGCCATTACCAAAAATATCGTGGATATGATGGGCGGTACCATTGAGGTGCAGACCGCGCCGGAAAAAGGCTCGGAATTTATCGTCCGTGTGCCGCTGCGCGCGCAGGCAGAACCCCGCAAGGAGGTAAAAATTGCCGAGCTGGAAGGTCTGAAGGCGCTGGTGGTGGATGATGATTTCAACACCTGCGACGGCGTGACCAAGATGCTGGTCAAGGTGGGTATGCGCGCCGAGTGGACGCTTTCCGGCAAGGAGGCTGTGCTGCGCGCACGACAGTCCCTCGAGATGGGCGATACCTTCAAAGCCTATATTATCGACTGGCGTCTGCCGGATATGAACGGCATTGAGGTGACCCGACAGATTCGCGCCCTGCACGATGATACGCCCATTATTATCCTGACCGCCTATGACTGGTCCGACATTGAGGTGGAGGCAAAGGCGGCCGGTGTCACGGCGTTCTGCTCCAAGCCGATGTTTATGTCGGACTTGCGCGACACGCTGATGACCGCAATCGGGCAGAAGCAGGCGAAGGAGAAGCAGGGCGTATTGCCCCAAAATGCCACCGACTTTAAGGGCAAGCATATCCTGCTTGCCGAGGATAACGAGCTGAACCGCGAGATTGCCGTGGAGATCCTGAACGCCTATGGCTTTGAGGTAGATACCGCCGAAAACGGTGTCATCGCCGTGGAAAAGGTTGGCGCCGCAGCGCCGGGGCAGTACGATTTGGTACTGATGGACGTGCAGATGCCCATTATGGACGGCTACACCGCCACCCGCCGTATCCGCGAACTGGAAAACCCTGCCTTGGCGGGCATCCCCATTCTTGCCATGACGGCGAACGCCTTTGATGAGGACCGCCGCAACGCCTTGGAAAGCGGCATGAACGGTTTCCTGTCCAAGCCCATTGTGATTGCCGACCTTGTGCAGGAGATGCGCAAGATACTGTAACGAACAAAACCTTGGGCAACACCATCGCTCTGGTACGGAAGAGGTCATCAGCAAAATCATGGCGAAAAAATGACCAACAGCCTGCCGGATCCACGGTCTGTTGGGAGGGAAGTCAAGTGGCACTCGTATTCCGCGAGAGTGGCCATTATCCGGTTCAGCCGGAGCATATGCAGGTAAAGCGGAATGGCAGTGACGGCGTCCGGGCATCTATCTGCGAGATTGCACATCAGGGTGTGGAGGTCCGTATGATGTTGCGTAACCAAGCAGATAACGAGATTTTAGAGGTCCACTATCAGGGAAACGAGAACTATCAAGTGGGGAATGAGGTGACTCTAACTTTATGAGTGAACTGTACATTCTGGATGTAGGGCGCGCGGATTGCACGGTATTGCTGCTGGATACTCCCCAGGGACGGCGGACAGTAGTAGTTGACGGCGGTGGAAAATACCATAAGAACCGCAAGCCCCTATTGGAATTCCTCGCGCGGAGGAATATCACCGTTATTGATCTGTTGATCCTGACTCATTTGCATCAGGATCACTTCGGCGGCTTTGTACATCTGATAGACCGTGTGCAGGTGCGGCGGGCGGTGGCACCATGCGGAGACCTGCGATTTGCCGATCGGGTGTATCCGGTGTATGGAGATCGGGAGTTTTACAGGGAATACCATGACTTCTTCCAGTATTTAGAGCGCAGAAAAACGGAACTTATCCGTTCTGCAGATTGTGCCGGCAGGGCCTTCACCTTCGGTGACTATGTCCTAGAATGCCTCTATCCCCTCCAGAACAGCACGCAGCGCTCTGTGACTTATGCTCAGACATTGTGCGACCCAAACTTAACGGAGGAGGCTATGGTCTGGAATCTGGAGGCATACAAGCAAACCTGCAATGAGGACAGCAGCATTTGGCTGTTGAGGAAGGGCAGTACCGATTTGGCGCTGTTGTCCGGTGACAGTACAGATGAAACCATGCGGGCGGCTCTGTGCGGACGGCAGGTTCGGCCGCGGCTGCAAAAGCTATCCCATCATGGAATCAGCACTCGATATTTTTCAGAATATGTTCAAAAAATTCTCAAACCTGAAATTTTAGTGGTCAGTGTCGACAAAACCCATTATACTGAAGATATGGGGGCACAAATCGACACCCTGTGCGCCGCAGGCGATTCCCAATGCTATTATACCTTTCAGGGAGATGTGAACATTTCCCTGTGAAGCTGCGGAAAGGGAATATTAGGGCAATACCGCATAATTGAACAAGAGTGATTTGCAAGTAAATTTTGCGTACTGACGAGGCACAGTTTTGCGGTAATACTTGACGTATTACCGTGAAATCGCAACAAAGTCAGGGCGCGAAATTTCCGCAAAGCGCCGCAGCTTTCATTGTGCGGTGTTGCCTTAAATACCGCATAAATTACGGATAAACTTGCCGCGTTCAAATGACGGCTTTCAAATACCGATGAAAAAAGCACTTGCATTTCGCCTTTTAGTATGATATTTTAGAAAGGAAGCAGGAAGCTTCAGCGGAGATACAGAAGTGTTTCCTGATTGATTTTCTATATGCGAGATAAGGTGTGCATAAGTAGGCATACAGCTTTTCGAAGGGAAAAGGCTGTGTGCTTTTTTCACGCCTGACAGCGCGAAAGAAGAGAGAAAGATGCTTTTTAGGAGGTTTTTGATTTGGCTTGTTTTGTAGTTCCGATGACGGAAGCTGTTGTTACTACGGTGGCACAGAGGATTATGAAAGCACACGAAAAAGAAGAAAAGTTATCTCCGGAGATGGATTGCGCGGAAGGCGTAAACAAAATTCCGTTTTCGGTAAAGCTCGGCTGGCTGAACCGGCTGCTGTGGGGAGGCTCTGCGCTTCTGGCATTTGAGCACCTGTGGCATGGCGAAATTGTTCCGTTTTTCCCGTTCCTGACAGCGGTGGCAGACGGTGAGGTTTCTGGTATGCTGGCGGAAATGAGTACGACGGGCGTTATGATGGCGGTTCTCGTGACGGTTGTTTGGGCCGGTATGCTGCTCGTTTCTTCGGCGATGGAAAAACATATGCTGCACAATCCGCAGACGGCGAAGGAGAACGGATAAAATGACGCTTCTGATTACGGTTTTTGCAGCGGTTATCAGTACGGCGGTCTGGTACAAGAGTGAGTCGCGAAGCGAGATGAAGATTGGTGTGCTCTGCTGGTTGTATTGGGGAGCATCGCTGATGTGGCTCGTAGACGCAATTTTTGAATACGCGGAGCTTGGTGCGGAATATTTTACACCTGCACCGCTTGATATGCTGAACGATGGCTATTTGGGTCTGTCCGTTGTGGCGCTTGCGCTTGTTATCTGGATAGCGGTTCTGCTGTTCCGGGATCCGAAGGGCGTAATTAAAGCATCGCTGTTCCGTAGACAGTAATGTACGAGCGGTTCTGTACCGAGTGCAGAACCGCTTTTTTATGAATACAGGAGGACGATATGGCGAAGACCTTATATTTGGATTGTGGTATGGGTGCGGCAGGCGATATGCTGACAGCAGCATTGCTGGAGCTTCTGCCGAATAGGGAGGCGTTCACAGCCGAGCTGAATGCGCTGAGTATTCCGTCGGTGACGTTTACGACCGAAACTGTTCAAAAGTGCGGAATTACCGGTACGCATATGACGGTTAAGGTAAACGGCGAGGAGGAAAGTGAGAATATGCACGCGCATGCTCACGAGCATATGCATACCTCTGAGCAAATTTCTCATCATCACCATCATCACCACCATAGCGGTATGCATGAAATATCCCATATCATTGATGACTTGCCGGTATCCAACCAGGTGAAGGCAGACGTGCGCGCGGTTTATGCGCTGATTGCTGAGGCTGAGAGTCACGTACATAACAAACCGGTGACAGAGATACACTTTCATGAGGTCGGCACGATGGATGCAGTTGCGGATATTACTGCGGTCTGCCTGCTGATGGAGCGCCTTGCACCTGAGCAAGTGGTGGTATCGCCGATTCATGTCGGCAGCGGTCAGGTTAAGTGTGCACATGGCATTTTGCCAGTGCCGGCGCCGGCAACGGCATATATTTTGCGCGGCGTGCCGATCTACGGAGGGAGCATTCAGGGTGAACTGTGCACGCCGACCGGAGCGGCGCTTCTCCGCCATTTTGCTACGAAGTTCGGCGATATGCCGGTGATGAAAACGACGGCAATCGGTTACGGCATGGGAAAAAAGGACTTTGAGGCAGCGAATTGTGTGCGTGCATTGTTCGGCGAAACCGAGGACGCGGGAGATTTCATTACCATGCTGGAATGTAATCTGGATGATATGTCCGCTGAGGCGGTTGGCTTTGCACAGGAGCGCCTGTTTGCGGCAGGAGCGCTCGATGTTTACACGATGGCAGCACAGATGAAGAAATCACGTCCTGGCGTGGTTCTGTATGTAATGTGCCGCAGCGAGGAGAAACAGAAGATGGTAAGTCTGTTATTCCGGCATACGACAACACTGGGCGTGCGAGAGCAGACATACCGGCGATACACACTGTCCCGAACTGTCGATACCGTTCAGACGGCGTATGGCAAAGTGCGGCGGAAACTGTCCTCCGGCTACGGAGTGTCGCGCGAAAAGTACGAATATGAAGATGTTGCCCGTATTGCGCGGGAACAGGGGATGAGTTTTGCCGAGATAATGACCGATATCGAAAGCCTGAGCCACGGCGAGTAACGACGGTCTGCAAAACAACGAAGAGCGCGTAATCTGCTCTTGGAATGCGGTGTGCATGTGCCGTGTTCTGAGGGCAGAATTACGTTGTCAAACGCGAAATTGCGAAAAAGACAGGGTAATCAATCAGCTGTTGAGAAAAGTGAACAATTCTGTCCTTGTATTTATAATGCTTTTGTATCGGTGGTACAAAAAAATATTGTTTTTTTGTGCAAATAGTCATTGACAGCAAGGCCGATGAAATTATATACTGTTTATAATAAATCAGAGAGACTGATATTTCAGTACAACTGATTTTTTATTATATTGATTTCCGTGCACGTGCACGGAACGGAAACAGGTTCGTTATTTGTCAGTCGCAGCGTCACGTGGAAAATGTGCAGGTGTCCAATACCGAGCGTATATCATGTCAGGAAAAAGAGAAAGGCATGGGCAGATGACAGAAGAAAGACATTGCGACAAATCCAGAGCTGATTACTAAGCGGGCGTGTTTCCGAATACGGGTATTCAGATTAAAAGCCTGTATATTATTTAATGTTTTTGTTTCATAGAGGACTTCGGCTGTGAAGAGGGTGCACGTCGGCACAGCAGGAGTACTGTTTTGAATAGTTTCACGCGTCAGAATGCAGATTCTGTCAGCTGATTGAAAACATGGGACAGGAAGGAGAAAAGTTAAGTGACAAATGCAATGATTATTGACGCAAAAGATAACGTTGCGGTAGCCATCGAGCCGATCGCCGCAGGAGAGACCGCAACGTTTCTCCTCGCGGGCAAGCCGGTGTCCGTCCCCGTTACCGAGGACATCACCATCTACCACAAATTCGCCATCCGCGACATCGCAGAGGGCGAGCCCGTGGTAAAGTACGGCGAGCATATCGGACAGGCAACCGCATTCATCCCGGCCGGTGCACACGTTCATGTTCACAACGTCGTGAGCATGAAGGAAGACCGCCGCGGAAAGGAATAAGAGAGGAAATCTGACATGACATTTTATGGCTACCGCCGTCCGGACGGACGAGTGGGCGTGCGGAACAAGGTTCTGATCCTGCCCACGAGCGTCTGCGCTTCGGATACGGCACGTATCATTTCCCAGCAGGTCGAAGGCTCCGTGACCTTCAACAACCAGCAGGGCTGCTCGCAGGTCGCAGTAGACCAGCAGCTGACCATGGACGTCATGGCCGGCTACGCAGCAAATCCCAACATCTACGGCACGGTCCTCGTGTCGCTCGGCTGCGAAAACTGCCAGATGGACCTCGTTGCCGAGGCCATCGCAGAGCGCACCAACAAGCCCATGCAGCGCGTGATCATTCAGGAGGCGGGCGGCACGCTCAAGGCCGTCGAGCAGGCGGTCCGCTGCGCCAAGCAGATGGTCGCAGAGGCCGGTATGGTGCAGCGTGAGGAATTCCCGATTTCCGAACTGATCGTCGGCACGGAGTGCGGCGGCTCGGACCCGACGAGCGGTCTGGCGGCCAACCCGGCCATTGGCGCGATGAGCGACCTCGTCGTTGCGGCCGGCGGCACGAGCATTCTCTCCGAGACCTCGGAATTTATCGGTGCGGAGCACATTCTGGCCCGCCGCGCAGCAGACAAGCGCGTACATGACCGCATTTACGAGATCACCACTCGCTTCGAGGAGCATTTCCATGCAGTAGGCGAGGACGTCCGTCAGGGCAACCCCTCTCCCGGCAACAAGGCCGGCGGCATCACCACCCTCGAAGAGAAGTCGCTCGGCTGCATCCATAAGGGCGGCCACAGCGTCATCAACGAAGTATACGACTACGGCAAGCAGGTTAAGTCCCACGAGGGTCTGGTCATCATGGACACCCCGGGCAACGACCCCGCGTCTGTCGCGGCCATGGCGGCCGGCGGTGCGCAGGTCGTCGTATTTTCGAGCGGCCGCGGCTCGCCGATTGGCAGCCCGATTGTTCCGGTCGTGAAAATCACCGGCAACAAGATCACCTTCGCCAACATGGAGGACAACATCGACTTCAACGCCGCGCCGCTCATCTACGGCGAGCGCACGGTCGAGGAGCTGGGTCAGGATCTGCTCCGGATGGTCGTTGAGACCGCCTGCGGCAAACAGACCAAGGCGGAGTCGCTCGGCTTCACCGAAACCGCGATCGCACGCCTGTGCAATTACGTCTGATACACTGCCAATCCGAAAGGAAATCGAACTGTTCTCGGATGCCGTGCTGAACGGCACGCCGCTTACGATTTCCGAGGAGGAGTCGCTCCGTACCGCTCGCGTCTGTGACGCGATTCGAAAAGCAGGCGGCATTGACTGAAACCTTCTGTCATTCACACGCATTTATTCAGGGAAAGAAGGATATAAATGAACAAGAAAAATTACGCCGTTATGGACGGTAACACTGCGGCGGCGTACAGCGCCTATGCGTTCACCGAAGTAGCAGCAATTTACCCGATCACCCCGTCCTCGCCGATGGCGGAAAAGGTGGACGAATGGTCCGCAAAGGGCAAGAAAAACCTGTTCGGCACGACGGTCGACGTTATCCAGATGCAGTCCGAGGCCGGCGCGGCAGGCACCTGCCACGGCTCGCTTCAGGCAGGCGCTCTCACCACCACCTTCACCTCTTCTCAGGGCCTCATGCTGATGATCCCGGCGATGTACGCTATGGGCGGCCAGTTCCTGCCGAGCGTCATGCACATCGCGTCCCGCGTCGTCACGAGCAACCACCACTCGATCTTCGG
>OODU01002450.1_pt1 | contig 15875 bp, 8 predicted proteins | sample 1671171 | NCBI WGS metagenome assembly OODU01 (sample SAMN06348129, study PRJEB24527) | human gut metagenome | biome: human gut; feature: ankylosing spondylitis patient; material: feces | host: Homo sapiens | place: China | collected 2015-10
TATGGGGCAAAAAGCCTAAAAAATTGCACAAAAGGGGGGACAAAAACGCCCTTAATAAAAACGTTTTTCATCCCATAAAATCTAGCAATTGCAAAAATTATATGATATAGTGATTTTTAGTATAGAAAATGAAAATAAAACGAATAAAAAATATATCCGAAGATAATGCGAGGAGGAGAAAAATGTCAAATAACTTAAAGGGAAATCCTGTTGAAGGATTTGCCGAGAAAAGCCGTGAAGCGGCAGTAGAGGGAATAGTTTTACTTAAAAATGAGGGAAATGTACTTCCATTAACAGAACAGGATAAGGTTTCAGTTTTTGGAAGACCAATGATTGAGTACTACAGAAGCGGAACAGGTTCAGGAGGAGCTGTAAACGTTGAATACACAACAAATATTTTGGACGGATTTGAAAACAGCAACCTTAACTTTAACAAGACTATAGTTGAAGACTATAAGGAATGGTTAAAGGATCATCCATTTGATAACGGCGGCGGTGGCTGGGCATGCGAGCCATGGTTCCAGAAAGATATGGAAATTACAGCAGATTATGCAAAGAAACAGGCAGAATCAACTAACAAGGCTGTATACATTATCGGACGTACAGCAGGAGAAGATAAGGACAACGCCAACTGGGTAGGAAGCTATCTTCTTACAGATGAAGAAAAAGAAAACCTTAAGAACATAACAGAAGCTTTCGAAGATGTTTGTGTAGTTCTTAACGTTTCAAATATTATCGACCTTAAGTGGATTGATGAAGAACAGTTTAAGGGACACATCAAATCAGTAATTATTGTATGGCAGGGCGGTATGGAAGGTGGAAACGCAGTAGCTGAAGCACTTTCAGGCAAGGCTACACCAAGCGGTAAATTACCTGACACAGTAGCTTATGATATTGAAGACTATCCTGCTAATGACAACTTTGGCAACGAACTTACAAACCTTTACAAAGAAGACATTTATGTAGGATATCGTTATTTTGAAACATTTGTACCTGAAAAAGTTCAATTTGAATTTGGTTTCGGACTTTCATACACAACATTTGATATCGAAACAGTATCAGCTGATGCAGATGATGAAAAAATCACATTAGAAGTTAAGGTAACTAACACAGGCGACAAGTTCTCAGGAAAAGAAGTTGTTCAGGTATACTACGAAGCACCACAGGGAGCTTTGGGACAGCCTGCAAGACAGCTTTGTGCATACGAGAAAACAGAAAATCTTGCACCGGGTCAGAGCCAGACATTAAAGATTGCTTTCGATATTAACGGAATTGCATCATATGATGACTCAGGCGTTACAGGCAACAAGTCATGCTACGTATTAGAAGCAGGAGATTACAACTTCTACGTAGGTAACAGCGTAAAAAATAATAAACTAGCTTATACATATAAAGTTGAAGAACTTAAAGTAACAGAACAGCTTTCAGAAGCTGCTTGCCCTAACGATGAAAATCTTACATTAATGAAGCCGGGCAAGAGAAGAGAAGACGGAACATACGAAATTACATATGTACCATCACAAAAGCCTACAGTTGATATGGCTAAGAGAATTGAAGACAATCTTCCAAAAGACATGAAAATTACAGGCGATGTAGGAATTACATTACAGGATGTAAAAGCAGGTAAAAACACTATTGAAGAGTTCGTTGCACAGCTTACAGTTTCAGAATTAGCACAGATTGTAAGAGGTGAAGGAATGAGTAACCCTAGAGTTACAAAAGGAACAGCTTCAGCTTTTGGTGGATTAAGCGATACATTGTTTGCTTACGGAATCCCTGCAGCATGTTGCGCAGATGGACCTAGCGGACTTAGAATGGAAGGAAAAGCTACACAGCTTCCTATTGGAACAGCACTTTCAGCATCATGGAATCCTAAGCTTGTAAGAGAACTTTATACAATGGAAGGTCAGGAATTATACGGAAATCAGGTAGATACATTACTTGGACCCGGAGTAAACATTCACAGACATCCTTTAAACGGACGTAACTTTGAATACTATTCAGAAGATCCATACCTTTCAGGTACAATTGCAGTTGCTTCAACAGGCGGTATTAAAGACGGTGGAGCATGGGGCACAATTAAGCATTTTGCATTAAACGGTCAGGAATCACATAGATTTAAGATTGATGCAGTATGCTCAGAAAGAGCAATTAGACAGATTTATCTTAAAACATTTGAAATGGCAGTAAAAGCCGGAACAGTTAAGGCATTAATGACAGCCTATAATCCTATTAACGGACATTGGGCAGCTTCAAATTATGATCTTTGTACAACAATTCTTAGAAATGAATGGGGATATGACGGTATCGTAATGACTGACTGGTGGGCTAAGATGAACGACGTTGTAGAAGGTGGAGAAGAATCGAATCAGGATACAAGAGACATGGTTCGCTCACAGAATGACTTATATATGGTTGTAAACAACAACGGAGCAGAAGTTAATTCAAACAATGATAATACTGAAGAATCAGTTAAGGAGGGAAAGCTTACTGTTGGAGAGCTTCAGAGAGCAGCAATTAATATTTGTAACTTTATTCTTTCAGCACCTGTTATTGAAAGAGAATTAGTTGATACTGATATTGCAAAACATTTTGATTCAATTCCAAACGACCAGGCTAAGTATCAGGTATTCAATGTTGGAAAAGATGATAAGGTAATGTTTAACAGTGGAACAGAAGCTACATTGGAAGTTGAAGAAGAAGGAGAATATACAATTATTGTACATATCGCATTTGACAAGTCCAACTTATCCCAGTCAACAGTAAATGTTAATGCCAACGGCACAACAATGGTAGTAATCCAGACTAATGGTACAGATGGCAACTGGATTACACAGAAACTTTGCAAGGTTAAACTTGACAAAGGCGTGTATAACTTAAAGCTTGAAGAAGTATTAGCAGGAATCAAGGTTAAATATATTCAGTTTAAGAAGATTCCAAAGAAAAATAAATAAATGTAAAAAGCAAACAGTCTATTATGATTGGTTAGTCAAAGCATAGCATATAACAATTGAAAAAGGTCTGCTGGAGATATTGTTCCAGTGGGCTTTTTCTTTACTCCTTTAGAGGGGGACCTTAATGTTTGGCATATAACAGAGAAAAAATGATGAAATTGTGCAAAATCACAAGAAGAATAAAAACGGTTTTATAGCGAAAACATTATAACGCCAAATAATTGTATAAAATGCACAAAAAAAGCAAACAAAATGTGCAAAAAGTATAGGGCGAATGCATAAAGAACAGGTCAGACTATGAAAAATAAATAAAAAGTGTACAACATAGCCTATGGGTAGTTGAAAAAACCATTTTAATTTGGTAGAATTGTCTGATAAGGGATAAATAATCGAAGGGATTCGACAAGATCTTGGATGAAAGGAGAAAAAACATGAATATTTCAAAAAGGAAACAAGGAATACTCGCAATAATATGTACTATTGCGATGATTGTAACATCAATTACGGTGTACAATCCAACAGAGGTAAAGGCAGATCCATCAGCAACAGTTGATGGAAAACAATATTCAGCAACAGTAAAAGATAGAGGAGAGTGGACAGGGTTTGATTGTCAGGGAATTTTTGATAGTGCCAGGATTCATTTTGCATGGGGAATTGATGTAGATTCAAACACTATTACTGCATCAATAGGAGAAACTAATTTAACAGTTAATGGAAAAAGTGCTAAAGGAATGAATATTCCATTGTCAGAAGTAACTAGCTTAGGAGTAGGAAGTTATGATATTGTAATTAATGCAACAACGTTAGCTTCAGAATCAGCAGAAGCAAAGGAAATATCTGCGACAGCAACGTTAAAGATAGAGAAAGTTGAGGGAACAACAGAATTGCAGAAACCTTCAGCACCAACTGGTTTAGTTGCTAATATTAATGATTTAAAGACAAATTATACAATAGCATTTGGTAATGTGGCAACAGCAACAAGTTACAAATTTTATTTAGATGGAACATATAAAAAAGATATTACTAATGGTGGTACAGTTACTATTGAAGAGTTAAATCTTGAAGCTGGGAAAACATATGCGTTCGGTGTAAGTGCTGTAAATTCAGCAGGAGAATCGGATATTACAACGATTAACGTTACGGTTTCGGGAAAAGAGGAAGAAACAACAACAGGTTCATCTACAGAGCCTTTTGACCCATCAACTATTAAAGATTCAGAATGGACATTGGCGAAGGACTCAAAAACAGTATCATATTATATAGCTGATGGAAAGGCCAACAAAGTGTCAGTAACGCCGCAATTGAGAGGTGACAATTGTTATTACATGGCATTTACATTAGCAGCTAAGTTTAAATCTGTAACATTTGACGGAGTGTCTAAAGATGTTCCAGGTGGAGCTGATTATGAAGTAAAGGCAAGCGATTTGACCAGTGGTTATCATACATTAGTGGTAACAGATTACTATGGTAAAGAATCAGTTACAATTTATTTTAAAGTAGCAAAAGAGGAAGAAACAACTACTGCTGCATACAAAGATGGAGAAGTTTTAGTTAATGAATCAAACCAAACTAAAGAAGTTCCAGCCTATAAGGATGGAGATTATTGGCAGAAGGAATATAACAATGCACCTGTAAAATATGTTAAGGGAAAGAAGTACGTTGCAGAAGTTGTTGTATCATCAACAGCAGCAAAGAGAATTAAAATGGTTTTCCAGAGAGTTAATTTTTGGGATTTCGTAGATGCAAATAAAGGATATGAGACAAGTATTGCAGCTGGAAGTAAGGTAAAGATTACATATGTATTTGAAGCTACTCAGGAAACAGACAATGGTAACTTTGATATTTATTTAGGTTCAGTTGCAGATGCAACAACATTAGTTTTTGAATCTAAGAAACTTACAACATACAATGAAGTTCCTGCAGGTGTTCAAACAGGAGTTGAAGTTCTTGAAGCACCTGGATCAACAAAATACACAGTTTCAATTGATGGAGAAGAAAGACAGTGCAAAGAAGGCGAAGTAATTTCTGTACCAACAGAAGGTCAGGGTTACTACGAGGTTACTAAGAAAGAAGCTTATGCTCCAGGAACAGAACTCACAGTAAATGAAAATATGACTTTAAAGAGCATTAAATTAAATGTAACAATGACACCGGGAGCAAGTATTAGATTAGCAGCTCCAACAGGTTTAAGATTCCAGACAACTGTTAAATCAGAAAATGGAATTGCTGCAGATGAAATCTTAAATTCAAAAACAGTAACAACAGGTACACTTATTACAACATTAGATTTGTACAAAGATAATGGAAAAACACTTACAAAGGATAGTAAGTATAATTTCCTCGATATTGCAAATAACGGATGGTTTAATAATGGAACAAGTACAGAAACAGGAAAGTTCTGTGGTTCAATTGTTAAAATTAAAGCCCAAAACTATGGTAGAGCATACATCGCTGTAGGATATGCAACTATTAATTATTCAAATGGTAAGCCAAAGACTGTTTATGCAGAAGTTACTGAAAACAATGCTAAGTCAATTAAGTACGTTGCTGAGAAGGTACAGACCAGCGAGAAATTTAGTGGTTACACTGCTGAACAGAAGGACATCATTGACAAGTACATTAAGGGAAAGGAGATATCAGAATAATGGAAAGAAGATATATAAGCCCAGAGATGGATATAATAGAATTTGACACAAATGATGTAATAACTACAAGTAGTGATCTCGGTGGTGAAAAGCCTGGATTAACAGATGTAATTGATGTAAACGGAATAAAAGATTGGTCAGATTTTTTTGAATAAAAAATAAACAAGTTAATAATAAAACAAGCTGTGCTTTAATATTAAAGCACAGCTTATTTTTTGCCCTCATTACTATCATCTTCCCCTAAAGGTCTATAACAATGTTCAATAAATGCAAAAGGTTAAAAATCAGACAAACCAGCCGGATTGTCGACTTATTGTATGGGTGTATTACTTGATTTGAAGGGCAAAAAAATGTATACTAGTAGTTATCAGTATGAAATGGATTATAACCCCGAAGGGTACGCATTTAACCTGATAAGTTACGAAAACATAGGAGGCAAAAATGATAACATTAAGTAAAGGCGGAGCATACCTTATTGGTGGCACAGAAGTTGTAGAAACAGGTGCAGGCTCAGAAGAATTACTAAAGAACAAGTTAGGGGATAAATACCTTACAAAAGAAGATGCTGCAAAGAATACTATGGCATATGGTATTTTGAACGAACACAACACATCAGGCAACATGGATAAGCTTCAGATTAAGTTTGATAAGCTTACTTCCCATGATATTACATTTGTTGGAATCATTCAGACAGCAAGAGCTTCAGGATTAGAGAAATTCCCAATTCCTTATGTGCTTACAAACTGTCATAACAGTTTATGTGCTGTTGGTGGAACAATTAACGAAGATGACCATATGTTTGGACTTACATGTGCTAAGAAATATGGCGGAATTTATGTACCACCTCATCAGGCAGTTATCCATCAGTTTGCCAGAGAGATGTTAGCAGGTGGCGGAAAGATGATTCTTGGTTCTGATTCACATACACGTTATGGTGCCCTTGGTACTATGGCTATGGGTGAAGGCGGACCTGAATTGGTTAAGCAGTTACTTTCACAGACATATGACATTAATATGCCTGAAGTAATCGGTATCTACATGACAGGAGAACCTGCTAAGGGTGTAGGACCTCAGGACGTTGCACTTGCAATTATCGGAGAAGTATTTGACAAGGGTTATGTTAAGAATAAAGTTATGGAATTTGTAGGACCTGGTGTTTCTAACTTAAGCGCAGATTTCAGAATCGGTGTTGACGTTATGACAACAGAAACAACTTGTCTTTCATCTATTTGGCGTACAGATGAGAAGATTAAGGAATTCTATGACATCCATGGAAGAGTAGATGAGTATAAAGAATTAAATCCTGGCGAAGTTACATACTATGATGGAATTGTTTATGTTGATTTATCTAAGATTAAACCTATGATTGCAATGCCATTCCATCCAAGTAACACATATACTATTGAAGAATTAAATGCTAACTTGGAAGATATTCTCCACGATGTTGAAAAGAAAGCTTTAGTTTCATTAGATGGACAGGTGGATTATAAACTTACAAACAAGATTCGTGATGGAAAACTTTATGTTGACCAGGGAATCATTGCAGGTTGTGCAGGTGGTGGATTTGAAAACATTTGTGCAGCAGCAGATATATTAAAGGGACATAGCATTGGAGCTGACGAATTTACACTTAGTGTATATCCTGCTTCTATGCCAGTATATATGGAATTAATCAAAAACGGATGCGCAGCAGATATTATGGCTGCCGGCGGTGTTATGAAGACAGCATTCTGTGGACCTTGTTTCGGTGCAGGTGATACACCGGCTAACAATGCCTTCAGTATCAGACATTCAACACGTAACTTCCCTAACAGAGAAGGAAGTAAGTTACAGAATGGACAGATTTCTTCTGTTGCACTTATGGATGCCAGATCTATTGCAGCAACAGCAGCTAACAAGGGTTATCTTACAGCAGCTACAGATGTTGATGTTGAGTTTAAGGGACGTAAGTATCATTTTGACAAGAGTATTTATGAAAACAGAGTATTTGACTCACACGGAATAGCAGATCCTGATACAGAAATCCAGTTTGGACCAAACATCAAAGACTGGCCGGAAATGGTTGCACTTACAGACAATCTTCTTCTTAAAGTTGTTTCAGAGATTCATGATCCGGTTACAACAACAGATGAATTAATACCATCAGGTGAAACATCATCTTATCGTTCTAACCCACTTGGACTTGCAGAATTTGCACTTTCAAGAAAGGACCCTGAATATGTAGGAAAGGCTAAAGAAGTTCAGAAAGCAGAAAAAGCAAGAGAAGCAGGACAGAATCCTGTAGATGCACTTCCGGAAGTTGGAGGAGTATTTGAAGCGTTAAAGAGCAATCTTCCTCAGTACAAGATTGACAATGATACAGTAGGTATCGGAAGCACTATTTTTGCAGTAAAACCGGGTGACGGTTCAGCAAGAGAACAGGCTGCTTCATGTCAGAAGGTATTAGGCGGATGGGCTAATATTGCCTGTGAATATGCAACAAAGAGATATCGTTCAAACCTTATTAACTGGGGTATGCTTCCATTCATTTATGAATCAGAAGAATTACCATTTAAGAACGGTGACTATATTTTTGTACCGGAAATAGTTGAAGCTGTTAAGAATAAAGCTACAGACGTACAGGCTTACGTTGTAGATGATGACAAGAATGTTAAACCATTTACATTAAAGCTTGGCGAAATGACTGACGACGAACGTGACATTATATTAAAAGGCTGCCTGATTAATTACAACAGAAAATAAATAATTAAAACAGGGAGGAGACCATATGGGAAACAAGAATGTCATAACAAAAGATGACTGTTATTTGTTTGGAAAAGGTACTCATTATGAAATATATGAGAAACTGGGTGCGCATGTTACAACAATTGATGGTGTAAAAGGAACATATTTCGCAGTTTGGGCACCCCATGCAGTTAACGTTGCCGTTATAGGTGATTTTAATGACTGGTTGGGATTTAACCATAACATGAAGATGGAAAATGATTCAGGCATCTGGGAACTTTTCATACCGGAGGTTGAAGAAGGAGCAATGTACAAGTATGTTATTTCTACACAAAGTGGGGATACATTGTACAAAGCTGATCCTTATGGTTTTTGGGCTGAGAAAAGACCCGGAAATGCTTCAAGGGTAGCAAATATTGATAATTACAAATGGAAAGATGCTAAATGGATATCAGAGAAGGCAAAGGAGAATCACTATGAACTTCCAATGTCAATCTATGAGGTTCATCCGGGTTCATGGAAAAAGGATTTTAAAGGTCCTGATGATGAAGACGGATTCTATGATTACAAGCGTATGGCTAAAGAACTTGTAGCATATGTTAAGGATATGGGATATACTCATGTAGAACTTATGGGTATATTGGAACATCCTTTTGATGGTTCATGGGGATATCAGGTTGTGGGATATTATGCACCTACATCAAGATATGGAACACCTCAGGATTTTATGTATTTGGTAGATGCTTTCCACAAAGCAGGAATCGGGGTTATTTTGGACTGGGTACCAGCCCACTTCCCAAAAGATGCTCACGGACTTGCAATGTTTGACGGAACACCACTTTATGAATATGCAGATCCAAGATTGGGAGAACATCCTGACTGGGGTACTAAGGTTTTCGATTATTCTAAGACAGAAGTTGTTAATTTCCTTATTGCAAACGCATTATTCTGGGTTGAAAAATATCACATAGACGGACTTCGAGTTGACGCAGTTGCTTCTATGTTATATTTGGATTACGGAAGAGAAGACGGACAGTGGGTTCCTAATAAGTATGGCGGTAATGAGAACTTGGAAGCTATTGAGTTCTTTAAACATTTAAGTAGTGTTATGAATTACAGAAATCCAAGAGCATATATTATTGCTGAAGAATCCACAGCATGGCCTAAGGTTACTATGTCACCTAAGGATGGAGGACTTGGATTTTCTTACAAGTGGAATATGGGCTGGATGCATGATTTCTTAGAGTATATTAAGCTTGATCCTTTGTTTAAGAAGGGTAATCATAATAAGATGACTTTCGGATTAACTTATGCATTTAGTGAGAATTTTATTTTAGTATTATCTCACGATGAAGTTGTTCATTTGAAATGTTCAATGATTAATAAGATGCCGGGTTATCCACAGGATAAGTTTAAGAACTTAAAGACAGCATATACATTTATGTTGGGACATCCGGGCAGAAAGCTGTTATTTATGGGACAGGAATTTGCCCAGTTACAGGAATGGTCAGAGGCTAGAAGCCTTGACTGGTATCTGCTTGATGAACCTGAACATAAGGACATGCAGGAATATGTAAAGAAATTACTTCACTTATATAAGGAATATCCGGCACTTTACACTGAAACAAAGGGCTATGGAGCTTTTGAGTGGATTAATGCCAATGACTGTGAAAGAAGTATTTTCAGTTTCATAAGAAAGACAACAGAAGCTGATTATAAGAACTCTATCGGTTTCGTGTGTAACTTTACACCAATGGAAAGACCTGATTATGTTGTAGGAGTTCCAAAAGCCGGAACTTACAAGAGATTGGTTACAACAGAAACAGGTGAGAAACAGGTTGTAAGCTACAGAGCCAAGAAAGGCGAGTGCGATGGAAGACCATATAGATTGGAAATGCCACTTAGACCATACGAATCAGTAGTTTTCGAATTTCCAAAAACAAGAAAAAAGAAAGCTACACCAAAGAAGAAAACAAAATAAAAAATAAAATTGTCTGTGGTACAAAAAAATAGTGCCACAGACATTTTTTTGTGCTATGATTAGGATTGATTAAATACAAGGATTGAATGGGTGATGAAATGAAAAAGAAAGTTATAGCAGTTGTTGCAATTGTGCTGATTCTTGCAATTGCAGTGGTTATAGGAATAAATTTTAACAAGAAGCAGTCTAAGAATAACAAGCAGAGCAATAGCGGACAGGCAACGTCTACATATAATGGTAAGTTGCCGGGGATTGATTTATATTATGGAAGTCAGAAGGTTGGAAGTCTTAACGGCTACACAATGGATATGGAAGAAGAACATATGCGTGATGTTATTGTCCCTGTTAATACAGACAGAACGGTTCCAATTACAATATCAACTAATGGCAATAAGGTTTCAGAGATTTCTTACGAAATGAAGAGTACTGAGGACAACCGTTTGATAGATAATGGAACCCTTGCCGGCTGGAAACAGAAGGACGGCAAGATTACTTTGAATTATCAGGCCAGTGCCATTATGGAACAGGGAACAGAGTATTTCTGGGAAATAATTATCAAAACAGATAAGTATGAGCAGATTAATTATTACGCAAGGGTAATGGTTACGGATAAGGAGTTTGTTACTGAACAGATTAAGTTTGCGAAGAATTTTGCACAGACTGCTTTAAAGGGCGAGGGAGCTTCAAAGCTTGCTCAGTATATTGAGCCTGATAGTAGCCTTCCTAATGATAACCTTGGTCAGACTACTATTAAGTCAAGTTACAATAGCCTTATTTGGACTTCACTTAAGCCTGAGCTTATATCTGATATAACAATAACAGCAAAAGAGTTTTGCATAAAGGACACCGGGGAAGCCGGAACTTATACAATGAATTATCAGATTAGAACAACTAATGCTGAGAAGGTTAAAGAGAAATATAATGTTTCTGAAACAATCACAATATGGAGTTGTGCAGGAAGAATTTATGTTTTGGCATATGACAGGGAAGTAAATCAGATTTGGACAGCAGACAAGAATAACGTAGGCGGAAGTTTTATTGACTTAGGTATTCAGAAAGAAACAAAGGCTGATTTTGTTGAAAGTTCAAATCAGCAGTTTATGGCGTTTCAGGTTAACGGCGATGTTTACGTAATGGATTTGAATGAAAGAAAAATCAAACAGGTTTACAATCTTAATGCCAAGAATGCTGAACAGCTTAACAATACTAAGGCAAGGGTAATTACCGTGAATGCCAAGGGCAATGTTGACTATATGATTTATGGTTATAGTAAGGCTAAGGAGCATGTAGGCGAAAACGGAATTTCTATTTTAAGATATAATTATGAGTCTAACAGTTCCAAAGAGGCGGCTTTTGTACCTTGCAAAGTGCCTGCTTACAACTTGGAGAAGCAGTTGTCACAGCTTTGTTACGTAGGCGACGGAACTCTTTATATTATGATGAACAACACTATTTACTATGCAAACCTTAAAACTAAGGAGTGGGGAGCGTTGGTAGAAAATGTGGAAGACGGAAGTTTTGCAATTAACAGCGACGGAAGTATGTTGGCTTACAATACAAGTGGTAAGGCTTATGATACGGAAAACATTACAATTGTTAACTTAAAGAATGGTGAAAAGAAGACTATTGAGGCGGGAGCTGACAATATTATTACCGTATATGGTTACACGGGAACGAACCTGATTTATGGAATAGGTTCTCAGAGTGACGTGTCAAAGAAGAGTTTTGTACCTGTTAGCAAGTTGGTAATTGTTGATAAGGATTATAAAGAAGTTAAGTCATATTCACAGAATAAGGTTTATATTACAGGTGTTGAAATAACAGACAATATTATTAATATTAAGCGGTACAAGGGCAAGAGCCGGATTTCAGATGACCAGCTTTTGGATAATACTGAGACTAAGAAACCTGTTGCAAAAACAAGCTATTATGTGGATGATGTAAAGCAAAAGGAATTAGCTTTGGCATTTACTAATGCACTTGATGGAACTAAGCAGCTTTCAGTTGAAAAGATTGGCAAGGTAACTTTTGACAGTAGTTCTAAGGTTAATGCTACTTTTGAGAGCAAGAAAGAAAATAATTATTATGTTTACGGATATGGAAAGCTTCAGGGGATTTACAGCGACAAGAACGTTGCAACTAATGCGGCAAAAGCTACATATGGACTTGTAACGGATAACCGTGGACATAAGATATGGGTTTTTGAAGAGAATTATAATTAAAAATATACGAAAAGGTCAAAATGCTAATGAGAAAAGAGTGTTTTGACTTTTTTCTTTATCTTTACGCGAAAAATTTTTAATGTTATACTTAAAGTTAGTAAAAAATTCGGGAGGAACTATGCGATTTATACATACTGGTGACATTCATCTTGGTGCCACTCCGGAGAGCAAAAGACCTTGGGCGGCTAACCGTGGAGATGAAATTTGGAATACTTTAGAACGTTTAATTAAAAAAATAAAAATAGACCCGGTAGATTTGCTTATTATTGCAGGGGATATGTTTCACAGACAGCCGTTGCTTCGTGAACTTAAGGAAGTTGATTATTTGTTTTCGACTATTCCTGACACAAAGGTTGTTTTGTGCGCGGGAAATCATGATGCCATTAAAAAAGGCTCTTTTTATGACGGCTTCAAATGGAGTGAGAATGTTATTTTCTTAGGTGACAAGAATATTGAAAGTGTGGAGATTCCTGAGCTTAATACATGTGTGTATGGACTAAGTTATCACCAGACTGAAATTAAGGACGCAATGTATGACTATGTTATTGTGAACAGACCGGATATGATTAATATTCTGGTGGCTCATGGCGGTGACGAAAAGCATATTCCCATTAATAGAAAGAAGCTTGCAATGTCAGGTTTTGACTACGTGGCAATGGGACATATTCATAAGCCTGAAATAGATGAAAAGATGAAGATGGCATACAGTGGTTCTCTTGAACCTATTGATATGAATGATATTGGACCTAGAGGCTATATTTATGGTGAGATTTCAAAGAGAGGTCTTGAACTTGAATTTGTGCCTTTTGCAAAGAGAATTTACAGGGAACTTGATTTCACGGTAACTCCAACAGCTACTAATTTGGAAATAAGACATAGACTGATTGACATGATTAAGGAGCAGGGACAGGATGATATGTACAAGATTACTTTTAGCGGTTACAGAGATCCTGATTTTGACATTGATGTTTCAGATATTGAAGGTGTTGGAAATGTTGTAAGTGTTACCGACAATACGGTTCCTGATTATGATTTTGAAGAATTGTACGCTGAAAATAAGGACAATATTCTTGGAATGTACATAAAGAAATTTCTTGACAGGGAGAGTCTTACACCTTTGCAGCGTAAAACCCTTTACTATGGAACAAAGGCATTGATGGATGCCATGGAGGACAGGGCATGATTATAAAGGACATACGATTAACTAATTTTGGAAAATTTAATCATAAAATGGTAACTCTTGAACCGGGACTTAATATTGTATATGGTGAGAATGAAGCGGGAAAGACTACTCTTCATACTTTTATAAGAGGAATGCTCTTTGGAATAGAAAAACAGCGTGGAAAGGCAAGTGGTAAGGACCTTTACACTAAGTATGAGCCATGGGAGAATCCGGCTAATTATCATGGTATGATGCGAATCGAAAGCGACGGTGTAACTTATCGTATTGAGAGAAATTTTAATAAGCTTAATAAGTCTTTTAAGGTTATTAATGAAGATAAGGGTGTTGAGCTTAAAACAGAGGAGATTGAAAATCTTTTCGCAGGGCTTGATGAAAGTTGTTATTACAACACTATAAGTATAAGCCAGCTTGGCAGCGTTACAGATAAGGAACTTGAAGTTATTCTGAAGAATTATGCGGCAAATCTTGGAACGACTAAGTCTATGGAGATTGATATTAAATCAGCATTTGCAGACTTAGATAAGCAGAAGAAAAATATAATGATTGAAAGCCGAATTGCTGAAGAGGATGTTGTTGAGAAGGCTATTAAGAATGCCAAAGAGGATTTGGAGATTTCTCATGGCGAACAGCATACAATAATTGCTTCAATAGAGCAGAAAAAGCAGTCTTTATTTAATCTTTCTAATAAGAAGAAGGAATTGTCAGCTCTTGATGCAAAACGACTTGAAGCCTTAAATAAACTTAATGAGCGTAAGGAGAATCTTTATCAGGAGGCAATTACTTTGACTGCTGACAGTGAGAAGTTTTCAGCTTCCCTTGAACAGATTGAAAATCACCAGAAGCAGCTTGAACAGGAGCTTGCTGACAAGGGCATTGACGGAAGAGAGACTATGGAATATCTTCTTGAAAAAGTTACTAACAGAAGTAATATGCCTGTTTTGTTTATTATCCTTATGATGGGATGTATTGGTGGTGCAGCAGGTTTTATTATGGGCAATTACCAGATGATGGATTTAAAGCAGTTTTGGGTTAAGCCGGGTATATGCCTTGGTGCGGCTTTTGTTTTTCGTATACTTGCAATCTTTAAGTATGGATTTAATAAGAAGAAGCGTCAGAAGAAGTTGGATGCCTTAAAGGAGATTAAGCTTGTAATGGATAAGCTGGACGCGGCAAAGCACGAAAGGGTTTATGTTGAACGTCAGCTTAACAACAAGAAAGAAGCTTTAAAGGATACTCAGGAGTTTATTAAAGCCGAGGAAGAAAAAAGCGTTGATATGCAGGATTATAGTGACGAGTTAAAGGACTTGGAAGCGAAGGAACGTGAAATCAACGAGGCAATTTCAAAGTCTCAGTGGATTCTTGAACAGAAGCAGGAAAAGGATATTGAACTTCAGAAGAAGATTGATGAACTTGAGGAGCGATTTAACAAGATTAAGAAAGCAAAAGTTGAAATACAGGCTATTGAGGACGCCAAGAGTAATATTGAAGATATAGCAGATGAAATCAGAAATAGTTTCGGTAAGAGATTAAATGAGAGAGCATCTTATTATATTTCACAAATTACAAACGGCAAATATGACAATCTTTCAATAGATGACAAACTTAACATATCTGTAAACAGTAAGCACGCTCTCATAGCTGCTACACGACTTAGCAAGGGTACAATAGAGCAGATATATATGGCACTTAGACTTGCGGCAGCAGATATTATATTTGAAAAGGACAAGAAACCTATACTTCTTGATGATGCCTTTGCAATGTATGATAACAAGCGAATGGGTAATACTATGAGATTTATGGCAGAAAATATGGAACAGGTAATCATCTTCTCATGCCATACAAGAGAGAAGCTAATGGCGGACAAGTTAGGACTTAAGTATAACTTTATAAGGTTGTAGTGGAGAGTTGCAAGGTTATGAAGTTATAAGGTAGAGTTGCAAGATTATGAAGTTATAAGGTAGAGTTGCAAGGTTATAAAGTCATAAAGGAGAGTTGTAAGGTTATAATTGAGAACGCTAAGATTTAAATGATAGATCTAAGGATGCGGCGGAGAATTGAATATTATATGAGTGTGGAAGAGTGAGAATTAGCCCCGGCTACGGAAACGTAGCCGGGGTTTTTATAGGCTGAAATTGTGGGAGAATTTTTTAGAAGTCATATTCTTTT
>OODU01002456.1_pt1 | contig 15856 bp, 16 predicted proteins | sample 1671171 | NCBI WGS metagenome assembly OODU01 (sample SAMN06348129, study PRJEB24527) | human gut metagenome | biome: human gut; feature: ankylosing spondylitis patient; material: feces | host: Homo sapiens | place: China | collected 2015-10
CGTAGGTTCAACTGGCAAGTACAAATAAGTAGAAATGTTTGAACAACACCGTTTTAGGAAGTTGAAAAATCAAGTTTGATGATTATATGCAATATTCGCCAATGGTCGCAGTTTATGGGTTAAACCTTGCAGGTGTGAAAGGGAAGCATAGCTTTAAAGGCAGGACAATAATTTTGGCAATGTCTTATGCAACTATGGGAATGATTGTCAATACGATGAAATATTCGTTTAAAGAGAAAAGACCGGATAGTAATACTCGAAATTCTTTTCCATCCGGTCATACTGCTACGGCATTTATGGGAGCTGAATTTCTTTACCGGGAATATAGGGATGTGTCGCCATGGATTGGTTATGCAGGGTATGCGATAGCAGCAATTACGGGATACTTGAGAATATACAATGACAGGCATTACCTCAATGATGTGGTAGCAGGGGCTTGTATTGGTGTTTTGAGCACGAAACTGGCTTATTGGTTGTATCCTAAGATATTTAAGAAATCCGAATGTTACAAAGAGCATGTGGCGATAGTGACCTTGCCTTATTATTCCGCAAAAGAAGTTGGTTTGAACATGTGTATTTGTTTTTAGGGATAGACAAAGTAATGTTTATTAGTTTTATACATCTAATTCAGTGTTTACATGTATTTTTCCGAAAGTCTTTTGCTCGTCACGCACCCGGCACAGTTCCCGGTGCGCCTTTTCCTTGTATTCCAGCAAAGCGGAGTTTTCGGAGCGCAGCCGGGCAATCTCCCTTTCTTGTTCTTCGCTTTTGGCTTCTGCCTTTGCTTTTTCTTCGGCAGCATGGGCGATCAGTTCCGGCGCAGGGAGTTGCTTGGCGGTCTGTTCCCGGACTGCCTGTAATAGCTGGCGAACCGCTTCCGTTCCCTCGTTGTGTCGTTCCATGATCTTTGCGGATTGTTCCAGCCGCCCGGCAACCTTTTCTAATGGGGAGAGGTCAAAAGCTTCACCCCGGAGGTCGAACCCGGTTCTTTGGAAATAATCAACGGATAACTCGACAAATTCTTTGCGAGTTATACCCGTACCGTTTAAATACTCGTCTAATTTTTGGGCGTACTCTTGGCTTATCGCTATGGTGGTAAGCGGTGTTTTCCTCTTTTGCTTGCTTTCCTGTCCTTTTTCCATTGCTGTAAAATGCTATATTCTGTTGCAAAGGTAGTTATAAGTATTGTTATAGCAATTTATCACAAACATTATTGCAATTTATTGCGGTTATAGCAAAATAAATCATCTTGCTATTAGCTGGAAGTCATGGTAAACGCCCCCATTTCTTCCGCAGGCTTCCGGACATGGTTCGGTGAATATCACTGTTACGAATATTGCCCCGGCGAACTTCTCTATCTCTGTAACCATTGCCCGTAAATCCCTGCCATAGCCGTTTATTTCGGCTGGTACGATAACTTTATCACCTGTTTTCATAAGCTATTTTCTATCTTTTAATTTCCCTTTGATTGCATTGATAATATACCCCTTGGGGTTTTTCTTTTCTCTTGCTTTTCCCTTGAGAATGGAAAGCTCTAGCATTATGTCAAGCTCTTTTTGCGCAGCCTTGAAAAGGTCTATGTTGTTCTTTATCTCTTGGTCTGTGAATAGCAGGTCTTGTTTTAGATAGTTCCGTATGAGCCTGTCTAAGTCCCACCCTAAGCTGACCTGTTTTTGTAGTTCGTGCTTTTCGAGTTCCTCGTCCCTGTGCTCCGGCTGGTATTTTGGATATAGTTTTAGTGAATGGAAAGAACGTCCGTCCTTTAAGATTTTGTATTCAAAGGAATAGGGGCTTTTGGCGTCTAATTCTTCTTTCGCAGGCTTTACAATCCACTTGATAAAGTCGGGGTTTCGCTTGTATTTGTCTTGTACGCCGAACATGATTTTTAAGTCCTCGATTGTATAAATCAAGGGTCTTTCCTGTCCGCTCATAAGCTCATAGAACCGCATCGAGTATTGGCTTGTAAATTCCATTGCCGTTTTAAGCTCATATTTCCTGAATCCCTTTGAGAAGTTGAGTACGGCATTATATATTTCCGGCTGTATCTCAAATCTTACCCAGCCCCTTTTATAGTTGAATTGTGGCTTCTCGATAATACCTATCACTTTCCATACCTGCCCGTCATCGAACTCAAAAGCCTTGTTTCTAAGGTCTAAAAGGGCTTTTTTCACACGGGTATAGTTCTCATCGTCATCGTTGGCTAAAAACGCAGAAATGGGCATTAAAACAACCCTGTCATCGTACAAATTCTTCTCGATTCGCAGCCCGGGATATAGTTTTTTTCCTTCAAGTTCACATTGCATAGCTTCTACAAGACGGTACAAAATGCGTTTTTCGTACACGGAAAAGTTATACTTTGATACGGTCATTAAATAACTCTGTATCACGTCTTTGTTCGTAATCTTTACAGCCATATTCATGTAATTTTAAAAACGAGAGATTGAATGTTCGCAAATATAGAAATTAAAAACGAGATTGAAAAATGTATCTCCACAAAAACATTCAAAAACTCGTTTTTAAAGAGCAAAATAACATTCAAAAACTCGTTTATAACATTCAAAAACTCGTTTTTAATCCCTTTTGTGTTGCTATAATTTGTTGATAGTTAGTAATTTATAAATGCAATTTCAAAAGTTGATAAGCATATAACAAGCTATGCTTTAAAACAAGTCAAAGAGATTTTAGGAGGTCAAGAAAAACGGAAATAGCCTAAAAACGAGTTTTTGAATACTTGTGAAAGCAAAGCAAAAGCCAAGCGCAGCGGGGTAAATCGAGCGAATTTTCCCGCGTGTTAATATGTGTTTAATTATGATTTTTTATGTATAAAGCGAGAATTTTCCGGGATGCGTTTTCGCTCCCGGATTTGATATAACTTTTTGTTATATAGTTAGTTACCATAACGCAACTTTTCCCATGCTTCCGATTTCAAGTTTAGCACTTATCCCCATAGCCTTAAAAACTCTTGCAATGGTGGAAAAGGTTAAGTTCTTACCGTTTTCAATTCGGGAGATTTGAGCACGCTGCACTCCTATCAGATTACCTAACTCCTCTTGGGTTAAGTTCTTTGATTGGCGAGCCTGTTTAATGGCTTCACCTATCAAAAAGGAGTTAAGTTCTTCTTCGTAGGCATCACGTTTGGGAGTACCTTTTTCCCCGATGTATTTATCCTCGATTTCTTCGAGTGTATAAAATTTCTTTGCTTCCATACGCTTTATCTTTTTGAATTAAAATAATCTTTTCTAATCTCTTCGGCTTTGGCTATTTCTTTGGGAGGTGTCTTTTGGGTTTTCTTGATAAACCCATGCGTTGCGATTACCAGAGTGTTTATCTTATCGTCCTTATCCCAAAAAGCAAGAAGCCTGTACTTGGTTTTGTTATAGAACGTTCTGAATTCCCAAATATCCGTATCATCCAATTTCTTGAATAAATCTGGATCAATTACAAAGGTAGATTTACGAATATTGCTAATGATCTTCTCACGTACCTTGTTGGGCAATCCGTCTAAAAACTCTTGGGCTTCGTTGGATAATTTGACCTTGAATCTTGATTTTGCTTCCATATAAAGTTTTTTAGTGTTGCAAAGATAATCTTTTGTTTCCATATAGCGAAACAATTTGTGTTTATTTTATGCAGCCTGTTGTGTCGTTTTTATGTGTTTTTTTGTTTGTGGAATAGGTTCTTTCTTAGTGCCTCGCTCCGACTTCTCCCCGTCCCCCTTGTACGAGCTTTCGCCGTACCGCAGGGGAGGGTGTTCGCCGGATGCGAAGCAGCCGAAAGAACAGCAAGAGGAAACCGGGCAAGCCCTGTTTTTTCCTCTTGCCCTGCGGGGCTACGGCTGAAAATCAGCCGTTTAAGATTTTTAGCCACAATTATTTTGAAATTGTGGCTAAAATCATATCTTTGTAAATCAGAGATTTAATAATATAAGTAGCAATTAAAATCGCAATTGTATGGATAAGGAAACAACCACCTCGGTAACCATTGACCGGAAAACGTTTGCCCGGCTTGACAGGCTGGCAAAGTCCAATAATGTATCAAAGAAAGACTTCCTTTCCTGTGCGCTGGAGTACTTCGAGAAGTACGGCATCAATCCGGTTGAGCATGAAAGCCCGGCAAAGGAAATGCAGAAACTTATCAAACGCTGTGATCAGGTGATAGCGTTCATCAGGAAGCAGGAGCAGGATTTCTTGCGTCCGGCTTGTGAAGCCATGGGCAGTACAAGCATGAGAGTGACCATGAGCATGGACTCGATACTTACGGAAAAAAAGTTCAGCCAATACCAAAAAGACAATGACCTATTCATGCGTGACCTTGCAAGCCTTGCCGGGATAAGGGAGCAGGCTTTGGACCGGGCGGAAAAGGCAGTCGGTCAGTCGAGGGATATGCTTCTGAAGAACCAACAAGCCATTTATGCAAGGCTGGACGCTGTGACGCAAAGGCAGGAGAAGATCTTCTCCTATATCGCAAGCTATATCGATGCGAAAGGAAAAGCCGGGCTTTTCGATGATATAAAAGCCTTGTACAAGGACGAGAAGAACAAAAGGGAAAAGATATGAACGTGAAGATACAGGGAGGCGGTAACGGCACATATGCCAATACAGGCAGTTGCGTTGCGGTGACGAACTATCTCCAGCATGAGGATTTGGAGAGGATGAAGAAAGGGGAGGAGGTGCAGCCATTCTTCAACCAGTTCCGGGACTACGTGAGCGCAAGGGAGGTCACATTCAAGATAGACAACAACAAGGCTAAGTTAAGCCGGACTGACGCAAAGTTCTATGTTATCACTGTCAGCCCTTCAGAGAAGGAGCTGCGCTGCATGGGCGGAACTCCGCAGGAGCGTGCGGAAGCCTTACGGCGGTACATACGACAGGATGTGATGAGAAACTATGCGGAGGGCTTCGGAAAAGGCTTGAGAAGCGATGATGTGGAATATTACGCAAAGATCCACTTCAACCGGGACGGTGACAGTGACAGTGATATGCACGCACATATCATCGTCAGCCGGAAAGACCGGAGCAACACCAGGAAGTTAAGCCCTAAAACGAACCACACCGGAAAGAAGAACTGCGGCAACGTGAAGGGAAGTTTTGACCGGACGGATTTTTTCCGGAAGTGTGAAAGCTCTTTTGATCGGCGAATGGGGTTTGACCGGGAGCCGGAGGAAAGTTTCGACTACCTTAACGCCGTCAAGAACGGCAACCCGGCAGAAATTGCCCGACAGGTGGAGCGTGCGCAGCGCATCAGAAAGGAGAAATGGGACAATCTCAAAACGGAGCTTCAAACCCGGCAGGAGCCGGAGATGTCAAAAATCCGACAGGTGGAGAAAACACCCGACATCGAGCAGCCCACTCCCAAGAAGCAGCAGGAGGAAGATTTGGAACTCCGGCAGAAGCCCAAAAAGAGCAGAGGTTTTGGCATGGGCAGTTGGTAATTTTTCTATTTTCCGGCACAAAGGTAGCTACGCACGCCGCATTTGTCAAGGGACGTTTCACTCTCCGGGTAAAAAATCTCCTGTGCTCGCTTCGCTCGTGCGGTATTTTTTACCCTTCGCCCTTGACAAATACTCTGTGCTTCGCTGGCAGGTGTTTAGGAAAAAAGAAAAAAATGTTGCTCTTTGGTGGGGTGTCCGTTTTGTCATTCTGTTACCGTTGTATTAAGTATTCGCTCTGTACTTCTTGATTTAGTATAATAGCAAAAATATGGGTTTATGAAAATGGAAGGACTGGCAAAATATTAATATTCAATATATTTCGCTATCTTTGCAGCCTCAAAATTGGATTAAGTATTTATTTAAAAGATTAAGGCAATGGTAAAAGCATGAAATACTAAAGATATAACATAAACATATAATTAATAGCGTTTACTATTATTCGGTATACTCTGAAAATTTGGCGATTAGATGATGTATAGACACGAATAAGTTCTGTGAACGCCTGCGCTATGCGTGGGTGGAACTTATCGTCTATACGGGTTACGCCAAATACCTCAGAGTGTTGATAAGGAAGCCCACGCTTCTTTTTTTTACGCTTTGGGGTATTTGTTTGTTGTGCCCGTATCGAATTATAGTTCGCACAACAAAAGCGTAGATGAAAAAATATTTTTTTACGAGAGAATCTTTATTGGCGATAGGGATTTTCATGTTTTCTTTTACCCATATATGGGCGCAAAATGGAGTGAAGGATAGTTTGTATAAGGAATTACCGAAACCTGTTTTAGATGAAGTGTATCAATTGAAATTTAAAGAGGTGTTAGTTCCTGTCATGGGGATAGGTACAGCAGCTTTGTTTGTCTGTGATGGCTGGTTTACAGAACAGAGGGAGAATGTGCAGGATCTCCTTTCTGCCAAAGGAAGAAATAAAATCAAGTTTATCCTCCACAAGCTGTTTGGGAATATAGTCTATCGAGCCGAGTTTCATGCTTTCCACGGCGGTATTAACTTCGGCGTAGTCGGTCATAATGATGAAGGGCTGCATCTTTCCCTCCTTTCGCATCCAGCACAAAAGGTCTATGCCACTGCCGTCAGGCAGACGCAGGTCGGCAACCACGATATCATTATCTGTTGCCTGTTGCAGATGTTTCTTCGCGGTTGAGAGGTGGTAAGCCTTCATATTGCGGTAGCCCTCCCGTGACAGCATATTGCAGACATATTCGCAATACACGATGTTGTCTTCCACCACAATTATTTTTGTCTTATTGGGGTATCACCAACATTTTGTACAAAAGTAACTTTAAGGTAATACCCCCTACAAATAACTTCTTTTACGTAATCATTGTTTTTGTTTATTTTCTTCTTTTTCTATTATTTTGCATACTTTATCAACCTCTCTTAGTGAAGGCATAATTTCAGGGTCTATCCATGTAAGAAAATCACTGATTATCGCATACATGCTCTTCACATAAGAAAAATCGCATTTTCTGTTTACAAAGCATATCGGCTCATTGTGATTGATACGATTACGCAATTCGCGAACCTGCGCTATAATATCGTTAATCTCCTTGCGTCCGTACCCTGAAGGCAGCTTCTTGAAAATCCGGCATGGTACACCAGCCAAAAGCGCATAGTGGTGCGCTTCATAAAAACTGTTCCAGAAACCCAAAGTCTGTTCGGCTATTACTCTGCCACTCGTAACCCTGACACCCCGGTCAACAATTTTCTTTTCTGCCTTCAGAACTTCTTTTAATATATAGTCATTGGTGACTTTTTTCTTTGTCCGCTTGTTTGTATATGTCAGGGAAGGAGCAATCATGAATCCAGTCTTCTGGTTGATAATCCAGTTACCGTCGAAGAAATGGCGTGCCAGTGCATAATGCAACTGATTACGCAATATGACCTCAAAGGAAGACAGCAGCGGATGAAATGCCTGTGCAATCTTCATGTTTGCAAAATATAGCATGACAGCCTTGTTTTTGTTGCGATTGGTTGCTCTATAATATTTGGCGACCCTTGAATTGGAATATAATCTGACTACTTTTTTATATTTCATTTTGCATATTCAAATAAAAGCCGTACCTTTGCATTGTAATGCTTGGTAAAGCCTCTGTTATCAAAACACGTAACCAAGTTAAGGATATACCCGTTCATCAAGAACGGGTTTTTTCGTTTGTAATATCATATCTGTTTTACCCTACAAAAATAGCGAAAAAAGAAAGTCATAAAAAGTACTTCAGACCATTTTTAATATTATAAGGGCATAAAGTCTCTTTTAGAGGTGCCACTAACATTTACTATAGACATTGCTTTTTAGTATTTGTTAATAATTATATAGAAGACTATACATTCCAGATGATTCCCGAAAACGATGGTTTAAGAGATTTCTTTATTTTTATTTTGAGGAGTCATATAAATATCCTATTTTCAATCCCAAAATTATTCCCTAAAACAAACTCTCATTACTGAATATAAAATAGGATTTTGAAACATAAAATGAATGGCAATGAAAATAGGTTATGCACGTGTTAGTACTAATGAACAAAATTTGGATAGGCAGTATGATCAACTTATCGCTCATGGATGTGAACGTATTTTTATGGAAAAAATTACTGGATCTAAAAAAGAAAGACCTGAACTGGAGCGAATGATTGACATTTTAAGGAATGGAGATACTGTATTAATAACTGAACTAACAAGATTAAGCCGTTCGGTTAAAGACTTGTTTGAGATAGTTGAAATTATTCGTTCTAAACATGCGGACATAAAATCTCTAAAAGAGCCATGGCTTGATACGACAACTCCACAAGGAAAGTTGTTATTTACAATTTTTGCAGGAATAAGCCAGTTTGATCGGGATATAATACGCCAAAGAACATTGGAAGGATTATCCAGTGCAAGGGCAAGAGGTCGAAAAGGTGGAAGGCCTAAGGCACCATCACAAAAAATGGAACTTGCATTAAAAATGTATGACAGCAAAGATTATTCTATATCAGAAATAGAACATGCTTCCGGCATAAGTAAAAGCACTCTTTATAGATATTTGAAAAAACGATAAAATAATAAATTGATTTAATACTTCTAATAACTATGGATTCTTCTATCATTATTCTTTCTCAAGAGCAACGTAAAGAACTGACAACTATTCCTGAAAATATAAGCGATTATGTCATGGCTAAATATTACACATTATCTGAAGAGGATATATATCATATTCAGACACATAGGCGTGATACAAACAAATTAGGATTTGCCATTCAGTTATGTTGTATTAAATATCCTGGATGGGGTTTTACATCTACAAAGGCTATTCCGGAGAAAGTTTTGAACTATGTTTCCAAGCAGTTAGGTATTTCGCCAATAAATATTCATTCTTATGGGGAAAGAAAAAATACAAGAACCAAACATATAGAACTTCATTTCCGCAGCAGGATAACCCTCCGCATGGATATAGGATATTTCTTTCAGCTTCAACGCACCTTCAAGGGCGGTGGGGTAGTTGTACCCACGACCGAGATAAAGGAAGTTGCGGGCATAGGTGTATATCTTCGACAAGTTCTTGATTTTGTCAGCAAGTCCCAACACATCTTTTATATATAGGGGCATGTTCTTCAACTCCCGGACAATCCTCTCTACGGTTGCATCATCCACAGTACCACGCATCTGTCCCACGCAGAGGGCAAGCAGCATCAGCACCGTTACCTGTCCTGTAAAAGCCTTGGTAGAAGCCACACCTATCTCAGGTCCTACATGGATGTATGTCCCGGAATCCGTATTTCTTGGGATAGAGGCACCCACGACGTTGCAGATGCCATACACAAAAGCCCCCTTGCTCCGTGCCAACTGTATGGCGGCAACGGTTCCGAGCGGTCATACTTCCTTTGTAACTCCATACACTTCTCAAAGGAGAAGTCGGATGCCTCAAAAAGAGGCTGGATAAGGTGGGCGCATTCGTTCAGCAGTCCCTTGACGATGTGGATGTTCATCTCGTGGCAGTTTCGGCAAATTGCACTGTTGCAGTTGATATACCGATGACTGTTGATGAAGTCATCCACATAGCGGTCATACCGCTTGCCATTCAAAATCACATCCTGAAGATAGAGTTCTCTCGCTTCTAAGAGTAACTCAAACAATTCTTCTGCTACATCCTGTTCGGTAGCGAAGTGGGTCAGGTGTTGCTTCTCTTCAAAAAAAGAGAAGACTTTTTAATTTGTTTTTGCATACTAAATTACTTATTTATAAGTTTATGACGACTGAAATATAAAAATTACACAACATGGTTCAGTATTAGGTTATAATTCTTGTAAAGTTACATTCCTCCTCCCAACGCATGGTAAAGTTTAATTATACTTTGTATGCGTTCAAAACGAGTTTGTAACTGTTGCACTTCCGCTTCGAGAAGAGACTGTTTGGCGGTCAGCACTTCCAGATAGGTGGTATTGGAATGACGCATCAGCGATTCTGTCTTTCGCACAGCGTCGCATAATGTTTCAACCTGCCGAGCATTGATTTCAATTTGCGATTTTGCCGTCTGCCATGCGGTCAGAGCATCGTTCACTTCCTTTCCTGCGTTCAGTAATGATTGCCGGAACAACAGTTTGGCTTCTTCCTGACGGCTTTTGGCTATCTTCAAGTTGGCGATGTTTACGCCCCGGTTGAATAACGGCTGTGTCAGGGAACCGATGGCATTAAGTAACCATTGTCCGGGATTTACGATTACGCCACCGCCGTTATTAGTCCATCCAAGAATTCCCGAGAGGGTAATATTGGGATAGAAGGCGGCACGGGCCGCATTGGTGGCGTAGAATGCTTGCGCCAGTTCCATTTCAGCCTGACGCACGTCGGGACGGTTGGAAAGCAGTTGCAAAGGGACTCCGATCGAGACAGTATCGGGGAAAGCAGCCTCGGCCAGATCACTTCGTCCAATCGAGTGTGACGGCATGGCAAGTATCGCAGACAGGGCGTTTTCTGTTTCGGAAATACTCTTGCGTATGGATAACAGGGATGCTTCGAGTCGCATCACGTTCGCCTTTGCCTGCAATACGCCAGCCTCGTTTGATTTCCCCACTTTTTTCAACGCTTCAAGAGTGCGTACGGTAGTCCGCCAGTTCTCCAAAGTCCGGTTACTTATTGTCATTTGTGCGTCAAGCATGGCAAGGGTGTAGTAACTGTCTGCAATAGTGGCGACAAGCTGTGTCTGTACGGCCTGCCGGTAGGCACGGCTTCCTTGTAATGCGGCGGCTGCGCCACGCTTTGCCGCCGTAAGTTTGCCGAAGATGTCCAGTTCCCAGCTTGCCGACGCTCTCACATTATATGTCTTTGCCGTTGCTCCGTCATGTTTATTGGCATTACCTTCGGCAGTCAGTCCCAGTGATGGAAGATATGATAGTCTGGCAGTCATCAGGACGGCTTCTGCCGCTTCCACGCGTAACCGTGCCACATTGAGGTCTGCGTTCCGTTCAAGTCCGGTTTCAATCAAGGACTGGAGTTTCGGGTCGGTAAACATTTCCCGCCACGACAGGGACGCGATGGTCATTGTATCAATGTCCGCCGGCATGTCCCGATACAGATTCTCCGTTGAGAGGTCAGGGCGATGATACCGGCTGTATGTGCCACAGCCGGCAAGCATCCATCCCGACAATATGATATATATTACTGTCTTCTTCATTTAATTATGCTTAACACGTTCTTGGATATATTGGAATACAATAAACAATGACGGCACAAGGAACAACAGAGCCAAAGTACCTACAATCATTCCACCGATTACACCTGTGGCAAGCGAACGGCTGCCGTTGGCACCCACTCCGTGCGCCATCATCAGCGGGACAAGACCGAACACCATGGACAACACAGTCATCAATATGGGGCGCAGGCGGACTTTTGCCGCACTGTATGCCGCCTGTGCCAGCGTCATGCCTTCCGACCGCCGTTTACCGGCGTATTCGGTAAGCAGGATCGCTGTCTTGGCAAGCAGGCCTATAATCATGATAAGTCCGGTCTGCATGTAGATGTTGTTCTCCAGACCGAAGAGCCACGCAAACAGGAAACTGCCCATCAGTCCGCAAGGCACCGACAACAGAACCGCGAAGGGTATGAACACGCTCTCATACAAGGCGCACAGAATCAGATAGACCAGAACCATGCAGAGCAGGAATATAAGCGTGGCATTGTTGGTCGTCTTGCTTTCCTCACGCGAAATGCCGCCAAACTCGTATGTGTAATTTGACGGAAGCACTTCACGTGCCGTCTCGCCGATGGCTTCGAGCACCTGCCCCGAACTGTAGCCCTGAGCCGGAGACCCGCTAATCGAGATGGCGTTGAACAGGTTGAAACGGGTGAGGTCTGACGGGCCGTTGGTCTTGGTCAGGCGCACGAACCGGCTCAAAGGCGACATGCCGCCATCGGTGGCACGCACATACATGTGGTGCAGGGATTCCGCATTCACACGATATTCCGCCGGAGCCTGCATGGTCACATGGTAGAGCTTGGAGAACCGGTTGAAGTCGGAAACATATTGTCCGGTATAATAGCCCGACAATGTGGAAAGCACATCTGCGGGCGACACACCCGACTGTTCGCATTTGGCGGCATCGATATCCACCCAGTATTGCGGATAATCCGTGGCAAAGGAGGAATAGACTTCGCCGATTTCGGGTCGCTGCGACAAGGCTTCGACAAACTTGTCTGCCTCTTCCTTGAAGGCGGCGATGTTTCCGCCCGCCTTGTCCTGCAAATAAAGCTCGAAACCGTTTCCCATGCCGTACCCGGCAATCATCGGAGGCGACATGGCGAACACCGTGGCATCGGGAATATCCGAAGTGGCGGCATAAATCTTTCCGATGACATCATTGACCGACTGCCCCTCTCCCTTACGCTGCTCCCAGTCTTTGAGTGTCACGAAATACATCGCCTGCGAGGGACCGGAACCGCTGAAAGAGAAACCGGCGGCCGCACCGCTGTATTCAATCTCGCCGATGCTGTCGAGACGGCTGTTGATACGCTCCATCACCTTACTTGTCTGAGCCATGGATGTGCCGGGCTTCGTGTTCATGCTCACCATGACCGTCCCGGTGTCCTCTTCGGGAATAAGTCCCGTCTTTGTGACATTGACCAGCAGCACCAGCAACCCGAAAGAAATGCCTATGATGCTCCACAACAGCCATCGGCGATGGATAATGAACATCACTCCACGTACATAGCGTCGGCTCAGACGGTCGAAGACGGCATTGAACGCTTTACGGAAACGGGCTGCAAAATTGTTCTTGGTGTTGCCCTGCTCATCGATATAGGGTTTCAGCAGCAGCGCGCAAAGTGCCGGTGAGAGTGTGAAGGCATTGACTGCCGAGATTCCCACGGCAACAGCCATCGTGATACCGAACTGCGTGTAGAACGCTCCCGAAGTCCCGCCCATCATGGCAACGGGGAAAAACACTGCCATAAAGATGATGGTAGAGGTCAGGATAGCCGACGAAACGCCTTTCATGGCATCATCAGCCGCGAGAACCGCAGACTGATAGCCCTCGTCGAACTTCGCCTGCACCGCTTCCACCACCACAATGGCATCATCGACCACAGTTCCGATGGCAAGCACAAGCGCGAACAGGGTGAGCAGGTTGACGGAGAAGCCGATCATGGACATCACGGCGAACGTACCGATAATGGAGACGAAAATGGATATCGTAGGAATAAGCGTGGACTTAATATCTTGCAAAAATACATATACCACCACGATAACCAGAAGTATCGCTTCAATAAGTGTCCGGATAACAGAATTGATGGAAGCATACAGGAACTTGTTGGTATCGGTAAGCACCACGAATTCCGTCCCTTCGGGCAAGTCCCGGCTGAGGTCGTCAAGCACTTCGTGAATCTCCTTGATGGTGCTTGAAGCATTGGACCCGGCTTTCTGGTTGATGAGCATCATGGCTGCCGGATGCCCGTTCACTTCGGAGGAATATTTGTAGTATTCATCGCCCAGTTCCACATCGGCAACCTCCTTCAGCCGAAGCACATTGCCGCCCGGCAGTGACTTGATGACCAACTCACCGAACTCTTCCGCGCCGGACAAGCGTCCGCGGTATTTCATCGTGTATTCATTGGCGGTAGGATGATTGGCACCGAAGGAGCCGGTGGCGGCCTCGATGTTCTGTCGTGCGAGTACGGTGGATATGTCATCGGGGATAAGCCCGTATTGCGCCATCTTGTCGGGACGCAGCCAAAGTCGCATGCTGTAGTTGGAACCGAACATCTGTGCCTTTCCCACGCCGCTGATACGTTTCAGCCTCGGCTCGACATTGATTTTCACGTAATTGTTCAGGAAGGTCTGGTCGAAGCGGTCATCGGGCGAATAGAGCGCGAAAGTCATCAGTTCGGCATTCTGCTGCTTTTCAGTGGTGACACCGGTCTTGGTGGCTTCCGCCGGAAGCTGGCTCAGCGCGCCGTTCACGCGGTTCTGCACGTTTACCGCCGCCATGTCCGCGTTGGTTCCCTGCTTGAAATAGATGTCGATGGAAGCATCGCCCGTATTCGATGCCGTGGAAGTCATATAGGTCATGTCTTCCACGCCGTTGATGGCTTCTTCCAGAGGGGTTATCACTGCCTTCTGCACAGTTTCAGCGTTTGCTCCAGGATAAGTTGCGGATACGTTGATGGTCGGAGGTGCGATGTCGGGGTATTGTTCCACCGGCAAGGAAAACATGGAAATCATGCCCAACAGTACAATCACCACCGAGATAACGCCCGAAAACACCGGGCGGTCTATAAAAAATCGCAGGTTCATTTCGTTTCGTTTTTAGGGGTTATGCTCATGCCTTCTCTCACCAGTCCCACGCCTTCGGCGACAATGGTGTCACCGACCGAAAGACCTTCTTTTACGATAAACCGGTTGCCGTCGTTCAGGCGGTCCACCGTGAGATAGGCGGCTTCCGCCTGTCCGTTTTTCAGACGGTAAGCGATAATCTTGTCCTGCAGTTCCACGGTGGCGGTCATGGGAATGGTTACGGCCTCCGTTTTCGGGTTTTGAAGGATGACATTGCCGATGCTGCCACTCAACAGTTCGCGGTCGGGATTGGGGAACAGGGCTTTGATTTGTACCGTTCCGGTAACAGGATCCACCACGCCGCTTACGGTTTCAATACGTCCTTTCGCCTTGTACAGGCTGCCGTCGTTGAGTTGCAGGCCCACTTCCGGCATCCCGGCTATCATGCTGTCAATCGAGCCATAGCGAGCCAAATATCGCCGTAGCATATTCTCCGAAATGGAGAAATAGGCATACATCTCCGCATTGTCGGACACGACCGTGAAAGGCTGTGCCATATTGGGACCGACAAGCGCACCGATGCGATAGGGCAATGTGCCTACTACTCCGTTGCTCGGGCTTTTGATTTCCGCATAGGAGAGATTGTTGCGTGCATCCGATTCTTGTGCCTTTGCCTGTTCGAGTTCAGCACACGCCACTGCCAGTTGGTTCCGGGCGAGAGAAAGCTCGTAGTCGGATATGACCTTCTCGTCAAACAATGCCTGCTTGCCCCGCAGCTCGATTCTTGCCGTTTCCACTTTTGCCTGTGCCGCGCTGACATTGGCCTGCGCCGTGCGTAATGCCGCCCGATAGGGCACTTGGTCAATTACAGCCAATACTTGACCGGTCTTCACCCGTTCACCCTCTTTCACTTTCAGACGGATAATGCGCCCGGATATTTGCGGCAGGATGTCCACATCCTGCCGTCCGCGTATGGCGGCGGAATAGGACTCGGAGATTTCCACCGGACTTGCCGCGACCTTTATGACCCGATAACTCTGCACCGCATCCTGCTTGCCGTCCGCCTGCCTGCATCCGGTCGGCAGGAACAGCATGAGAGCAAATGCGGCGAAATTCGTGATAATGAATTGCTTGTTCATATTTTCTTCTTGTTTTGTATTAATTCATAATAGGTTTGGTGTGTCACCACTGACGGATGGTATTCCACTCTTTTTCGAGAATGGCATAAACACAGGTATCTTCATATTTTGGGGAGCCGTCAGGATTGTTTACGAATGTCACAAACTCTTTGAAACATCCTTCGCGGCGCATACCAAGACGTTCGCATAAGCGTTTGGAGCGGATATTGTCATCTTCCACAAATCCATAGATACGCCGTGCGCCCGCCTCTCGGAAAAGATAATCCAACAATCCGGCTGCCGCTTCACAAGCGAATCCTTTGCCTTCAAAACGTTTGTTGAAATGCCACCCCACATTATAAGTGTCTTCATTCTCACGCAAAGCGAACACGTCACCGATAATAAAGTCATCCTTGAAACGGCAGAGCATACTGTCCATTGCCATACGCCGTGCATGGTAATGCTCGATATTTTTATCGTTCCATTCCAGTATTGTTTCACCCAATAGAGAAAATTTTATCATTTGAATATTGATATTGTTTATTTCTT